>Ga0213869_10001230_pt1 | contig 19471 bp, 10 predicted proteins | sample PICome_10_FD_160083 | JGI IMG/M metagenome (GOLD analysis project Ga0213869, IMG submission 160083) | Coastal seawater microbial communities near Pivers Island, North Carolina, United States - PICO132 | ecosystem: Environmental > Aquatic > Marine > Coastal | place: USA: North Carolina...
CCGATCCTCTAATTCTAAAGCTTCTCGACAGAAGCGGCCATTGGAGCATTTGCAGCGAATTCACACTTTGTCCGCATAGCAGACGTCTATCCTGATCTTGGGAACGTCTGACATGTGGACCACATTGGTGGGCGCCAATCGATAGATGTGCTACTATAATAGCCGATATGACTGAATACTTATCCCATACGAACGTTTTCGGCGCGGTACAGACGCCGAGGTGCCAAGCCCGCTCGAAGCGGAGCACGGAGCAGTGCCGCAAAGCCGCGATGCGCGGCAAACGCGTGTGCAGAACGCATGGTGGGACGTCTACTGGGCCAAAGACAGCTGCAGGCAGGGCGAAGTGTGCTGAGGCGAAGACCATACACGGCCGGGAGACCCGCGAGAAGCGCCGTATGCGTGCTGACAAACTCCGGGAGCTGCGTTTAATGGAACGTGTGATGATCGAGGCCGGGATGATTGGTTAGGCAAGAGGTAAGCCCGCATCGGGGCCTTGAAGTGCCCCGCTTAACACCAGTTCCGGAAGCAGCTAAACGCGATTTATTCGAGCGTATTCGTATATATAGGCTGATGTATTGCGTCGGTAGATTTGGGGGGGGTGCCCCCGGGGTGGGGTCAGCAGAATCGCGATTTTCGCTCTGGGCTGGGTGCCAGCGCGTGTTTTAATTCTTGGCAGACCAACGCGGCAGCGCTCGATTCTCGGAACTGTACGCCAACAGCACCCTCAAGCATCATTCAAACGTAGCAATGAACGCGGCAATTGTTTTGATGTCCAAACGCAAAAAGCGCCCGAAGGGGCGCTAGTGTACTGATATTGCTTAGTAATGTTTGGTTGCGGGAGTAGGATTTGAACCTACGACCTTCAGGTTATGAGCCTGACGAGCTACCGGGCTGCTCCATCCCGCGCCAAGTGTCTGTTGGTTAGACCTTCGCCGCACAAACCACAAGAGGTAAATCGCAGATTTTTGCCTCTCAAATAAATTTTCGGCAAAGAGCTGTGTTGTAATTTCAATCAGGCCACAATCTCATGCTCAAACAGTAAGGACCTAAAAATCTGGCCCCTCGAGAATGTTGCGAACCAGAGTAGATGCGGCCAGCTGTGCCCAGCAACCCCCCTAAATACTGGGATAGAACGCGCCTACCGCCGCCCTCACCCTCACCTACCCTTGCATCAGACGCGTTCACTCTCAACGCTTCAATTTTTCATCGACATTTTAGGCACAATCGCACAACACTGGTCCGGTAAACGCGAAACGGAGTCTCCATGTCAGATCATAGTTATCAAGCAGGGCGGCTGAATTTGCCTTTTGTTGGAATTTCCACCTTTGGCAAACGCCCCTATGTAGCAGATTGGGATGCAATTGAGGCTGATGTGGCTATTTTGGGTGCTCCTTTCGATTTTGGCACCCAATGGCGCCCTGGTGCGCGCTTCGGTCCTCGAGCGGTTCGCGAAGCCTCAACTCTTTTTTCTTTCGGTCATGCCGGTGCATATGACCATGAAGATGACGCCACATACCTCGCAAGCGATGTGCGGATTGTTGATTTGGGTGATGCCGATATCATCCACACGAAAACCGATGAAAGCCATGCCAACATCGAATTTGGCGTGCGCAAGATTTTGGCCGCCGGCGCACTGCCCGTTGTGATTGGCGGGGATCATTCCATCAATATCCCCTGCATCAACGCCTTTTCCGAGCAAGAGCCGGTGCATATGATTCAGATAGACGCCCATTTGGATTTTGTTCACAGCCGTCACGGGGTGACTGCGGGCCATGGCAACCCCATGCGCCGAGCAATCGAAAAACCATGGGTCAGCGGTATGACACAGCTGGGCATTCGCAACGTTAGCTCCACTGCGAAAGAAGGCTATGACGACGCAAGAGCGCGGGGGTCTGATATCCTATCTGTACGGCAAGTGCGGGCGTTAGGGCTTGAGGCCGTGCTGGAGCGACTCCCTGCTGGCGCGCGCTACTATGTTACCATCGATATTGACGCCTTCTGCCCCTCCATCGCCCCGGGCACTGGCACACCAAGCCACGGCGGGTTTCTCTATTATGATGTGTTAGAAATTTTGCAGGGCCTAGCCCAGCGCGGGCAAGTCGCCGGAATTGATCTGGTCGAAGTGGCCCCTGCCTATGACCCGACTGACAGCACGCAAATTCTCGCAGCGCAATTGCTCCTAAATTTTATCAGCTTTATTTTTCACGAAAGGCGATGAGCGGCTTTTAACGATTGCCACCTAGTGATTGCCAAATTTCTTCCACCCAAGCTTTAATCTGCAAAGCCTCCTCCCAGCGGTTTGACATCTCGCGCCCCTCAGCATCGGTCATCGCATATTCTGGCGGGCCAAGCTCACACAGAAAGATGCAGTCACCCTCCGCACGCGTGCGCCAGTCTTGCAGCCCTTCACGCCACCAGCCCTTAAACAGCTCAACCCATTTTTGATGCTGTGGAAAGTTCAATTGCAGTTGAATTTGCTGGCGGCTGGCCACCCGTCCTTGAAAACTATCTGAGCGTTGCAAAATGCGGCTGATTAATCCCATGTCGCGTTCCGACAGGGGAAACCAAAATTCGCGGTCCACCACATAATGGCTCAAGTCCGCACATATCCGCATTTCAGGGATCGCATCGAGCAGGCAAAGTGTAGAATAAAGATCATTCGTGATGCAATTGCGGTGGGTCTCAAATTGTACTGGAACGCCAATCTCATCGGCCATTTCCATCCATTGCCGGATCACAGGGATCATCCCATCAACGCTAAGTGGCATCACCTGGCCAATCACGTCCACAAAAGGGCTGCCGAAATCCTTCGCCATTACCAGCGTCTCACGCAGGCTTTCAACACTCTTGGGAAAGGCAACAATCAAAGGCGTGAGCCCATGACGTTCTATATGCGGGCGCACCTCATGGGCTTGCGCTACATCACCGGCCCCTAGGTCAATCGCCATCCCGTCATACCCCGCCTCTGCCACCATTTCGCACACTTGCTCATAGGGCAACTTGATCCCAGTTTGATCGTGCGGCTGCATGGCCCAAAGGCTGGTGAAGGTTTTGAGTGTCTGTGTCATGCGGTCAGCCTGCAATGAGTTATCAAATGAGGCAAGCGATTTTCGCGCGCCTTTGGCCCCTGCCTTGACTTCCCGACCAAAGCAAAGAAAATTAACATACACGCCCGAAAAACGGCGCCAAGAGGAAGAGAATCGCGCTAGGGTGCTGAGATGATGTTTTCACTACCTGATTCAGATGTGCTCTACGAGGCCCTTGTCGCCCGCAGCGACGCCTATGAAGAACGCGCCTATGTCGGCGTGGCATCAACAGGCATCTTTTGCCGCCTCAATTGCCCAGCCCCCAACCCCAAACCAAAAAACTGCACGTTTTTCGAGACTCCCGGCGATTGTATCGCTGCGGGATTTCGACCCTGCAAGCGCTGCCACCCGCTGGCCCCTGTGGCGCGGCTGGATCCACTTGTGGATCAGATGCTGAAAGCCTTTGATGCAGACCCGATGCGCCGTTGGAGCGAGAGGTGCGTCATAGCGATGGGGCTTGACCCCTCAACCGTAAGGCGCGCATTTAAGCGCCATTTTGGCATGACGTTTTTAGAAATGGCCCGCCACCGCCGTTTGCGTCATTCCGCCGAGGTTTTGGCCAAGGGTGATAAGGTTGTCGAAGGCCAGCTGAGCGCAGGATTTGAATCACCGAGCGCATTTCGTACCGCCTTTGCAAAACTCATGGGACGTGCCCCAGGAGAATTTACCGACAATGCTCTGTTGCGAGCCAGTTGGATCGATACTCCCATTGGCGCGATGGTGACGATTTGTGACGCCACGCAATTGCATTTGCTGGAATATCCCGAGCGAAAAGGCCTGGCCCGCGAGGTCCAGCGCCTGTTTCAATTTTCTAAAGGGCACCTAGGTTTTGGTCGCTTTGCCTTTACTGATCTGGTGCAAGCGCAACTAACAGAATTTTTTGAGGGGCATCGGTCAAAATTTGATTTGCCTCTGGCCCTGCATGGTACAGATTTTTCAAAGACTGTCTGGCGCGCTTTGCAAGACATCCCCGCTGGACAAACGCGATCCTATGCGCAATTGGCTCAGTCTATTGCACGACCCACGGCAATGCGCGCCGTTGCGCGTGCTAATGGGGCCAATCAAATCGCAATTGTAGTGCCCTGCCATCGCGTCATTGGCGCAGATGGCACTCTGACAGGCTATGCGGGCGGGCTTTGGCGCAAACAAAAATTAATAGAACTGGAACGCGCCTATGCAGTTTCCATCTCAAGCTTCAAGACGCGCCAGGCGTCCAGCTGACGTAGGCACAATCCAAACCTCATCCATGGGCCATTGGCTTTCATCTTTTTGCGCAAATCGCTTAATGACCTCGATCTGGAATTCGATCCAGCCCATCCGATGCACCGGCCCCGCCTGCGCCTCAATCTTAGCATTGAGCTGCCATAATTTCCAAAATGGCACAGAGGGAAACACATGATGCGCCGTATGATAAGGCATCTGCCAGCACATCCAGCGCATCAACGCATTCGTCCGCGTGGAGCGTGTGTTCTTTAAAATATCATCTTCATGGCTGAGCCCCAAATGCTCGATGGTATTTTGCAGCTGATGCACAGGTTTGGTCAAAAGCATCGGCAAAAGCCAAAAACTGACCGCCGCCCATGAATGGAAAGCAAACGAGCTCAAAATGATGACACCATAAAGCCCCAAATGAACTCGGCTCTCAAGAATGATCTTGGTCTCTTCTTCCGCGCGAATGAATGGCTCAATAATCACCCCCCGCGCGCGGCGGATGACACCAAAGAAACGATTGCGCCAATAGGTGACGCCTGACAGCCACAAAAGATAACTCATGAGCGTATAAGGCGCGCGTACCAATTCGCCGTCCTTTTCCCAATCTTGCGTGTGGGTATGATGCGCGAAATGCATGACTTGATCGTAATCTCGTGGAAAGATCATCACAAAGCCAATCAGCCGGCCAAAGAGCACATTTATCCGGCGGGTTGCAAAAACTGTCGCATGACTCAGTTCATGCTGCGCGGCATAAAGGAAATTCAGCAAAATACCCAAGAAACATCCTGTCAGCCAGACCCAAGCTGTGCCCAGAGCCAAACTGTGCAGGTAACCTGCAACGACAATTACGCCCAAATGGCTGGCCATTTGCACGGCTCCCCAAAGGTTCGAGCGTGTATTAAGCGCTTTAAGTTCGGCAGGGGTGACCAGCTTACGGCGTGAAAACGACGCGTCCATATTTACCTCACCTATCAGTTGTACCACAGCCTAGTGAGAGCTCCAGTGCCTGTCCAGCCCTTTGGTCCGACGCTACTTTGGCCCTGAAGCCCTAGGGTGCACGCTCCCAAGACCAGATAAAGCCACCGAGCACTTGGCTCACCGCCTCATCTTCTGCGGTGCCAGCCACTTGCGCCACAAGCCCCCGTTGCTTATCTTCAACCACCGACTGCACCTCGGCCGGTACGCCCGCCTCCACCAGCGCCGCATTATAAATGCGGGTGATCGCAGATTTGCGCAACGCAGGTTTAAAGACCTTTCCCACAGCGGTTTTCGGAAGCTCTGGCATGATCTCAATATATTTTGGCTGAGCAGCCCGTTCTACCACTCGTTCACTCGCAAACCTTACAAGCTCCTCTGGGCTAACCTCTGTGCCTGCAACCAGTTCGACATAGGCACAGGGAAGTTCTCCGGAATGTGCATCGGGCTGGCCAATAGCGCCAACGAATCCAACGGCTTCGTGGCCCGCTAAAGCTTCCTCGATCTGAGCTGGGTCAATATTGTGTCCACCGCGAATAATGAGATCTTTGGCGCGGCCTGTGATCCACAGGTAGCCATCCGCGTCCATCCGCCCCAAATCCCCCGAACGCAGGTAGCGCTCATAATGATATAGGTTTTTGTTCTTGGCCGTCTCCGTGTAGGTGTTGCCCACAAATACCCCCGGATTGTCAATGCAGATTTCTCCAATCTCATCGACATCACATTCCTCGGGTTGCTCTGGCCCGTCGCGCAAAATTTTAATGGTAGTATGTGGCAAGGGTAGGCCAACGGACCCAACTTTTTTGAGCCCTTGATCAGGGTTACAAGAGACCAAACAAGTCACCTCAGTTAAACCATACCCCTCGACAACCTCAACCCCAGTCGCAGCTTCAAAGCGCTTGAACAGCTCAACTGGCAAGGGTGAAGATCCAGAAAACGCCGTTCGAAGCGACGAGATGTCAGCGTTCACGGGGCGCTGCATCAGCGCTGAGAGCGCGGTCGGAACGGTGATCATGAATGTCACATTCCACCGCTCTACGAGTTTCCAAAAATTATCAAACACCCCCTCTCCTCGATAGCCTTGCGGGGTGGGAAAGATCACATGGGCGCCGGAGCTGATCATGGCCATTAAAATTACGTGACAGGCAAAAACATGAAACAGTGGCAGGGGACAAATGATTGTGTCTTGGTGCTCGAACAACATTCGATCTCCAAGCCAGCCATTATAGACAATGCCAGAATACTTATGTTGCGCAACTTTCGGCATGCCTGTTGTTCCACCCGTGTGAAAATAGGCCGCAACACGATCTTCAGTTGCATCTTGAAATTCAAGTATCCGGTTCTGCTTTGCCAACTCTGTGTTGAAATCCATAACCTGCGCCACGTGGGTAACGGTGACTTTCGGACGAATGAGCGGCACGATCCAAGATTTTGGCGGCGTCAGGTAGCGGTTGAGATCCACTTCCAGCACTGTTTGCACATTCGGCGCCTGCGCCACAGCATCAGCCGCCAGCTGTGGCAGATCCGTTTTTGGGAACCCGCGCAGGGTGACCAAGACCTTCGCATTGGTCTCGCGCAGGATCGCGGCAATTTGGTCTGGTTCCAGCAAAGGGTTGATGGGATTGGCAATGCCCGAAATGCTGCCCCCCACAAGGGTTAAGGCCGCCTCACTACAGATCGGCAAAAGATAGGCCACGACATCATTTTCCCCGACACCCAAGCGGCGAAATAGATTGGCAGCCTGCACCGATTTGTCTCGGAACTCTTGCCAGCTCAGAGTTTCCGCCTTGTCCGTCGGACCCGAGGTGATCTGAAAACTCACACCGGGGCGGGCACCATGACGTGCGGCCACCCGATCGATGAACTCATACATTGTTTTGGGAACATCACGCTCTGCCCAGGGCATTTCGTTTTCAACTGCATCCCGATCAGCTTTAGTTGCAAATCCCATAAGCATCTCCCAAAAAGCGCGCGCGTCAATCCGCACAGCTCTGGGTTAGACTGCTAAAAATTCACAAATTGCGCAAGGAATTTGCGCAGGCTCAACAGATAAACACTAAACAGATTCTGATTCAGAAAACTGCAATTTAGCCAAGCGCGCATAAAGCCCGCCCTCTGCGACCAAACTGCCATGCGTGCCCTGCGCTATAATTTGACCCTGGTCCATCACCAAAATGCGATCTACATTTTTCACCGTCGCCAAACGATGCGCCACCACCAAGGTGGTGCGATCCTTTGACAGCTCTTCAAATGCTTTTTGCACCAAAGCCTCGCTCTCACCATCCAGGGCCGAGGTGGCCTCATCCAGCAAAAGCACAGGGGCATCACGCAAAATTGCACGCGCAATGGCTATTCGTTGCTTTTGCCCGCCAGAAAGCATCACACCACGCTCGCCGACATAGCTGTCATAGCCATCAGGCAACGCACGAATGAAATCATCTGCAGCCGCGGCCTTAGCCGCCGCTATCACCTCATCGCGGCTGGCACTTGGACGCCCAAATAAAATATTGTCATAAGCGGAACTGGCAAAAATAACCGGATCTTGCGGAACAAGCGCCATGAATTGGCGAAAATCACAGCGACGCATCTCCGGCAAAGGCACACCACCAAAGGTTATCTGTCCGGCTTGCGGATCAAAAAACCGCTGCACCAGTTGAATAATCGTCGACTTGCCAGCTCCAGAAGGTCCCACCAAGGCCACCGTCTCGCCGGGATTGATGGTGAAATTTACCACATCGAGCGCCGGCGAGTCTGGCCGGCTTGGGAACGTAAATTTCACATCCTTAAACACCACAGCACCCGGTTTCGCCAGTGTCGGCGCGTTCGGATCGGCAATTGTGTCCTCAGCCTCCAGCAGCTCAACCAGGCGCTCTGTTGCACCGGCAGCTCGCTGCAGCTCGGACCAAAGTTCTGACAAGGCCGCAGTCGAGCTAGCAACAATAGCGGCATAGATGACAAATTGCACCAATTGTCCGGCGGTGGTGGAGCCGCTGCGCACATCAATGGCACCAATCCACAAAACCCCCATCACGCCACTAAATGCCACAAAGATAATGATCATTGTTATCAGCGCGCGTGTTTTGATCCTTGCGCGGGCGCTGTCATAGGCCTTTTCGGTGACATCTGAAAACTCCGCTGAGCTGCGGGCCTCATGGGTAAAGGCTTGTACAGTTTGCGCCGACAAAAGCGATTCCGACGCCTTCCCTGAGGAGGCCGCAATCCAGTCTTGGTTTTGTCGTGACAAGCCACGCAATTTACGTCCTAATGCCAAAATCGGCCCTAAAATTAGGGGGACAATTAAGAGGACCAAACCGGTCAGCTTTGGAGAGGTCCAGAGCATCATAATCAATCCACCAGACATCATCAGCATATTTCGCAGCAGCCAGCTGGCGGAGGAGCCAATGACCGACAGAATCAACGTCGTATCGGTCGTAATACGACTAAGGACTTCACCGGTCATCAATTTCTCAAAATATGACGGCGACATTCCAATCATGCGGTCAAAAATGGCCTTGCGCAAATCTGCAACCACCCGCTCGCCAAGGCGCGTCACTACATAGTACCGTAAGCCCGTGCCCAGCGCGAAGACCGCAGCCACTGCAATGGCGCCCATAAAATATTGATTGAGCAGGGACACATCCCCAATTGAAAATCCATCAATCACCCTTCGGGCCGCAACCGGCAAAATCAATGAGACGCTGGCAGTGATGATGAGGGCCACCAATGCCAACACGACCCAAACTTTATAGGGGGCAAAATAGGGAAGCAGAGCTTTCAACACCCCAACTTGTTTTGAGGCTGCACGCTCTTCGCTCACCTCTGACGCTGAATTTGGTGTTTGTGCCATGCCTGCCCCTTAGTCTCGTCCACACGATGTATCCGCCTGTAGGTCAACCAACAAGAGGGCGCATTCAATAAAATCGGAGTATCGCAAATACGGTGGCGCTAATAGTTGCATACGTCACAAGCCAGCAAGCCCAGCAAAACGCGCAGGTGCATCTGCGCGTTTTGTCTGGCCCACTGTGCCCTACCACTGAAAACCAGGTGGCAGATGGCCCAGGCCTGATCTTCGCAGGAGGCGTAGGCGGTGCCGCCACTGTCTTTGAGACCTCAAGAAAAGGCCAGACTGGACTTCACTTTTCCCACACGGTTGAGACTTGGTCCACAAATTTCGGCCAGTATTCTTGAACTTGAATGTGACTTTGATGTCGCCTATGAGGCTACGGCCTAAAACTCCTCGCGCGAAAGAGCTAAATTTCAGTTATACGATTGTATTCATGTTGGAAAAAATCGAATTACTTTGGAGCGGGTAGCGGGAATCGAACCCGCACCTTAAGCTTGGAAGGCTCTTATGATACCATTTCACCATACCCGCGCCGTGCCAGAGAGGTATGCCAGCGTAATTTCAACGTCAAGTCCGGAAGTGCATAATATCTGCCCTTCAGCGCAGACAACCGCTCAAAACTCAAGCTACGCAGATTTGAACCTCCGACCTGCGCGCTGGCGATAAAGGGTAAAGGCGCCCGTTCCGGTAATAATCGCGGCCCCCATCAAGGCCAGACGATCTGGCCATTCCCCAAAAAATACATAACCCAAGATTAGTGCAGCGATGAGGCCAATGTAACGAAACTGTGCGGTGAAGCTGACATCCCCAGTGCGAATAGCATAAACACTAACCAGATATCCCAGCACAATCGTGAGTGAGGAGCCACATAGTGCCGCCCAAGATGTCAAAGAAATTGCCACCCAGGGCTCAAACATCGTTGCGACACTCGCTGCGCAAAACACGCCGATTGCAGCAAAGAGAGACACCTCCTGTGAAGAAAGCTTGGCCCCCAAACTGCGAGCGGTCAAATCACGGATTGTTACACAGATCACCGCTGCCAGACAAAACAATGAGTAAACATTAAAACCATCACTGCCAGGCTTCACAATAAACAACATCCCCAGAAAGCCAATGAAAATCGCCAGCAATCGGCGCCAACCCAAGGGTTCCCCAAGGAACATAAAGGCTGCCAATGGGATGGTGAGCGGAAGAATTTGCAAGATAGCCGTCATATTGGCCAATTCCATATTGAACAGAGCCGTAACTATAAAGAATGCGGCACCAATTTCGGCCGCAACGCGCAGCAATAGGATCATCTTATCGCGGCGCTGGAGCTCCTGCACGCGCCAACCGGAACGCATCACCATGAATGCCAGTACGACCATCACAAACCCGCCGCGCACCGCGAGTGTTTGGAAAATCGGCAGCACCCCACCCAAAGATTTTATCACCGCGTCATTCACAGCGAAACAAATCATTGAGCACACCATAAAGAGTGCTCCGCGGATATTGTCAGTCATCGATCTGCCTTCGCTGTGGAAATAAATATCATCTCAGATCCACCGGGCTCTATTTCGACAAAAAGTGCAACTGCAAAAGAAAAGGGCCGCTCAGAAGAACGGCCCTAAATCACTAAGTATGAGTGTCTTACTCTTCGCTGCTCTCAACTGGATCAACCAACAAGCTTTCAAACATCTCATCAGGAGTTTCAGCCACGGCTGCCGGCGCGGCTAAGGCAATCGCCTCTTCCGCTTCGGCGCGGCGTGCTTCGATCACAACATTGTCGCGATCTGCAGCCACGCGGCGCATCTTCTGCGTCGCGCCACCGGTACCAGCCGGGATCAAGCGCCCAACGATGACATTCTCTTTGAGACCAATAAGCTTGTCCCGTTTGCCTTGTACGGAAGCCTCAGTAAGAACCCGCGTGGTTTCTTGGAATGAAGCCGCAGAAATGAAGGAGCGGGTTTGCAAGGAGGCTTTCGTGATCCCCAGCAAAATCGGCTCGCCCTGTGCAGGACGGCTGCCTTTTGACAGAGCCTTTTCATTGGCCGCGTCAAATTCAGCTTTGTCGACGTGCTCACCTTTAAGCAAGGTTGTCTCACCGCTATCGGTGATTTCCCACTTCTGCAACATTTGACGCACAATCACTTCAATGTGCTTATCGTTGATCTTCACCCCTTGCAGGCGATACACGTCCTGAACCTCGTCGATCATATAATCGGCTAAAGCCTCAACACCCAGAACCGCAAGAATGTCATGCGGCGCAGGGTTGCCGTCCATGATGTAATCACCTTTCTTGATGAAATCACCTTCTTGGACGGGGATGTGTTTGCCTTTTGGCACCATATACTCAACTTTTTCCAAAGTCTCGTCAGCAGGTTCAATCGCGATGCGGCGTTTGTTTTTGTAGTCTTTGCCAAAGCGCACATGGCCATCAATTTCTGCGATGATCGCGTGATCTTTGGGGCGGCGTGCCTCAAACAATTCCGCAACCCGTGGCAAACCACCAGTGATGTCTTTGGATCGGCCACCCTCACGCGGGATACGCGCCAAAATGTCACCCGCTTTGATTTCCTGACCATCTTCAACGGACAGAACCGCATCTACGGACATGGCATAGGCAATTGGGTTACCATCTTCACGTGTCAGCATCTCACCCTTTTCATCGGTGACGATGATTTTGGGCGCCAATTCGCTGCCTTTCAACGCAGCGCGCCAATCAGTCACGATTTTCTGGGTCATTCCTGTCGCATCATCTGTCTCATCACGCACTGCAATGCCAGACACCAGATCAACGTACTTCACCACACCAGACTTTTCAGCAATGATGGGCAATGTGAACGGATCCCATTCAAACAGCTTGTCACCACGCTCAATAGTTTGGCCATCTTTGACCAACATTTTCGACCCATAGGCGACCTTATAGCTGGCAATCACCGCGCCACCGACGTCAAGAATACTGACCACCATGTTGCGTGTCATGGAGAGCTGCTCACCGGTTGAGTTTTTCAGCAAGATTGCATTTTCGAGGTGTACTTTACCAGATTGGCTGCTCTCTTGACTCGATTGCTGGCCACCACCTTGCGCAACGCCTCCGATGTGGAATGTCCGCATCGTGAGCTGTGTACCGGGTTCACCAATTGACTGCGCCGCAATTATACCCACCGCTTCACCTTGGTTCACCAACGTACCGCGGGCCAAATCGCGACCATAGCAAGCCGCACAGATGCCATCTTCTGTTTCACAGGTCAAAGGTGACCGGATCAACATAGAAATCACACCATTCTCTTCTATGAAGTCAGCTTTGCGCTCGTCAATGATTTCGCCTTTGGCACAGAGAACCTCATCTGAGCCTGGTTTGATCACATCTTCAGCCGCAATCCGGCCTAAGATCCGCTCTGACAAAGAGGAGATCACTTCTCCATCATTAATCGCAGCCCGTGCTGTGATGGAACGGTCAGTGCCACAATCATGCTGGCGCACGATGCAATCCTGAGCCACATCCACAAGACGCCGTGTAAGATAACCCGAGTTGGCCGTTTTCAGAGCCGTATCTGACAGACCCTTCCGCGCGCCGTGGGTTGAGTTGAAATACTCAAGAACGGTCAGACCTTCTTTAAAGTTCGAGATGATTGGTGTTTCAATGATATCGCCGTTTGGTTTGGCCATCAGACCACGCATACCGCCCAACTGTTTCATCTGCGTGACCGAGCCACGCGCTTTCGAATGGGCCATCATGTAGACCGAATTCGGCTCCATTTCAGCGCCAGTCCCATCGAATTTCACCGAGGCAATCGCATCCATCATGGAGTCGGTCACTTGGTCATTACAGTTTGACCAAGCGTCGATCACCTTGTTGTATTTTTCACCCTGAGTGATCAAACCATCCATATACTGCTGTTCAAATTCTTTGACTTGAGCGCGGACACCATCGACGATGGTCCATTTGTTGTCGGGAACTAACATGTCGTCCTTGCCGAAAGAAATACCAGCACGGAAGGCTTCCCGGAAACCCAAAGTCATCACATGGTCACAGAAAATCACAGATTCTTTCTGACCACAGTAGCGGTAGACCGTGTCGATGACCTGCTGAACTTCGCCTTTTTTCAAAAGACGGTTTACCAAGCTGAATGGCGCCTTTGCGTTCTGAGGCAGCAAAGCACCCAAACGCAAACGGCCCGGTGTGGTTTCAAACCGCACCATAACCTCATTGCCTTCATCATCAATCTGCTGAACGCGTGCTTGGATTTTTGCATGAAGATGCACAATCCCCGCATCAAGCGCATGCTGAACTTCATCCACGGAGCCAAATATCATGCCTTCGCCCTTCATGCCTTCGCGCATGAGGGATGTGTAATAAAGGCCCAAGATCATATCCTGTGAAGGCACGATAATCGGTGCACCGTTGGCTGGAGACAGAACGTTGTTGGTCGACATCATTAGAACCCGCGCTTCCAACTGCGCTTCTAAGCTCAGAGGAACGTGAACCGCCATTTGGTCACCGTCAAAGTCAGCGTTAAACGCCGAACAGACCAGCGGGTGCAACTGAATCGCCTTGCCTTCGATCAAAACCGGCTCAAAAGCTTGGATGCCCAAACGATGCAGAGTTGGCGCACGGTTGAGCATGACAGGATGTTCGCGGATCACCTCATCGAGGATATCCCAAACTTCGGGCCGCTCTTTTTCAACTAATTTTTTGGCTTGTTTTACAGTCGAAGACAGGCCCTTGGCCTCCAAGCGGCTGTAAATAAAAGGCTTAAAAAGTTCGAGGGCCATTTTCTTTGGCAGGCCGCATTGGTGCAGCTTGAGCTCAGGACCTGTCACAATCACCGAACGACCAGAGAAATCGACGCGTTTACCCAAAAGGTTTTGACGGAAACGACCCTGCTTACCTTTGAGCATGTCAGACAAGGATTTCAATGGTCGTTTGTTTTGCCCAGTGATCACCCGGCCCCGACGACCATTGTCGAACAAGGCATCAACAGATTCTTGCAGCATGCGCTTTTCGTTGCGCACAATGATGTCTGGCGCGCGCAGTTCAATCAGACGCTTGAGACGGTTGTTTCGGTTGATCACACGGCGATAGAGGTCGTTCAAATCCGAAGTTGCAAAGCGGCCGCCATCCAGAGGCACCAAGGGCCGCAACTCGGGTGGGATCACAGGGATCACAGTCAAGATCATCCACTCTGGCCGGTTGCCGGATTCAATAAAGCTCTCAACGATTTTGAGGCGCTTGATAATCTTCTTTGGCTTCAATTCACCAGTGGCTTCTGACAGATCAACCCGCAGCTGCTCCGCCTCTGCTTCCAGATCAATCAAAGACAACATTTCACGAATGGCTTCCGCACCAATATTGGCAGTGAAAGCATCCATGCCATAGATATCCTGCGCGTCGAGGAACTCTTCTTCGTTCATCAACTGACCGTAGGTAAGGTCCGTAAGACCCGGCTCAATGACCACATAATTTTCGAAATACAAGATCCGCTCAAGGTCGCGCAAAGTCATATCCAGCATCAAACCAATGCGAGACGGAAGAGACTTCAAAAACCAAATATGCGCGACAGGGCTGGCCAATTCAATGTGGCCCATCCGCTCGCGGCGGACCTTCTGCAACGTCACCTCCACGCCACATTTCTCGCAGACAACGCCGCGATATTTCATGCGCTTGTATTTGCCACAAAGACATTCATAATCTTTGATTGGGCCAAAGATACGCGCGCAAAACAGGCCATCCCGCTCGGGCTTGAACGTGCGATAGTTGATGGTTTCTGGCTTCTTAATTTCGCCAAAAGACCATGACAGGATCCGTTCAGGGCTGGCTAAAGAAACTTTGATTTCATCAAAGGCTTTGGGCGGCGCAATCGGGTTAAACGGGTTGGTTGATAGTTCCTGGTTCATCTTAAATTCCTTTTAATCAGAGGGAGGGACGGTGGGCGTAAAATGCGCGGAAGCGCACTCTACTCCTCCACCTCCGCATCCAGGAGTTCCATATTCAGGCCAAGGCCACGGACTTCTTTGACAAGAACGTTAAACGATTCTGGAATGCCAGCTTCGAAATTGTCCTCGCCCTTCACGATGCTTTCATAGACTTTCGTACGTCCATCAACGTCATCCGATTTTACCGTCAGCATTTCTTGCAAGGTGTAAGCCGCGCCATAAGCTTCCAGCGCCCAAACTTCCATCTCCCCAAAACGTTGGCCACCAAATTGCGCTTTACCACCCAATGGCTGCTGGGTAACCAGCGAATATGGACCGGTAGACCGTGCGTGGATTTTGTCATCCACAAGATGGTGCAATTTCAGAAGGTACTTGATGCCAACGGTCACAGGACGGGCAAATTGCTCGCCTGTACGTCCATCAAACAAGACCGACTGGCCGCTTTCGCTAAAGCCTGCCCTACGCAATGCATCGTTCACGTCTGCTTCTTTCGCGCCGTCAAAAACAGGCGTTGCGATTGGAACACCATTGATGACATTGCCGGCAGATTCCAGCAATGATGTCTCATCCATGCCTTCAATGCCTTCCGCATAGACGTCATCACCGTAAGCAATCCGCATAGCGTCACGCACAGGTGTCAGATCACCAGACCGGCGATACTCACCCAAGGCCTCATCAATCTGAATCCCCAAGCCGCGCGCGGCCCAACCCATGTGAGTTTCAAGGATTTGTCCCACGTTCATCCGCGACGGCACGCCGAGCGGGTTCAAAACGAAATCCACCGGCGTCCCATCACCCAAGAACGGCATGTCTTCCATGGGCACAACTTTGGAAATCACGCCTTTGTTGCCGTGACGGCCGGCCATTTTATCACCCGGTTGCAGCTTGCGCTTCACCGCTACGAATACTTTGACCATTTTCATCACACCCGGTGGGAGATCATCTCCGCGGCGAACTTTTTCAACCTTATCTTCAAAGCGCGCATCCAAGGTGCGTTTTTGCGCCTCATATTGTTCATTCAGCGCTTCAACAACCTGGGCATCACCCTCTTCTTTCATGGCGAACTGCCACCAATGGCTGCGCGGTGTCTCATCGAGCACCTCAGCGCTCACAAGACCGCCCTTTATGCCTTTGGGACCTTTCACGGCCTCGCGGCCTTCGATCATGGAACGAAGACGTGCATAGATGTTGCGATCCAAGATGGTCAGCTCATCGTCACGGTCACGGGCTAAACGCTCCACTTCTTCACGTTCAATCTGCAAAGCACGCTCGTCTTTTTCAACACCATGGCGGTTGAACACGCGCACTTCCACGATTGTTCCAAAGTCACCCGGTGGCAGACGCAAAGATGTGTCACGCACGTCAGAGGCCTTCTCACCAAAGATCGCACGCAAGAGCTTTTCTTCTGGCGTCATGGGGCTTTCGCCTTTTGGCGTGATTTTGCCAACCAAAATATCCGCAGGACCCACTTCCGCGCCAATATACACGATGCCCGCTTCGTCCAAGTTGCGTAGAGCCTCTTCGCCTACGTTCGGAATATCACGGGTGATTTCCTCAGGGCCAAGCTTTGTATCGCGCGCTGCCACTTCGAATTCCTCGATATGAACCGAAGTGAACACGTCGTCACGCACAATACGCTCTGAGATCAAGATACTATCTTCATAGTTGTAACCGTTCCACGGCATAAAGGCGACAACCACATTCTTACCCAAGGCTAATTCACCGATATCAGTGGACGGGCCATCGGCAATCACTTCACCGTTGCGAACATAATCGCCAACTTTCACCAAGGGCCGTTGATTGATACAAGTGTTTTGGTTTGACCGCTGGAATTTACGCATGCGGTAGATATCCACACCTGCATCGCCAAGCTCAAGGTCTTCTGTTGCGCGGATCACGATCCGCTGCGCATCCACTTGGTCGATAATACCACCGCGTTTTGCCATGATCGCCGCACCGGAATCGCGGGCCACCACTTCTTCAATGCCCGTCCCAACCAAAGGCGCTTCCGCCTTCAGCAATGGCACGGCTTGACGCTGCATGTTCGAGCCCATCAAGGCTCGGTTAGCATCGTCATTTTCAAGGAATGGGATCAACGAGGCCGCAACAGAGACCAACTGCTTTGGAGACACGTCGATTAGATCAACAGCGCTGGATTGCGCCAAAGTATAGTCCCCATTTTGACGAGTTGAGACCAGTTCATTTTTAAACTTGCCGTTCTCATCCAATGCCGCGTTGGCCTGCGCCACCGTGTGACGCATTTCTTCTGTAGCAGACATATACTGTACGTCATCAGTCACAACAGCGTCCACAACTTTGCGATAGGGTGTTTCGATAAAGCCATATTTGTTCACACGTGCGAAGGTTGCCAATGAGTTGATGAGACCAATATTTGGCCCCTCCGGAGTTTCGATTGGGCACATCCGACCGTAGTGGGTAGCGTGAACATCACGCACTTCAAAACCGGCACGCTCACGGGTCAAACCGCCAGGGCCAAGCGCCGAGAGACGGCGTTTGTGCGTGACTTCCGACAATGGATTGGTTTGGTCCATGAATTGTGACAATTGGCTGGAGCCGAAGAATTCACGCACAGCAGCGGCTGCAGGTTTTGCATTAATCAAATCTTGTGGCATCACAGTGTCGATTTCAACAGAGGACATTCGCTCTTTAATCGCGCGTTCCATACGCAGTAGACCTACACGATATTGGTTCTCCATCAACTCGCCAACCGAGCGCACCCGGCGGTTTCCAAGGTGGTCAATATCATCGATATCACCGCGACCATCGCGCAAATCAACCAAGGCTTTGACGCAGGCTACGATATCTTCACGTCGCAATGTGCGGACGGTATCTTCCGCATCCAAGGCCAGACGCATATTCATTTTCACCCGTCCAACGGCAGAGAGATCATAACGCTCACTGTCAAAGAACAACGTGCCGAACAATGCGGAAGCCGCATCTACGGTGGGCGGCTCGCCCGGACGCATTACGCGATAAATATCCATCAACGCTGTGTCGCGAGACATGTTCTTGTCCATCGCCATAGTGTTGCGCATGTAGGCGCCCACATTCACATTATCGATGTCGAGCACTGGGATTGTGGTGACGCCTGCATCCAACAGATCTTTCAAAGATCCACCGATGACTTCGCCATCTTTGTCCAGCTCCCAAGTCAACTCATCACCCGCTTCCACATAAATGGCACCGGTTTCCTGATTGATGATGTCTTTGGCAACAAATTTACCAACCACTTGATCGAAAGGCACCAAAAGCTCTGATACAGCACCCTCATCGATCAATTTTTTGACGGCGCGTGGCGTCACTTTCTTGCCGGCTTCAGCAATCATTTCGCCCGTTTTTGCGTCGACCAAATCATAGGTTGGACGTGTGCCCCGCACACGCTCTGGGAAGAATTTGGTGACCCAACCGCTGCCTTTTTTGAAGGTATAATTTACGGTTTCATAATAGGCATCCATGATGCTCTCTTGGTCGAAACCCAGAGCATATAGTAAAGTGGTCACGGGCAATTTGCGACGGCGATCGATGCGCGCGTAAACCACGTCTTTGGCATCAAACTCAAAGTCGAGCCAAGAGCCACGGTAAGGGATGATCCGGCACGCAAACAGCAATTTGCCCGAGGAGTGGGATTTGCCTTTGTCGTGATCGAAGAACACACCGGGGGACCGGTGCATCTGGGAGACAATCACCCGCTCTGTTCCATTGACCACAAATGTGCCATTCGGTGTCATCAAAGGCATATCACCCATAAAGACGTCTTGCTCTTTGATGTCTTTGACCGATTTCGCACCGGTGTCTTCATCTACATCAAAAACGATCAAACGCAGCGTCACCTTCAAAGGAGCTGCATATGTCATATCGCGCTGTTGGCACTCTTCCACATCATATTTTGGTTTTTCCAAATCATATTTTATGAACTCCAAAATTGCAGTTTCATTAAAATCTTTTATTGGGAAGACCGATTGGAAAACACCTTTGATGCCTTCGCCATCAAGCGGCTGGAGGGAATCACCGGACATTAAGAACAAATCATATGAGGATTTTTGAACCTCAATCAGATTTGGCATTTCTAAAACTTCACGGATTTTACCGTAATATTTGCGCAAACGTTTCTGACCTAGGAATGACATAGCCATGCGTTACGTAACCTTTCATCTCGACCGTCGCACTACCGTCGGGGACCGGCGATGCGCACATCTGAGAACGGGTTGTGGTTCGGCCTATTCTTGAATGTCGTCCCAAAGACACTCACCCGACCGAGAAACCTACCCTGAAAGACGCCCCAATTAGGGCGCCTATCAGGAGAGATCTGCCGTTTTATCGCGCACGCTTTTGATGGTTGCTTTAATACGGCAAAGGCCGGGGGCAGCAAACTGCCCCCAGCCAATTTCAGACCAGGTCTGAAATTACTTTACTT
>Ga0213869_10001231_pt1 | contig 19452 bp, 20 predicted proteins | sample PICome_10_FD_160083 | JGI IMG/M metagenome (GOLD analysis project Ga0213869, IMG submission 160083) | Coastal seawater microbial communities near Pivers Island, North Carolina, United States - PICO132 | ecosystem: Environmental > Aquatic > Marine > Coastal | place: USA: North Carolina...
TTTATCAAGATTTTTATATTTATTAATTAGTTCTGCTGCAGTTTTTATTCCAATTCCAGGAACACCTGGCACATTATCTGAAGAGTCTCCTGCAAGTGATTGTACGTCGATTACTTGGTTTGGTTTTACCCCAAATTTTTCTATTACTTCTTTTTCTCCTATTACTCTACTTTTCATGGGATCAAATAATCTAACCTTACTAGAAACTAGCTGCATTAAATCTTTATCTGATGAAATTACAGTTACTCTAGCTCCTGCGTCAGTAATTTTCTTAGCGTAGGTAGCTATCAAATCATCCGCTTCATAATTAAGAAGTTCAATTGAGGGTAAATTAAAAGCTTTAACCGATTTTCTAATATATTCAAACTGTGGAGCTAGATCATCTGGTGCTTCAGCTCTATTAGCTTTATATTCGCTATAAATTTCATTTCTAAAATTTTTTCTCGCTGAGTCAAATATTACAGCAAAATGCGTAGGTTTATGTTTTGAATCGTCTGATCTTGCATCCTCTAAAAGTTTAAATAACATGGAGCAAAAACCACTCACTGCTCCGGTTGGTAAACCATCGCTTTTCCTAGATAAAGGCGGTAAGGCATAATACGCTCTAAAAATATAACCTGAACCATCAATGAGATAAAAATGATCTGTTTTTTTCAATGAACTCATATATATATATAATACATTGATTTCTGCTCTAGAATTAAAAAAACTATGTCTAAAAATGCTTTAACTGTTGAAAATCTCACTAAGGTTTATTTGGACTCTAAAACAAAAAAAGAAAATAAAGCACTCTCAAATTTGAGTTTTGAAGTAAAACAAGGGGAAGTGTTCGGATTACTTGGCCCTAATGGAGCCGGCAAAACAACTTTTTTAAGTATATTAGGTGGCACGGTTACAAAAACAAGTGGAAGAGTAAGTGTTTGGGGTTTTAATCTAGATAAAAACCCTCGACAAGTTAGAGCATCAATAGGGATTGTCCCTCAAGAAGTTAACTTAGATGCATTTTTCAGCCCACATAAATTACTTGAATTGCAAGCAGGTTTATATGGCATAAATAAAAAAGATAGAATCACTGACTTAATCCTTAAAATGGTGTCATTAGAAGATCAAGCTAATGCTTACTCAAGAAGTCTCTCAGGAGGCATGAAAAGGAGACTTTTAATTGCTAAGGCAATGGTACACCAACCTCCTATTTTAATATTGGATGAACCAACCGCAGGTGTAGATGTTGAATTGAGAAACAATCTTTGGGACAATGTTAAAGAACTTAATAAAGAAGGTGTTACAATTATTTTAACTACCCACTATCTTTTAGAAGCGCAAGAAATGTGTGATAGGATAGCTATAATTGATAGAGGTAACTTAGTTGCTTTAGATACTACAAAAAAACTTCTTGAAAGAATTCAAACTAAGAAAATACATTTTATAGTCAAAGATGTTAATTTAAATAAATCTTTATCAATGAAAAATATTCAGTTCAAAATTAATACAAAAAATCTTATTTCAGTCACTTATGAAAAAAATTCATTAGATTTTGGGGAGATAATCAATTTTTTAAATAAAAATGAGATACAAATAGAGGATATATCTACAGAAGACGGTGATTTGGAAGATGTTTTTCTCCAATTAACAAAACACTAGATTTTAGTGAAAAAAAAGTTAAATTAAGTTTATGGAATTTATTAAAAGCTTTAAACAAACAAAATTACTAAAGTACGTTTTTATTGCTCTAATAGGCAGTATAATTTTAGCTATCTCTTCAAAAATTAAAATTCCTTTTTATCCAGTTCCCATGACAATGCAAACCTTAATAGTATTATCAATAGGAGTTGCTTTTGGCTGGAAACTTGGTTTGGTAACTATCTCATTATATTTATTTGAGGGTATAGTTGGTTTGCCAGTGTTTTCAGGTTCACCTGAGAAGGGAATTGGTTTGGTATACTTTACAGGCCCAACAATGGGATATTTATTAGGCTTTCTTGTTGCTGCTTATATTTCAGGAAAATTTAATTATGACAACAACTTGGTCAAAAATTTTTTCAAATTACTTTTTGCTACAAGTTTTATTTATATTCTAGGCATAATTTGGTTAGGAAGTTTAATTGGATGGGACAAGCCAGTTTTTCAATTAGGCGCTCAACCTTTTCTATTAGCTGAGTTATTCAAAATTCTTATTGCTACTTTTGCAATTAATCAAATTAAAAAAATTAAAAAATTTATTTAAGTTTATCTAGGAGATCTTTTAGAAAGTATTCTTTGCAAAGTTCTTCTGTGCATTTGAAGTCTTCTAGCAGTTTCAGATACGTTCCTGTTACAGAGTTCAAAAACTCTATGAATATGTTCCCATTTAACTCTGTCGGCAGACATCGGATTTTCTGGGGGTTTTGCTTTAGACTCGGGTGATGCAAGTAAAGCGGACTCGACATCGTCTGCGTCAACTGGTTTTGCAATATAGTCTATTGCTCCAGCCTTAACTGCTGCTACAGCTGTAGGTAGATTCCCGTATCCCGTTAACATAACTATTCTGCTATCTTTTTTATTTTTAGTCAACTCCTTGACCACATCAAGGCCATTACCGTCTTCAAGTCTGAGATCAACACAAGCAAAGGCTGGGGGTGCAGCTTGAGCAATCTTAAGTCCTTCAGCTACTGTTTTAGCCTCTTTTACTTGAAATCCCTTTTTTTCCATGGCTCTAGCAAGCCTTCCCCTTAACGGATCATCATCATCTAAAATAAGCAGAGATTTATCCGTAAAGTCCTCTAGTTTTAACTGTTCTGGCAGATTTTTTTGAGCTCTCATATAGCTAACATATAGGTACTGTGGACAGAATTACAACGGCTCAGAATGGATTTTTTTCTTTACATAAAGTCAAAAAAACTTTAAACGCAAATTAATCAAGGTTTTTTTTATTAAATTTTTTTAAAAAACCTTTGTGTAAACTAACGGGGGACACATGAAATGCGAAAATTTAAATCGGTTAACGAACTAGTTAACACATTAAAACCAGATTACCCCGTATATTGCATACGGCCTGAAGAAATAAAAAAATCAGTAAATTTTTTCAAAGAGAATTTTCCAGGTAACATTCTGTATGCTGTTAAAACTAATCCACACGAAAAAGTTTTAAAACAAATTATTACAAATGGAATAGTCGACTTTGATGTAGCTTCTTTAAATGAAATTAAATTAATTAAAAAAATTAACTCTAAAGTAAATTTACATTTCATGCACACGGTCAAAAGTAAAAATAGTATTAGTTCTGCTTATCACGATTATGGTGTAAAAAGTTTCTCTCTTGATAACAAAGATGAGCTAAGAAAAATTCTTGAAGCAACAAATCAAGCGAAAGATTTAAAATTATTTGTAAGGATAGCTATCTCAAATGAACATGCTGAAATAGATTTATCAAGAAAATTTGGAGCTCATCCATCTGAAGCTTTAGGTCTTATAAGACTATGTAAAGAACACTCTAAAAAATTAGGAATCAGTTTTCATGTTGGTTCTCAATGTATGCATAAAATCTCTTACTCTAAAGGTATTCATGAAGTAGGAAATATAATTAAGAAAACAAAAATTATTCCAGACATTATTAATATAGGCGGAGGGTTTCCTGCTGTTTATCCAGACTTAAGACCAGAACCACTAATTAATTATATGGAAGAAATAAAAAAAAGTTTAAAGAATCTTAAATTAACTAAATTACCAAAAATAATATGTGAGCCAGGTAGAGCTATTGTGGCTGAAAGTGGTTCGACAATTGCTAAAGTTATTTTAAGAAAAAAACAGAATCTTTATATTAATGATGGGACTTATGGTTCTTTATTTGATGCCGGTGTTCCAAATTTTGTTTTTCCATCAAGAATGATTACATGTGGCAGAATCCAATCTAAGAAATTAATATCATATAGTTTCTTTGGTCCAACCTGCGATAGTTTAGATTATATGAAAGGTCCTTTTTTATTACCAAATAATATTAAAGAAGGTGATTACATAGAATTAGGTCAACTTGGCGCTTACGGTTTAACATTTAGAACAAATTTCAACGGTTTCTATTCAAATGAAATTTTCGAAGTTAATGATAAACCAATTATGTCCTTACACGAAGAATCAAATGAAAAAGTTGATTCTTTAGTCGCTTAATGGACAAAAAAAAAGGTTCTAATATTGGACATAATAAAAAACCACTTCTAAAAAATCCGGTAGAACACATTGACATTAAATCTTTTGATGCAAGAAAAATCATTGATGGAATGAGTAAAATGTCATTTACATCTAGAGATACGGCTAGAGCAGCCAGCATTTATAATGAGATGCTTGCTGATAAAGATTGTTCAATTTTTTTAACATTAGCAGGATCTACCTCAGCTGGTGGATGCATGGATTTGTATGCAGATCTCGTTAAAAATAATATGATTGATGCGATTGTTGCTACTGGAGCGTCTATTATTGATATGGATTTTTTTGAAGCTTTAGGTTTTAAACATTATCAAGGCTCTCAATTTCAAGATGACGCTGAGTTAAGAAATAATTATATTGATAGAATTTACGATACATATATTGACGAAGAAGAACTTCAGGCATGTGATAAAGCAATATGTGACGTAGCCAATACCTTGGAACCACGATCCTACACATCTAGAGAGTTTATTAAAGAACTTGGTAAATATTTAAAAACTAATGGAAAAAAGAAAGACTCTCTAATTGAAACTGCTTACGATAATAATGTTCCAATATTTTGTCCAGCTTTTACAGATAGCTCAGCAGGCTTTGGCTTAGTAATGCACCAAGAACAAAATCCAGATAATCATATGACTATAGACTCGATTAGGGAATTTAGAGAAATAACTGAAATTAAATTACAATCTAAGCAATCCGGCCTACTAATGGTTGGTGGAGGTGTCCCTAAGAATTTCATTCAAGATACAGTTGTGTGTGCGGAATTACTTGGGAAAAAAGTTGATATGCACAAATATGCAATTCAAATTACAGTTGCTGACACTCGTGATGGATCTTGTAGTAGTTCAACGTTAAAAGAAGCAAGTTCATGGGGAAAAGTAGATGTTACAAAAGAACAAATGGTTTTTGCTGAAGCAACAAGTGTATTACCTTTAATTGCTAGTGATGCTTATCACCGAGAAAATTGGAAAAATAGAGATAGAAAAAATTTTTCAAAAATATTCAACTAACAAAACACTTAAAGAATGAAATATCTTTCAAATAAAAATGGCTTTTTAGGAATTGATAATAAATTTAATTTTAAAGAAAAAGTTGTAGTTGTACCCTTTGGCTTAGAAAAAACTGTTAGTTATGGGAGCGGAACTAAAAATGGACCAAAAGAAATTATTAAAGCTTCACACCAAGTAGAGCTTTATGATGAAGAGTTAAACTGTGAGCCATATAAAAAGATAGGTATTAAAACTTTAAAACCTTTTAAAATTGATAAAAATATTAAAAAAGCACTTAATAATATTTCTAAAATAAATCAAGAAATCTTAGACAGAAAACTTTTTCCCATGACTTTTGGTGGGGAACACTCCATTACTCCTGGATGTATTATCCCATTCGTAAAAAAACATAAAAAAATTTGTTTATTGCACTTTGATGCACATGCAGATTTAAGGGAGAGTTATAATGGTGAAAAATTTTCACATGCTTCAGCAATCAAAAGATGTCTAGATTATAAAAATGTGTCTGTTATTTCCTTTGGCATAAGGAATATTTCTGAAAGTGAAATGCCTTTTTTAAAAAAAAATAAGACAAGAATTAATATTTTCTGGGCAAAGGATAAATATAAATGGAACTTAAAAAAATTTAAAAAAATGATAAAAAATAAAACTGTCTACTTAACTTTTGATGTTGATGGACTAGACTCGAGCATTATGCCAGCAACAGGAACTCCTGAACCAGGAGGATTAATGTGGGATGAAACTTTGAATATTATTAAAATCGCGGCAAGAAATTCAAATATTGTTGGTGCAGATATTAATGAATTATCACCTATTAAAGGTTTTAATAGTTATAATTTTTTGGTAGCAAAATTAGCTTATAAAATACTTTCCTACACTTTTAAATTTAAGCGTTAACAAAATTTTTTGTATCCCAACTTATAACAACTAGCGCTCCTCCCAGCTCACCATTTTTTTTAAATAGTAATTTTGCATTCTTTCTTTCTAACAATGTTTTTCCTAGAAATGTTCCTAATCCAAGTCCAGAATAGGAACTTAATTCTTTTGATTTTGATTTAATATAGGGCTCACCAATTATCTTTATTACGTCATCCGGAATTCCAGGCCCATTGTCACTTATTTTAATTTCAATAATCTTATCATTACTTCTTAGTGAAATATTAACCCTACTTTGTGAAAATTTAACTGCATTTCCTATAAAATTTCTTAAACCATAAATTATTTCAGGGGTTCTTCGTATATCAATCTTATTTTGATCATTTTCAACATGTAATTCTATTTTTTTTGACGAAGTTTCTTTAAAAGAATTAATAATTTCCTCAAGTAAATCCTCTAATTTTATCAAACTAAAAAAACTGTCTCCTTCAATTTGTTTTTTTGAAATTTTTTTTAAAATTTCACTACATCTTTTTGTTTGACTTATAAGTAGATCTATATCTTTAGAAGTTTCCTTATTGTCACCAATTTCCTTTTTTAATTCTTTAGCAACAACACTTATTGTAGCTAATGGAGTTCCTAGTGAATGTGCGGCAGCGGCAGCTTGTCCGCCGAGAGACTCTAATTCATATTCTTTTGATATAACTTCTTGTAATTTATTTAATGCTTCTGATCTTTTTTTACTTTCTCCTGAAAATCTAATTCCAAAATAACTTAAAAAAATTAAACCAATTAAAATTGAAGATAAAATTCCAAACTTATAGAAGTTTGGTACAATAAATATATTTATATTCATTCCTGGTAAAGGTAAATAAAAATGAGTGAGAATAAATAGAAATAATGAAGTTAGCACGCCTAATATTATTGTTGTACCCATACTAAGAAATGTGGAAGAAACTATGGTCGGTATGATTAACAAAATAGAAAATGGATTAAGAATTCCACCAGTTAGATATAGAAGAATACTTAATTGTATTAAATCATAAAGAAGGAACATGGAGGCGTAAGTATCTTTTAACTGATTTACTTTAACTCTAATTTGTAAAAACAAATTTGTAAGCAAGCCTAAAAAAATTATTAAGTAACTCTCAGTGATTGGAAACTCGAGATTAAAGTAAAAAAAAACAATATTTATTGCTATAAATTGACCAAAGATTGCGATATATCTAAGTATTGTAAGTATATTTTTATCTAGATTTAAATTCTCCTTTGTTCGAAAGAGGGTAGAAAGGTCCATCAGATCTTAGATGTCTAAATTAATAACATCCAAAGCATTGTTTGTTATAAAGTCTTTTCTAGGTGCAACTTCATCTCCCATTAGAATTTTTATCATTTTTTGGTCTTCTTTGGATTTTTCTTTAGTACCTTTAGAATATTGAATTCTTAGCATTGTTCTATTGTCAGGGTTTAAAGTTGTTTCCCAAAGTTCTTCGGGATTCATTTCTCCTAATCCTTTGAAACGCTGTATAGATAGCTTCTCTCTTTGTTCTTGCATAAATTTTTTATGATCTGGTGACCCTTTTTTAATCTTTTTATCAATTTTATTAGATTTAAAAATATATTCTTCCAGTTGATTTTCATCTTTAATATAAACGCTCTTATTCGCCTTGGTAACTTTAAATAAAGGTGGTTGAGCCAAATAGATATGTCCATTCTCAATTAATTTATTAAATGGCTGGTTATTAAAAAAAGTAAGTAATAAAGTTCTGATATGTGATCCATCAACATCAGCATCTGTCATGATCACTATTTTATCGTAGCGTAAATTTTCAATGTTAAAATCTTTAGATCCTGTTCCTAGAGCATTAATCAATGTTACAATTTCATTTGAGGACATCATTTTTGATAAAGCTTTTGTGGACTGATCTTCTCCATTCGTTTTTCCATTAACATATGTATTTAAAATTTTTCCTCTTAAAGGTAACACTGCTTGATATTCTCTTACTCTGCCCTGTTTAGCTGAGCCGCCTGCTGAATCTCCTTCAACTATAAATAGTTCCGTACCTTCTCTTTTTTGAATTTGGCAATCTGCAAGTTTTCCTGGTAAACCTGATAACTCAAATGTTCCTTTACGTCTAACACTATCCCTAGCTTTTCTAGCAACATCTCTAGCCATTGCAGCTTGAGTAATCTTTTCTAAAACAGTTTTGGTTACTGAAGGATTTTGATCGAACCAAGTAGAAACTTTTTCACTTATAATGTGTTCAACAATATTTCTTATTTCGGATGAAACAAGTTTATCTTTGGTTTGAGATGAAAATTTTGGATCAGGCATCTTTATAGACAATACGGCTGTTAAGCCTTCTTTAATATCTTCTCCAGAAAGAGTGAGTTTATTTTTTTTATTACTTCTTTCAGCTAAATATTTATTAATTACCCTTGTAAGTGCACTTCTAAAGCCTAATAAATGTGTACCTCCATCCTTTTGAGGGATATTATTAGTGAATGGTAGTGCTTCTTCAGAATAACCTGCGTTCCACTCAAAAGAACATTCTACTACAACATTATTTTTTGTAGAGGTTACATATATTGGTTTTTTAAATACCTCTTTTTCGTTTTTATTTACTAAAATTGGTTTTTTTGCATTAATGTGCCTTACAAATTCTATAATACCACCATCATATTTGTGAATGAATTCTTTTGGTTTTTTAGAAGTATCGTCAACTAATTTTATTGAGATCCCTTTGTTTAAAAAGGCTAATTCTCTGATTCTCTTTTCAAGTATTGTTGCACTAAATTTAATGGAAGAAAATATTTCTTTTGAAGGTAAAAAATTAATTTTTGTTCCTTTTTTTTTTGTATTACCAATTTTTTTTAATGGTTTTATTGAATTTCCATCTTTAAATTTAATTTCATACTCATTCCCATCTCTAAAAATATTCAACTCAAGTTTTTCTGACAATGCATTAACAACTGAAACTCCAACTCCATGTAATCCTCCTGATACTTTATAAGAGTCGTGATCAAATTTACCTCCAGCATGCAGTTGGGTCATAATAACTTCTGCTGCCGACATTTTTTCTCCTTTATGCATGTCAACTGGAATACCTCTTCCATCATCTTCAACGGTGACGGTATTATCGGAATTAATAGTTACAATTATATTTTTACAATGCCCTGCTAAAGCTTCGTCTATAGAATTGTCTATGACTTCAAAAACCATGTGGTGTAGACCAGATCCATCATCTGTATCACCGATATACATTCCTGGTCTTTTTCTAACTGCATCCAATCCTTTTAGGACTTTGATAGAGTCCGCACCATAAGATGGATTGTTCTTTAGTTTAGAATTTTTTGACATTATTTTTATGAATTAAATTATCGTATCATTTTTTTTGACTAATAGAAAATCACTTAAGCTCAATGTGGGTTAGAACTATTATGTATCAACAATTTTAGAGCTAAAAATAAAAATAAAACTAAAACCCGATAAATTCAGATTTTCATTGGCATAATGACGTAAAAACTATTTTTGTCAGACGTGTCTTCTATTAAAACTGGTGAAACTGAATCTTTTAAGCTCATTTTTAAATTTTTATCTTCTACTTCGGAAGCTATATCTATTAAATATTTGGAGTTAAAGCTTATATTAAGAGTATCAGAGTTAAATTCTGCTTTTATCTTTTCATTACCTTCTCCTGAATTTGCACTGTTTACCGATAATTGGATGCTGTCTGAGTTAATCACTAACTTTACACCTTCTTTTCTATCTAATGAAACACTTGCTACTCTTTCTATTGAAGTAATAAAATCTTTTGAAGGAACAACTAAAGTTTTATCATTATTGGTTGGAACAACTTTTTTATAATCTGGAAATTTACCATCAATGACTTTTGAAATTAATTTCATACTACCTAATGTAAATTTAACCTTATTTTCACTTGTATGCATAATAAGTGGTTGTGAGGTTTCAGCTAGTAAAGTACAAAGTTGAAAAACTGTTTTCCGAGGCAAAATTAGTGAATTAAAATGATTTACACTTTCAATCTCTAAACTGCTTGAAGACAATCTATGACTATCTGTTGCCACACCAGTTAAAAAATTTCTACTATGCGCTTCGGTTAAATGAAGAAATATACCATTTAAATAATGTCTGGTATCATCATTAGATATTGAAATTTTTGTTTTATTTAAAAGTTTTAAAAATCTATTATTATTTAGATTAATTTCCTGACCCTCAAATTCATCTGCAAATGTTGGAAAATTGTCAGTTGGTAAACATAAAAGATTAAAATCAGAGTTTTCACTTTTAAGGCTAAGTTTATTTTCTGATTTTAAATCAAATTTTAATTCTGCGTTTGAAGAAATTTTTCTCAAAATATCATAAAGTATTGCTGCTGAAGTTGTCGTGCTACCTTCATTGATTATTTTAATATTTGTTATCTCGTCATAAAAAATAATATCCAGATCTGTTGCTACTATAGATAGTTTATTATCTTTAAGTTGAAGCAAAACATTTGATAAAATTGGGAGTGTATTTTTTTTTTCTACTACTCCTTGTACGTAATTTAAAGATTTTAATAAAACATCTCTTTTTACTACAAATTGCATATTACTGTTCTAATAATAGACTTTTAATCTGACTAATATTTTTTTTCATTTCATCATCTTGTTCAGACAATCTGGTGATAGTTTTAACAGCATGTATAACTGTTGTGTGATCACGATTAGCAAATCTTCTTCCGATCTCCGGCAGAGATCTTGTTGTCATTTTTTTAGCCAAATACATTGCTATTTGTCTAGGCCTGGCTAAAGGTCTGGATCTTCTTTGAGAAAGCATTTCACTTAATGATATATTAAAATAATTTGAGACAATGTTTTGTATTTTGTCTACTGTAATGACCCTAATTTGATTAAAAACATCTTTTAAAATATTTTTACAATCACTTATTGTTAAAATTTTATTATGTACTCTACTGAAAGCAACAACCCTATTTAATACTCCTATAAGTTCTCTAATATTAGTTTTACTTTCATTTGCGATATAATAAATTACTTCATTACTTAAATTAATATTTTCTTTAAACTGACTTTGAATTTCTTCAATTTTTTTCTTTATAATTTTTACTTTTAATTCTAAATCCGGAGTATCTATGTCAACTACAAGCCCACCTGCTAATCTTGACTTAATTCTATCTTGCACTCTCTCTAATTTTATAGGAGCTCGATCAGCAGAGATAATTATTTGAGAGCCTTTATCCATTAAACTATTAAATGTATGAAAAAACTCTTCTTGTAGACTATCTTTTCCACTAATAAACTGGATATCATCAATAATAAAAACAGAAGATTTTCTGAAAAAATCTTTAAAATTTACCATATCGTTCTTTTTGATTGACTTAATAAAATGATACATAAATCGTTCAGCAGAGATATACATCACGTTATTATCACTTTGTAACTCTAGTCCAATTGCATTCAACAAATGAGTTTTTCCTAAGCCAACACCACCACATATATAAAGAGGATTATATCTAGATATGTGTTCACAAACTTTTTTTGAATAAGACAGTGCTATATCATTACTATTTCCCTGAATGAAACTGTCAAAGTTTAAATTAGGATTTAGTCTATTATAGTTTAAAATTGAATCTTTAATTTCAGTAACTTTATTTAACTCATCAATTTTTATAAATTCTTGATTTTGCTTATTTTCTTCTATAATTTTAAATTCAATTCTATTAAGACTTAATTTAAAACTTTTAACCTGTTCTAAAATCTTATCTAAATATCTTGATACGATCCAATCCCTAAAAAAACGAGTTGGAACTCCAAGAATTAAGTAGTCATTATATTCTTTGACTAAAGTAATTTTCTGAAGCCAGCTATTATAAATTTCGCTACCAAATATTTTTTTAAATGAACTTTGTATTTCATCCCAATGTAACGTTTTTTCTTCCTCTGAAATATAAACGTTTTGTTTTTTTGTATTATTATTTTCCATGTAGAAATTTATTTAGAAATTTCTATAAACTCTCTTTTAAAAAACTTTGCAAGAAATTTATTTAATTAATTAAATAAAAATTAACTTTGGTTGCACAACTAACGCTAAGATAGAATTTATAATTTTATTTACAACTCATAGATCTATGTTTCTATATTTTGATAGATAGATCTAAATATAGATTAGGTAAAAAAATTGTTATCAACTAGGAATTGATTGTTTAAACTAAATTTTTTTTGTTACTCGGGATATTTTTCTGGCTGCAGTTTTTTTGCTGATAGTTCCAGATTTAGCAACCTGCATTAGAATTGATTGGAATTTAGAAAAATATTTTTTAGCTTTTTCTTTATCTTTAGACTTTAAAAGCTTGTCCATTTCTTTAACTGCACTCTTATACTTACTTTTTCTTATTCTATTAATTTGAGTCTGCTTTTTTACTCTTCTAACTCGTCTAATTGCTGATTTTGTATTAGGCATATTTTGTAGATTGTATATATTGGCAATTTGAGGGGGTCAACTTTATTATTTTTGACATTTTATACAGTAAAAAGTTGCTCGGTTAGATATTTTAGATTTAAATATTTTTTTATTACAATTTTTATTAGAGCAAAATTCACCTTTTTTTCCATAAACTTTAAAATACTGTTGAAATAATCCTTTTTTTCCATTGTTACTAGAAAAGTCCTTAATGGACGAGCCTCCTAATTTAATTGAATTTTTCAAAATAATTTTTGTAAATTTTATAATTTTTTTTAACTCAAAATCTTTAAGACTCTTAGCCTGACGAAAGGGTTTTACTTTACTTAAAAAAAGAATTTCATTTGCATAAATATTTCCAATACCAGAGACAATTTTTTGATCCATTATTATATCTTTGATAACTCTATTTTTCCCTAATAATTTTTTTCTAAAATAATCTAAATTAAAATTTTTTCCTATTGGCTCTGGTCCTAAATTGTTTAAATGAAAATTATTATATAGATTTTTTTTATTAAAAAGTTTTATAAATCCAAACTTTCTAACATCGTTATAAATCAGTTTTTGATTTTTACTCAAAAAAAATTCTACATGATCGTGCTTTCGATCTTTTTCAACATTAATATTATAATAAAAACTTGTTTTAAATGTAATATTTTTTTTATTTAAGAAAAAAAATTTTCCAGTCATTCCTAAATGAACCAACATGACTGTATTTTGATTAAAAAAAAACAATAAAAATTTTGATCTTCTCCTAATTTTTATTAACTTGAGACCAATGACTTTTATTATTTCTTTTTTATCTACGGGATATCTCAACCTGCTATCGTTTATTTTTACTCCTTTTATAATTAAATTTTGAATTTTATTATTAAGAGACCTTTTAACAACTTCAACTTCAGGCAATTCTGGCATATAATTCTAATATGAAAAGTACTATTCAAGATAAATCAGAATTAGTCAATTCAGTATTTTCAAAAGTTTATAAAAAATATGATCTAATGAATGACATTATGTCTTTTGGAATTCATAGAATTTGGAAAGATAAGTTTATTAACTGGATGAACCCTTATTCTGGCTCTAAGTTAATTGACGTTGCATCAGGGACCGGTGATATTGCAAAATTATTTTCAAAACATAACAATAGCTTATCTGAAATTACTTGTATTGAGCCAAATAATAAAATGTTTGAAGAAGGAAAAAAAAATCTAAAAAGATTAAAAAATATAAATTGGTTTAGAGCTCGAGCTGAAAAATTGCCAGTTAAAGATAATACTTATGACTATTATTCAATAAGTTACGGGATAAGGAACGTCACTGATATTAATAAAACCCTAGAAGAGGCATATAGAGTTTTAAAACCTGGGGGACGATTTATGTGTTTAGAGTTTTCAAAAATTGACAATGAAACACTCAATTTTTTTTACAAACAATATTCAAAAACTATACCGATAATTGGGAAATTTATAGTTGGAGCCTCTGATCCTTATAAATATTTAATTGAGAGTATTGATCAGTTCTACAGTCAAAATCAATTGATAGAATTGATGAAAGAAAATGGTTTTTCTAATACAGAGTACCGAAATCTTTCTGGTGGCGTATCTGCTATACACTCTGGATGGAAGATATAGATGTTTAAAAGAGTTTATAGATTATTTCAAATAGCAAGAAAGTTATCAACTTCAGGAGCTATTGATACTCTTAACGAAATTCATGAAGTGCCAGCGCCTATTAATTTATTCTTTAACTGTATTTCAATAGGATCAGAAGTAAATAATATAAATAGTAGAAATAAGCCAGGTGAAAAGCTTTGCTTAGCACTTCAAGGAATGGGGACTACATTTATAAAACTTGGACAGTTTCTAGCTACAAGGCCAGATATAATTGGCGAAGAAATGGCAAAGGACTTAGAAAAACTTCAAGATAAAGTTCCTGCTTTTGATTTATTTAATGCAAAAAAAATAATTAAAAAAGAAATAGGGGAAAAGCAATTTAGTAATATTATTGAAATTAGTGAACCAATAGCTGCTGCATCAATAGCCCAAGTTCATATTGCAAAGATTAAAAATGAAAATCATGAAAAACATGTTGCTATTAAGATTTTACGACCAGACATTGAAAAACTTTTTAATGAAGAGCTAGATGCCTTAATGTTATTTGCGTACATTATAGAAAATACAATTTCAAAAGCTAAAAGATTAAAACTAGTTGAAGTGGTTCATCTCCTTAGAGAAATTACTAATATTGAGATGGATCTCAGGTTCGAGGCTGCTGCTGCAAATGAATTATATGAAAATACAAAACAAGACCTGGGCTTTAATGTTCCAAAAATTTATTGGAACTATACGACTAAAAAAATTTTAACATTAGATAAAGTAGAGGGTGTCTCTATTAGAGAGCACGACAAACTTGAAGAATCAGGAGTTGATTTAAAAAAACTAGCTGAAAACTTAATTCAGTATTTTTTAACTCAAGCAGTTCGAGATGGTTTTTTTCACGGAGACATGCATCAAGGAAATTTATTTGTAGATAAAAAAGGTAATATCATACCTGTGGATTTTGGTATTATGGGTAGATTAGATAAAAATAATAGAAAATTTTTAGCTGAAATTTTGTATGGATTCATTAAAAGAGATTATGTAAAAGTTGCAGAAGTTCATTTTCAAGCAGGTTTAGTGCCTCAAGATGCATCAAAAGAAGAATTTGCCCAAGCATTGAGATCAGTAGGAGAACCAATATTTGGTCAATCAATTAAAGACATTTCGGGTGGTAATTTATTGGCTCAATTATTTGAAATCACTGAAAAATTTAATATGCCTACACAACCGCCATTACTATTATTACAAAAAAATATGGTCGTAGTTGAAGGCGTTGCACGCAAACTATATCCGGAAACAAACATTTGGGATGTTTCCAAACCTGTATTAGAAGATTGGTTAAAGAGTATTAAAAGCCCAAAAGCATCTTTTGATACAGCTTTAAATACTTCTGCAGAAATTATTAAAAGAATTCCAAATTTTCCCGATTTAATGGATAGAGCGGATTATGCTTTAAAACTAATGGCTGAAGGAAAATTGAATTTAGGAATTGGTAATAATAAAAGTTTAGAAATAGAGCAAATGAAGTTGAAAAATTTCAAAAACAATATAATTATCGGTTTTTTTGGTATTGTAATTGTCTCTCTATTGGTATTTTAATCTATTTACAATGACACTCAAAAATAAAAAAATATTGATAATTATTGGAGGTGGAATAGCTGCCTACAAATCATTAGATTTAATCAGACTGCTTAAAAAAGAAAATATTGAAGTAAAAGCAATACTCACCAAAAGCGGCAAAGAGTTTGTTACTTCATTATCGTTAACTACTCTTACTAAAAATAAAGTTTATGAAGATTTATTTGACAAAAGCTCTGAGGCTGAAATAGATCATATTGCTTTATCTAGATGGGCTGATTTAATTATTCTAATGCCAGCAACTGCTAATTTTATGAGTAAACTTTCTATCGGAAAAGCAGAGGATCTTGCTACTACTGTTTTATTAGCATCAAATAAAGATATTCTACTAGTACCGGCAATGAATGTCAGAATGTGGCTTCATAAAGCAACTCAAGCCAATTTAAAAATCTTACAAGACTTCGGTTATTTATTTATAGGTCCTGAAAAAGGTGAGATGGCGTGTGGTGAATTTGGTGAAGGTAAAATGTCTAGTCCTAGACAGATCTATGCTTACCTAAAAAATTATTTCAATAAAAAAAATATAGTCAAAAAAAAATATTGGAAGGCTATAGTTACTACTGGTCCTACAAGAGAATATATCGATCCAATTAGATATATTTCAAATGAGTCTAGTGGAAAACAAGGTTATGAAATTGCAATAGCATTAAGTAAACTTGGAATAACAACTACTCTTATTGCAGGCCCTTCTGATCTTATTTCTCCAAAAGGTATAAAAGTAAAAAAAATAACTTCTGCTGATGAAATGCTAAGTGCAGTTAAAAAATCATTACCAGTTGATTTAGCTGTTTGTGTAGCTGCTGTTACAGACTTCAAACCAGTAATAAAAAGTAAAAGTAAAATTAAAAAAGAAAATATAGATTTTAATTCCATAAATTTTGTAAAGAATAATGATATTCTTGAGTACATTTGTAAACATAATAAATATAGACCTCGTCTTGTGGCAGGATTTTCTGCTGAAACTGACAATGTAACAAAAAATTCAATTACCAAAATGAAAAGAAAACATTGCGATATTATATTTGCAAATAACGTTTCACAAAAAGATATTGGTTTCGGTTCTGATTACAATAAAGTTTCAGTGATAGACGCAAATGGAAACGTAAAAACAATACCAAAAAATAAAAAAAGTTTTATCGCAAATAAAATCGCAGAAATTTTGCTAGATAAATTAATACTTGATGACAGAAATATTAATTAAAAGATTATCTAAAAATATTTCCCTACCGAAATACGAAACAGATGGATCATCAGGTATGGATCTTGCAGCAAATATTGAACATAAGGTGGAAATTGCGCCAGGAAAATCAGCAGTAATACCAACAGGTTTATCCGTATCAATACCAAAAAATTTTGAAATACAAATTAGACCACGTTCTGGATTGGCTGCTAAAAATCAAATATCGGTATTAAATACACCCGGCACAATCGATGCTGATTATAGAGGCGAATTAAAAGTTATATTGATTAATCTCAGCGATACAACATTTATAATTGAGAAAGGTTTTCGCATAGCACAAATGGTTTTATGTCCTATTATTAAAGCAACTTTAAAAGAAGTTGAAACCCTAGAGGAAACAAAACGTGCGTCAGGTGGGTTCGGCTCAACAGGTATCAAATAAAAATAAATGAAATTTACTCTCAAGGATTATTGTAGATTTGAAAAACAAATTATTTTAAAAAAAATTAGTATTGCGGGTCAAAAAAAAATTAAAAATTCTAGAATTTTAATTATAGGAATGGGTGGATTAGGCTGCCCGCTTTTAACTTATCTAGCATCCTCCGGTGTTTGTAACATTGGAATAGTTGATCATGACAGAGTCGAACTGAGTAACTTGAGCAGACAAATAATTTTTAATTCATCAGACATTGGAAAATTTAAAGTTATTCAAGCTAAAACTAAAATTAAAAAGATTTATAGAGATATTAAAATAAAAACTTTCAAAGAAAAAGTTTCAAATAAAAATATAAAAAAAATTATAAAAAATTATGATATAATTTGTGATGGAACAGATAATTTTAATACACGTTATCTTATAAATGATGAGTGTAAAAAAAATAAAAAAATTTTAATTTCAGGGGCAATAAGTAAATTTGATGGACAACTTTTTAAATTTGACTTTAAAAAAAAAGGCTCATGCTTTAGATGCTTTATGCCGATAATACCTGAACAAGAAAATAGTTGTGGATCTGAAGGAATTTTTTCTCCACTTGCAGGCATAATAGGTTCTTTACAAGCTAATGAAGTCATTAAAACAATTTTAAATTTTAAGGAAGATTTAAATAATAATCTTCTTGTATTTAATTCTATCAATATATCGCTTAGAAAAATTGAGATTAATTCAAATCCATTATGTCAAAATAAATGCAAAAAATAATCCTTATTCTTTTATTGATTTTTTTTAATTCTATAAGTTTTTCTCAAGCCGCAGAGGAATATTTCAGAACACTAAGAAATGATAAAGTAAATCTTCGACAAGGTCCATCATTAGAATATCCAATTAAAATTATTTATAAAAAAAAATTTTTACCTATATTAGTTCAAGATAGTTCTGATAATTTCAGAAAAGTGAGGGATCATGAAAATAATACTGGGTGGATACATATATCTCAACTATCAAAAAAAAAGGCTGCAATTGTAATTAGTGATAATGAAGTTATGTTTAAGAGTTCAACAATTTTTTCAAACCCAGTTGCAATTCTTAAAGAAGGAAGATTTGTTAAAATTAGTAAATGTAAAGAAAATTGGTGTAAAGTTGAAACTAATATTTATAAGGGTTGGATTAAAAAAAATAGTCTATGGGGACTACTTTAAAATTATTTACTTATTTTAGAGGCCCAAAATTTATCTAATAAAAAATACCAAACGGAGTTTGCAAGTGGTTCAACAATAGCATCTGTTAAAGCTATAATGAAAGATATATCAGCAACCAACATTAAGACAGTGATTGCTATGACAAAGTGGCCAATAGTGTAAACTACTGTTCTTAGTATTGATCCTTTATTATTATTATATATGTCAGCAGCTGCGTTAAATATTCCTTTATTAATTTCCATGATTTTTAAAAGGGTTCTCCAAAACGCAAGCGACTAAGTGAATTCTTGCTTCCTCGCCTCCGTTAAAAAAGTTGTGATATTTAGTATTATTAGTAATTGTAACTGTTCCATCTGCAGGCATATGTTGAGCTACATTATCTATAACCATTCTGCATCCAAGATTAGTTATTATAGGCACATGTAATCTTGACTCAGGGTCTCTATGCCAGCTAAGTGTAGATCTTGGTTCTTTTAATAAAATTCTTACTCTACCAAGTTTAAATTTTTTCTTTAAGATATTATAAACTTCCTCAAAATAAGTATTGTGAAAATCAGAAACTAATTGAGTATATTTATTTTCAGCTACTGGTATGTCTCTCACAACTTCTTTCCCTGTCTCATCAGGTAAAGTCCAGTATGTGCCTCTAACATTATGACCTTCAATTGATTTTCTGTCGCCTGGAATTTGATTTAGAGGTATTGCTCCAAAGTTTTTAATACCTAACGTGTCAAATTTTTTTTTTTTTAATACTTTTTCAAGATCTGACCTTAATCTAGATATATCGAATTTAATGTCAGGTACTTTGTAAAAATCACTTAGATTTTCATTATTCATTTTTAAAACATTCTCTTTTCA
>Ga0213869_10001240_pt1 | contig 19380 bp, 15 predicted proteins | sample PICome_10_FD_160083 | JGI IMG/M metagenome (GOLD analysis project Ga0213869, IMG submission 160083) | Coastal seawater microbial communities near Pivers Island, North Carolina, United States - PICO132 | ecosystem: Environmental > Aquatic > Marine > Coastal | place: USA: North Carolina...
GATCTCGGTTTGGAATCGAAACGAAGGAGATCTCGGGAAGCGTCTCGATGGATTCACGCTCAGCTTGCTGGATGCCCAAAAAAAGGAGGTTTTCACATCCAAGAGTGTCACAGCTCCCGAGACAGCCGTCGTCTTTAATCTCAAAAAGGGTGGCGATGTGGCCTACGTCGGCGCCGATGGGAAAATAGCGAAAACAGTAAGTGTGCCAGTCGGCCATCGAGATCCTGCTCCCTTTAAATTTCAGAAAGGCGACACCGTGGCCATCGTTGGTAATGGTCTGGCCGACCGAATGCAGCATGATGGCTGGACCGAGACCTTAATCCAGTCTGCAACCCCGGGGATGGAACTTAAATTTCGACACATGGGCCTTACTGGAGATCGCCCGAACAAATATCCGCGTTCACGTGGATTCACTCCCATGCCCCAGTATCTCCAGCAAGTTGGTGCTGACGTTATCATCGCGATGTTTGGCTATAACGAATCCTTCGATACCAAGCCTGAGGATCATGAGGAGAATCTTACTAAAATGATCGCGGAATTTCGGAAGGCTATGCCGAATAGCGAGAGCTTTCCACGCATCGTTCTCTGTAGTCCGATAGGTCATGAAAATCTCGGAGATCGTAATCTCCCAACAGGACGTGCCAACAATAAACGGCTCCTTGCAATGACCGAAGCAACTCGCGTGGCTGCTGATAAAAATGGCGTTACCTTCGTCGATCTCTATCACCCATCTATTCAGCTCTATGGAACGGCCAAATCACCACTGACGCTCAATGGGATTCATTTGAACGAAGATGGAAACCGTCTCATTGGCGAGGTGTTGGCAAAGGCTCTCTTAAAAAAGGAAATCGTGGCCTCTCCCAGTCAGCAACCGGTTCGTGAAGCAGTCCTTGATAAAAACTGGCATTGGCACAACCGCTACCGCGCGACCGACGGGAATGATGTTTGGGGTGGGCGCTCCGGATTGAAATTTGTTGAAGGTCAGACTAATGCGCAGGTGCTTCAGCATGAGCTCAAGATGCTTGATGTCATGACTGCGAACCGCGACCCGCAGGTCTGGGCAAAGGCTCAAGGTAGGAAATATAGAGTCAGTGATAGCAATACTCCGAAGGCAATCCCCGTAATTTCTAATGTCGGCGGCGGATCTCGTAGCTCCAGCAAGTCCAAGGAAGGGAACCTAAAATATCTCAGTGGAGAAGAAGGTCTTAAAAAGATGAATGTCCCCGAGGGATTCAAAGTGAATCTCTTTGCAGATGAGAAAATGTTCCCTGAGTTAGCCAACCCCGTTCAGCTTCAAGTTGACGGTAAGGGTCGCCTCTGGGCTGCCGCTTGGGCGACCTATCCGAAGTGGGAACCGCTTAAGAAGATGAATGATTCGCTTCTAATTTTCGAGGATACCGACAAGGACGGCAAAGCCGATAAGGTGAAGGAATTCGCCAAAGTTCATAATCCGCTCGGTTTTGAATTCTGGAATGGTGGGGTGATCGTTACCAGTCAGCCGGATATTCTTTTTCTGAAAGACACCGACGGCGATGACGTTGCCGATGTTCGCTATGTCATTATGCAGGGAATTGGGTCTTCCGATACTCATCACGCTGCCAATAACTTAATCTTTGGACCCGATGGTGGGATCTACTGGCAAAGTGGAATTTTCCTACAGCACAATCATGAGACTCCGTGGGGGCCTTCTCTGACTACCGGTTCATCCGCGATGTATCGTTTTGATCCACGCCGTTACACCGTTTCACTAGTCGCTGGCAATAGCCCGAATCCCCATGGCACCAGTTTTGATCAATGGGGTTACCTCTATGCAAATGATGGCACAGGTGGTCGTTCGTATCAGGTCCGTCCCAATGGCGATGGCTTCAAAATGTTTCCTCTGGTGAATAAGGAAGTTCGTCCGGTAGCTGCTGACGCGATCATTTCGGGCACCAACTTCCCAGATGAGATGCAGCAGAATTTCATTCTCTGTAACACCATTGGTTATCTGGGCATCAAACAATATGATCTTCATCGCGACGGCTTTGAAGATAAGAAGTATAAATTTGGCGAAGTCTGGGGAACTCCGGCTGCTGAACTTATTCGCAGTAGCGATGGTAATTTCCGACCTACTGACGCCATTTTCGGCGAGGATGGAGCGCTTTATATTGCTGACTGGCATAATATGATCATCGGGCACATGCAGCACAACGTGCGTGACCCGAATCGTGATAAGGTGCACGGTCGAATCTATCGCTTGGTAAATACCAAGAAGCCACTTCAAAAGCCTGTCAAAATTGATGGTGCTTCGATGACTCAACTCCTTGAAAATTTCAAACACCCGGACATGTATGTCCGTCACCGAACTCGCGTGGAAATTAGTGGGCGCGACACCAGCGAGGTCATCAAAGCGACCCAGGCTTGGGTGAAGCAGTTTAATCCTTCAAAGAAGGAAGATGGTATTCCTATGCTTGAAGCGCTTTGGGTTCACCAACAGCACAACGTGCGCAACACTGATCTTCTTGATCTCGTCTTAAAATCAGTTGATCCACACGTGGTTCAGGGGGCTAAGACCGTCAACCATTGGTGGGGACCTGCCGATCCGGCTAAAGGGAAACAGGAAATCGAGAAGGAAGAGGAGATGAAGATCATCCCTGGTGGAGTCAAGGATACGCCCTCACTGACCGAGGTCCGAGTGAATGCGATTGTTGAGAAGATCCAATTTGACGTGAAGAAGGTTGAGTTGAAAGCAGGTAAAAAAGTGAAGCTTACTTTTGTGAATCCTGATTTCATGCCTCATAATTTGGTGATTACCAAACCTGGAACCGCTGATTCGGTTGCATCAGCAGCAATTGCTCTTGGTGCTGAAGGTTTCAAGAAGCAATTTCTACCCGAGTCAGATAGTATCCTTCATGCGACTAAGCTGTTGGAGAAAGGGCAGAGTGAGACTCTCGAATTTAATGCTCCGACCGAGGCAGGCGAATACAACTTCATTTGCACTTTTCCAGGACATGCTCTCTTAATGCGTGGCATCATGATTGTGAAGTAGCTATTGCTTAGCCCATTTTCAAAGCACGGAAGGCAAGACTTCCGTGCTTTTTTGTTTTTGGCCAGTAGCCAAAGATTTTGGGGTCTAGCAAAATCAATAACAATTGAACGGGTCTAAGCCGACTTAAGATTGACTGCGGAGTTATTTTAATCCTGCCAACTTGCGAGCTCTTGAGACGCTGGATTCATCGAGTTGTGCGGCAGTTGCTCGAATCGTTTTTCCAGTTTCAGTGACGAAAAGATAGGTTTTTTCGTCCTCAACAGCAATGAGTTTAGCTTTGATTTCGGTTCCGGCAGAACTTTTCCAACTTTCGAGTTGGCTACCCTGGATCTTGATGACGACTGTGGGCTTCCCCTCACCGAAAAAAGTGCCGTCTTTCTTCGCCTTGGACACGCCATCTCGGGCAGGCTTGAAAATCGTTCCATATTTTTGGCTTTTCATCGCGGGATGATCGTAACGACCAAAAATTTTGGTCACACCCGGATCGGTAAAGATGACGATAGGAATCGACGCTCCTCCAGTACGATAGGCATTTTTGATAAGATCTGGAAGACCGGCGGTTTCCGAGACATCAACGATAATACTCTTTGAAAATCCGAGGACTGCTTTGCTGGCCGACACACTGACGGCTCCTGGACAATCCACTCATGTCGCAGTCATTTTTTTCTCGGCAATCACGAAAGCAATAGGTTGCTTTGCTTTAGACGCTTTTTTCTGAACTTCATCGAGTTGCGCAAGATTATGAGTATCTCTTGGAATCTTGAATGCTCCCGCGTAGGAGGTAAAGCTGAGGATCAGGGTAAAAAGAAGTTTCATGGGCTGGGGAAACCATAGAATTTCTTTGGTCGAGAGCAAGTCCCTGGTTTATTCGCTGAGAAATAGGAAATGCCCGCGGAACACTGGAGGGAAGGGAAGATGATAATTCTCTTAGATCAAAAAAATCTAGGCCAACTACTGTGAGGCTTCACGCTTTTCAGGCGCGTGCGGATGGTTTTTAATGTCATCATGTTAAACGTTGAAATTTCCTTCGTCGGAACAGCGAGAGTGAAGGTCCGTGGAATTTTAGGGGCTTCAAATACCTAACTCTAGGCACTGATGGTGGAAGTGATTGGATTTGGTTTGGCCGGAGCTTGTGTAGCCTTACAGCTACAGCGTGCCGGATATGATGTGCGTGTTATTGATGACGGTTGCAAGGGGAGCTCGCAGGTGGCGGCTGGCCTAGTTAATCCGGTTGCTGGTCGTAATTTTGAACCCAGTTGGGAGGTTGAAAAAGCTTGGGGAATCGCGCTTCCGTTTTACCAGAGTTTGGGTAGTTCTCTCTTCCGTTCGTTACCCATTTTGCGCTTGTGGTTTGATGATACTGACCGATCGAAGTTTGAGCGTAAACGTGAGCTTGTGAGGCCATGGATCGCAAATGTTACCGATGAGGGTGTTCTGTGGAAACAAGGAGGCTGGCTGGATTGCCTCAGGTTTCTGAAGGTGGCCCGTGAGGAGTTTTTGGCTAAAGGTGGTGAGTGGCGTAATACGCCGGAGGGAGGTCTACAGATTTGGTGTGCAGGAGCCTCGGGGCTCATGCGAAATGACTTTTTGGATGTCGAACACCGAAGCGCGAGGGGGGAGATTTTGACCGTTCGCATTCCGGATTGGGGTGAAAGTCGTATTCTTAATCGAGCTGGCTGGGTTATTCCAATTGGTGGAGATTTCTACCGAGTTGGTGCTACTTACGATTGGGATCAATTAGAAATTGGGGTTACTGAAAAAGGTAAGCAAAAGATAGAAAGCATGCTGAAAACTTTCACGAAATGTGATTATGAAGTGGTCGACCATGTGGCCGGCATCCGTCCGATCATTAATCGGAGTATGCCGACTATAAAATACCAGAAAGGTAAAGGCTGGATGGTTAATGGTTTAGGTTCAAAGGGCGTTATCTATGCCCCCCGGGTTGGGCTCGAAATGATTGAAAGATTAAGCTAATAATTTTAAGATATAAAGTTTCATCACCGGGACCCCCCCAGACTTCAAAGGATCCATATGATTTTATTATTGCAATAAAATTGCATTAACTCAGGGTTTTGAGGTTGCTTTCACTCTGTGAGTTAGTCCCTCTGTTTTTAGATAAACGATCGTTCTAAAAGGAGCAACTTAGGAAGAATCGCTAAACTGACGGTCAATCTTACTTTCTCGCAGCGTTAATTATAGAGATTTAAAGAGAAGTATTATCGTTATGAACGAAGGACGTCCGATTCTTGAAATGGAGCGACCATTTTTTCGGGAGTTTTTGGTTTCTTTGATTGTTTCATTTTTAATTGTCGGCGCTCTTTTTGGGATCTTGGCAATTATCTCAATCTCCCTTGTCACAGCTCTTCAAATTGTTGAACCGAGTGAACTGGTCGTCGAGTATTCAAAGGAGAGGGAAAAGTTGGAGAAAGTAGAAGCAGTTTCGAAAAATCACGAATTTTCTCCGAGTGTTTCTGAAGCTCCGGTTTCATTTGTTCCGCTTGAGCAGCAACTTGTGCAGTCACCCAAAGCTATTCCTGCTCCCGAACTTGAAGAAATACCTTTGATGGACGACCTAGCTTGGTCTGATGAAACTTTTGAACCTTGGGATGAAGAAAAGAAGCCTGAGGTAAAACCCGAACCGCAGGTGGTTCGAAAGCCTCCTTCTAAAAGTAATCCAAGCTCTGCGAAGGTGGTTTTCCGCAGTTCACCCGTCTACCCTAGTTTGGCGCGGCGATCAGGTATTGAAGGTAAGGTAATCGTTTTAGTAGTGGTGACGCCTTCTGGACGCGTTTCAAATGCCAAGGTGGGATCAAGCAGTGGAAATGGATTGCTAGATGCAGCGGCTTTGAAGGCGGCAAGACTCTACCGGTTTACACCAGCTAAGAATGTTGCTGGGCAAGGGGTGTCAACGAAAACGGCCATTCCTTTTATTTTCCGTTTGAAATAAGTTAGGAGTTTTTGATGACGTGGCTGCCATTGCATATCGATTCAAATTTTCTGTCGTGATTGCGAAAGTTGTCTGGTGGCAGTAAGGATTTTGCACATTCATTGTCTTTGATCAGGTGAGAGGTCGCAACATTCATAAGGAGAATTGAAAGCTTTTGTAGGTTAGGATTTCGATTTTAGGGCAGAGAAAGAAACGGTTGCCGATCCACCAGATCGGGTGGATTATTTAAATATGAATGACAACGAGGTCCAATGTCCATCTTGCGGCGAGTGGTTTACCATCTCGATGGTGGCACCCGAGGATTATGGTGGTCAGATAGATTATGATTGTGAAGTGTGTTGACGCCCGCTGACGCTTTCGGTCGATGAGCAGGGTAGGGTAAGCGCGAGTGAGAGCTTCTAGATGAGCGATTTGGTGTCAGTAGTTTTACCGGTGGGCCCTGGAGTTTCTGATGCGGGTCTGGCTCTTGATGATTTATTCGGCCAGACCTATGAAAATCTCGAGGTGGTGGCGGTATTGAATGGTTGTCCCGAATTTGTGAGAGGTGATTTTTTGGGTCGAAAGGATCGACGATTCAGGGTGATCGATTTGGGGAATAAACCGAGCTTATTGAATGCGCTCGACCTAGCGGTCTCTAAAAGTCGAGGAAGGTGGTTGGCAAGGATGGATGCGGATGATCGGTGTGACTCCACAAGGATTGAAAAGCAGGTTGAGTTGCTGGAGGCAGGTGAGTGTGAGGTGGTGAGTTGTGGAATTTCGCTTAAGGAAGCAATGGGTGATGGAATGCACCGGTATGTTGATTGGGTAAATGGTTTGGACACTCCAGAGAAGGTTTCGCGGGAGCGATTCATAGAGAGTCCGGTCGTGCAACCCACCGTAATGATGACAAAGAGGTTGTTTGAGGAGGCTGGGGGGTATCTGCGGAACGGTTTTGCAGAGGATTACGATTTATGGCTGCGCTTGCTGGAGTATGGCGCACGGTTTGGAAAGATACCGGAGTTGCTCTATGATTGGTATGATCGACCGAATCGGTTGACCCGGAGCGATTCGCGATTTGAACACAAGATGATGCTGGCATTAAAAGCCGATGCCTTGGCTCGCCTTCCAGAAATCCGGGAGAAGGGAGTGGTGATTTCAGGAGCCGGACCGATTGGAAAGGTATTGGGTCGCGAGTTAATTTCGAGGGGAATTAGTGTGCGAGGGTATTTTGAAGTGAGTCCCAAGAGGATTGGAAGTACGTGCCAAGGAGCCCCAATCGCGGGCCCGGAGGAATTCGGGAGCCGCTGGCGGGATTCTATTTTACTGGCAGCAGTGGGAGCCGGTGGTGGGCGATTCAAAATCAGAGAATTGGCCAATGAGGCAAGTTTTAGGGAAGGGAGGGACTTTTGGTGCTGTTGCTAAGTAGAGGGGAGGATTTTTGTGGAAAGTCAGAGATTTCGGCTTGCCAAATGTCGCTGTCTGACACAGTTTCCCGCCCTTGAAGTGACGGGGAGTAGCTCAGCTTGGTAGAGCGCTGGTTTTGGGAACCAGATGTCGCAGGTTCGAATCCTGTCTCCCCGACCACTTTGTTTTTGAGACTGCCTACTATGGCAGTCTTTTTTATGGACCAAAGAATGTTGAATTCTTTTTACGGATCATGTTCTTTGGTCTCGTCCAGCCTTGGCCAGTAGGGTTCGGCTTCAGCCAGACCGGCCCAATTTGCCATCCGAGAACTAGGGTGGTTCAGATGGAAAGCCGACAGATTAGTTAATGTGGCCTGATCCCTTGGTTTTGAGATGTCTGGTATGATTTGAAATTTACTATCCCCTCAGGCCAACCTGATCCATGAGGCGCGAAGTTTCAGTATATGCTTCTTCCACCCACTCCACAATACGCTTTGGATCGGGGGAGTATTCAAGTTCAATAGAGATCGCTCCATCGATCTTCAGGTCTTTGATCGATTGTAAATATGGCGCAAATTTCACAACTCCCCGTCCTGGCGGGAGATCGCCATGAACTTTTCCATCACAATCACTGATGTGAACATGGATGGCTTGCCCATCAAGTTTGCAAACTTCCTCGGGGCCATTGTCAGCAAGAACGAGATGAGAAATATCAATGTTGGCTTTGACGCGGGGATGGTCGCATTCACGGACGAAGCGCGACATTTCATCGATGCTGTTTAGGAGGCTGAGGCGAAAAGGTTCGAGCTCGAGTGCAATATCGATCCCTTGGTTTTCGGCATAATCACCTAGAATGCGGCAAGATTCGAGGCCCCAGCGCCACTGTTCTTCCGGGGTAATGACCTCGCGCTGCCAAATATATTCACCAAGGACTAGGAGGATGTTTTTGGCGCCCCAACGGGCTGCGAGATCAATGAACTCCTTGCAGCGGGCGATATGGTATTCGCGGACCGGGTCATTAAAGTCGATAAGGCCTATCGCAACGACAGGGAGAGAAAAGATGGGAAGGTTGTGGGCTTTGCAGGTTTTAGTAATCTCAGATATCTCATCAGCTGAGATCATCGATGGTTCCGTGAATATATCGACGGAGTCGAATCCAATTCGTGCAATATGCTCCAAGCCGGTGACGGTGTTGACGCCGGCTTGGCTGAACGCACTGTTTATAATTCCAAGTTTCATGAGGTGAAGATCTTAAGTTTGGAGGATTTCGTCGAGAAGAACACGCCGTTTTTCAGTTGAGCTGAGGACGGCGGCTTCTACCAAGGCGATTGTTTTTAAATTATCACATCCGCTTAAGGTTGGTGGGACCTGCAGTTTGACAGCACGGAGCAGGTCAAGCATGGTGCCGCCGAAGGCATCGGGAAACCAGCTGCCTTTGAGGTTTGCTTCAGTGAATTTTGAGTCCCCGATGGCTGCATGGCGCAAAGTTGAAGGAGTGGTGTAAGGATCCTGACACCAGCCAATTTCCCCTATAGCAAGCCCTTGGGTACCTTCGATACGGAACTCAATATGAATGTCAGACGGGCAGCCTTCATGAGCAGGACCGGTCCAAACATCGTCGATTATGATTGCGCGGAAGCCATCGGGATACTCGAGGATGCTAGTGCAAATGCCGTCGTGGTGAGGGAAGGTGGTGCGTGGGTCAGGGCGGGTGCTGCAATAGATCGCTTCAGGATTGCCATGCCAGTAGCGGAGGCAGTCGAGGTGATGAATCGACATAATTTTGAGTGTAGCGGATTCAAGTTCAGCTTGCCAAGGTTGCCAATGAGGAATTCCGCGCATGGTGATGGTGGTGAAGACCGCATCTCCAAATCGACCCTCGTTGAGGAGTGAAGATGCTTCGACCACTGAAGGGTCGAAGCGCATATTTTGGTTTACTGCGAGGATAATTCCTTTGTTTTTGCATGTCTCGACCAAGTCGCGAGCGGTGGCGTAGTCTAGAGCGAGGGGCTTTTGAGCAAGAATACCTTTTACTGTTCCCCGCTGGCAGGCCGCAAGGATAAGGTCGGGTTGATGTTGAGGAGGGACTGCAATGTCTAGAATTTCGATAGAGGAATCATCGAGGAGGGCCTCTATGTTTTCGTGGACCTTGGGAATTTTATGAAGCTTCGCAGTCTTTCTGGCATTTTCATTCGTTCGTGACGCGATAGCAGTAATATTCAGTCCGAGTGTTCGGTAAGCTGGGAGGTGGCAGTCATTAACAATGAAGCCGCTCCCGATGATTCCGATTTTCTGTTTGGGTATCATGATGATTCTTTCTGAAGGCTGAATGTTAGCATATTTGGCTTGTATTTTCTCATTGGAAAATCCGAATCGTGTGAGAGGTCTTGAAGGTTTTTAGGGCGTGAAATATCAGTGGTATCATCGGTGATCTGAAGCTCCGTCTTTGGATCGATCCAATTCTTAATTCCTGAATCATTGAAACGAGAATTCTAGTCGCGATTATGGCACAGGCGTTCGTAAAATATCCATTCCAAAATTCTTTTGGAAATCTTGTATGAATGACAGAAAAAATTGGTATCGGCTTGATTACGAGGTCATTCTTTTCCCATGAAAGTTTTGATTTGCTGTATCGGCGCCCTTTTTGGGGTGCTTCGAGCAGAGTTGACCAAGGAAGCAGCATCAAAGATAGTAGCTGAGACTTTTGAGGAAATGGTGGCGAAGCGTGAGCTTAAGATGAGAGAGGTGAAGGATGGATTTAAATACTTCGAAATCAAGGCGGCGAAGAAGACGATGAAATGCGTGGGTAAACTTTATGGCGAGGTTGAGCCAGGGAAGCGTGCGCTTTATATTTCGATGCATGGAGGAGGAGGCGCCCCAACCCGGGTGAATGACCAGCAATGGAATAATCAAATTCAACTCTACGTTCCTAAGGAAGGTTGGTATGTTGCGCCTCGTGCACCAAGTGATACATGGAATTTATGGCACGAGTGGCACATTGATGAGCTGTTCTCGAGACTCATTGAAAACATGGTGGCTCTGAAGGGTGTTGATCCGAATCGAGTGTATTTAATGGGTTATTCGGCTGGGGGTGATGGAGTCTATCAGCTTGCTCCACGTTTGGCAGACCGTTTTGGTGCAGCAACTATGATGGCGGGTCATCCAAATGACGCGACAGCGGATGGACTCTGCAATCTACCTTTCCGGATTTATATGGGGGGGAAGGATGCGGCATATAAGCGAAATGAAGTCGCGGCACAATGGGGTGAAAAATTGGCAAAACTTCAAAAAGAACAAGGATGCTATGAGCACAAAGTCACCATTTACCCGGAGATGGGGCATTGGATGAAAAAGAAGGATGCTGAGGCAGTTCCGTGGATGGCAACCAAGACTCGGAAGGCTTGGCCTCAAAAGGTAATTTGGGGAAAATCAGGGAAGCGTTCGGAGCGGTTTTATTGGCTAGGTGGAAAACCGAAAGATGTGGTTATTGCTTCGGTAAAGGGCCAAGTGATTGTGATCAAAGGTGCTGGTAAAACTCCTCTGACTCTGTTTCTGAATGACAAACTTTTGGATCTTGATGAACCCGTAAAAGTTTTTTTGGATGACAAGGAGGTTTATAATGGAAAGTTGGCAAGAACTCAGGAGGCGATTCAACAGTCTCTCGAACAGCGGCTTGATCCTGAAATGGCGGCCACCGCGATCATCTCTCTCAAAAAGTAAGCTGAGCATCAAACGGACTGCTTAGTTATACAAGATGCCGCTTCCTGAAATGGCGGGAATGTTGCTATGGATAGGTAACCATGTTATTGCTCTCTCCCGCTTCGGCGGATTCGTGATGAACCGGAAATTGAGTGAACGCTGGCATGGTCCCTTTTGGTTGGGGGGGATGGCGCTGGCCTTGCTGCCATTTTTTGTGGCAGTTGGCTTCAATGGTCCACGTGCTCCATGGGTTCTCGAGGCCGGCAAGTTTGGCGATAATGTAATCCGGTCGATTTGGTGGGCGCTTAATGGTTCTGCTCTTGGTGGTCTGATTTGGTTAAAGCTTTCGGGGCGCACAATGATAGGGAGTTTTCGCCTCTGGTGTGCCGAGCGCCACCAGTTCCATTGGATGTGGTTTATTGTTTCGGTGGGGGTTTTTGGATTTCACAACTACCTCTTTTTAGAAGGCTTCCGCTTTACGCCCATTGAGAAGTTGAGCACGATGTTGGGACGTGTTCTTACTGGTGCGGTCATCGTTGGGGTTTATTGGTTAGCTTGCGGTTTGTCAGGAGCTCTGGCTCCAAAAAAAATGCGTCGATGGCCATGGGTTGTGGCGGCGTTTTTGCCCTTTGTGATGTTGGCTGATTTCGTGGCAATTCTCTATTGGAAGAATCCAATCATCAATTTGCTCAACCAATTGGATGAGATGGGGAGCTTTGATCTTGGATCTAATCTTGCTTCAAGTGGCGTTCCGGCTCCTCCATGGGCAGTGGTGCTAAGCTTCTTCTTAGTGGTGTGGATCTTTTATCTTCTCTTTCACTGGCTGGCTGCTCGCAACTGGATTTCTTGGCTCACAATGCCACGTTGGATTCTTTTGGTTTTTCTTTGCGGGCTTTGGGGGGGGGTTTGGGCTGAGAAGGCAGTTGGAACAAGTTGGAAATCACGAAATGCCCTGAGATGGGGGCATAACGTTTATGACGTCCATGTAATCGCGGGTTTTGAGCCACCTTTGGGCGTGGCTCAGTTTGATGTTAGCTTTCACCCTAAAGCGCTGTTTGAGGAGAGAGAGGGTGTCCTTGGAGGCGATGGGAAGGTTAAGCGTCCCGATATATTCATCATCATGGTGGAGAGCACTCGGCAGGATGCGATCGCGCCGGAACATGCGCCTTTCCTTGCAGATTTCCGCGACAAAGAATGCCAAAAGATTGGGACCACCTGGGCTTCCTCGAATTCAACAGCCTTATCGTGGTATGGCCTTTTTCACGGATCCCTTCCAGTCTTTTGGCCGGGAGAAAAGGCCGCATCGGTTAGGGAAAGTAAGCTCGAGACGCCCTTCTGGTTCCTCCAACTCAAACAAGCAGATTACCGGATGGGAATTAGAACGGTTTGTGACCTTTCGTATCGAAATATGGGGGCGACAAGTTTCGGAACGAATCAGGAACTATTTGAAGTGTATGAGCAATCGCCTGCGGGTGACATCCATTGGCAAGATTACTATGATCAGATCCCGGAACGTGAGAAGACTTCGTTTACTTCAACGGTAGAGGCTTTGAAGTTGGCTCCTTCCAGCGGGAATTTTTACTTCATTGCTCTCGATTCTACTCACTACGGATACCGATGGCATGAAGATTTTGAACCGCCTTATGCTGATTATTACGACGAGGCAGGTATTCCGGGTTTTCCGAGCGACGAGGATATTGCCTCAATTAAAAGACGCTATCACAACTCAGTGGCTTGGGTCGATTTACAAGTAAAGGAATTCGTTACGGAGCTAAAAAAGCAGGGGCGATATGATGATAGTGTGATCATAGTAACTGGGGATCATGGAGAAGAGTTCTATGAAAATGGGAGTTGGTTTCATAGTTCCTCACTCCTGCCGGCCCAGACTCAGGTTCCGATACTGATTAAATGGCCAAAGGGAGTGGAAGCCCCACCTCAAGCTTCTGCTTCGCATTTAGATCTTTTACCGAGTTTACGCGATTTGTTCGATCTTCCTCAGGTTCCGGGGATGCTGGGCCGTTCACTTCTAAAGGCTTCTGATGGGGAAAGAACACAGATGTCTTTCGCCTGTAATACCGGGGTGAGCGGAGTTTGCATGGCTTGGTATCGTGATGGATGGGTGGCGACCTTTGTATGGGAAAATCCTTTTTCCTATGGTCCGCCAGAGGAGATTCATCTCGATGATATCATTGGGCCGGATGGTAGTATTATGCTACGTGAAAAGCCGTCAGAGTGGTTGGATTTGTTACGCCAAAAGTTTCCTGATGCCCCTGAGAGGTTGTTCTCTAAGTTTAATGTAGTTACTGAGGGGCCGTGAGGGATTGCTTGGCAGGTTCTCGGGTGTTAAAGATCATGTCCAGTTTATGAAAGAGTGCCCCAATTCACTGAGTGTGATCGTCCCGTGTTATAACGAAGAGGATTCGCTGCCGGCTCTCTTTGAGCGTATCGAAAAGGTGTCGGAGAATTGGCCTAAAAATTACGAGATCGTATGTATAGACGATGGTTCGAGTGATCGCACGGTCAAGCTACTCCGCGAGCAGAACGAAAAAAACCCACGGTGGAAACTCGTGATTTTAAGTAGGAATTTTGGCCATCAAGCTGCTGTTTCGGCGGGTTTGGAATCTGTTACAGGCGAAGTTGTGGCGATCATCGATGCTGATCTTCAAGATCCGCCTGAGTTAATTTCTGATTTGATCAAGAAGTGGCGTGAGGGTTTTGAAGTGGTTTATGCGGTGCGCAAAAAACGAAAGGAAGGGATCTTCAAGCGGGTTGCTTATTTTTGTTTTTATCGCTTGATGAAGTCGATGACCGATATTGAAGATTTCCCTCTCGATTCGGGTGACTTTAGCCTGTTGGATCGCAAGGTGGTTGATACTCTCGTGGCCTTTCCCGAGAAGAATCGCTTTCTCCGTGGTTTGCGGGCATGGTCGGGGTTTCGGCAAGTGGGGCTGGAATACGAGCGTAGTGAGCGTTTTGCGGGAGAGCCCAAATATACTTTTAAAAAGTTGTTAGGTTTAGCGAGCGACGGACTTTTTTCTTTCAGTGGCGTCCCGTTGCGTTTGGCATCTTTTGTAGGTCTGATGGTATCGCTTTTCTCAGCCTTGGGAGCCATGTTCTTCGTTATTCAGAAGTTGTATCCCGACCCTTTCCGAGAAATGGGTTTGCCCATCGTGCCCGGCTTTGCCGCGACGATTGTAATCATTTTATTTTTAGGGGGAGTCCAGTTGCTTTTTTTGGGAGTGATTGGGGAGTATCTTAATCGGATTTATACCGAGGTGAAGGGCCGGCCTGAGTTTTTGGTGGCGGAAAAAGTGGGGGTTGAGAAATCTTTGTAATGAATGTGTTTTCTGTATCGATCTCATTATCTCCCCGAAGAATCCGGGGGCTAGCGATTGCATTGTTTACTGTGATTTCAGCAGCTCTTTGGATTGGGTTTTCCGCAGATACTTACTTCGCAAGCGATGGGTCCTTTTACTTCGCGATTATCCTCGATAATGCGACTTTCACTAATGTCGCTCCTTCTCGCGCCCATGCTGAATATCTTACCCAATGGCCCCTCGTGCTAGCTGTCCGCTCTGGAGTCACTGACTTAGACGCTTTAGAGATATTTTTTGGTTTGGGGGTTTGGTTCCCATGGATTCTTTCTTTTGCTCTTTCACTCTATGCTACTCGCGAGAGGCCGGCTCTGATTTTTTTCCTTCTGATCTCCATGGCTAGCCTTAACTTTTCATCGTGGTGTCTCATTTATGGTGAGCACCTCACCCTCCTCTTAATAGTCTGGCCTATCTTTTATTTTGGGATCTTGCGCCGCCGGCTCACGGTCTTAGAGCAGTTCCTGACCGCTTTGCTTCTGGTGGCCCATCTGAAGCTTTATGAAACGGCTTTGGTTTCAGGTGTGATCTTTACTTTCATTTTTGCTTTTCGATCTTGGCTTGAAAAGAATCCCCGCGAGCGATTGGGGAGTGGGGTGTTAGCAGGTTTGGCTTTGGCCTCAGTAGTGATTGCTGTGACGTGGATTCTTTTTCCGCGCGATCTTGAGAACCGTGGGCATTTTCTTGGGGCGATTCTAGCATCTCTAGCGCATCCCTATCCTTGGATTGGAATCTCTTGCGTCATCTTGAATACGGCTGGGATCATCTTCTCATCATCTCGTCTACTGTTGGCGGCTTGGATTGTCCCACTAATTATTGGCGGGATTTCCCTGCTTTCGCCCGGGATCATGGGTGGGATCTCCTTCTCGACAAGAACACTTACTTTAACAGTGTTACCTTTATTAATGTTAATCACTTTTTTATTCAGTCTTTCGCGTTTGAAATTGACTAAGGAATTAGCTCTTTCTGTCTCCCTGGTTATTGTCGGTCTCTCCTTGTTGTATGTTAGACACCTCCAAAGTTGGGTAGCCTTCAAGGATGAATTTCAGGCGATTTTAAAAGAGGAAAAGGGTTTTGTTGATCCGGCTGACCATGGAAATATCGACCATTGGGGGTGGACTAATCCACTCCTTAGCTACGTTTGGGCTGAGGGTCAGGTCAAGTCCGTGATCTTAAATCGAAATTTTGAAAACGGATATGAACCTTTCGATCCCTTCACTGAAATGGTGATGGAAAATTATCTCAACCAAAAACCAAGCTTTCTCCGCCAAAAAAAAGAAGAATAAAATAAGCCTCTGGGGCTTTCTGTTTGGATGAAAGAAGGCAGGCTCGCGCGGCTTGCACTAGTTCTCGAAGACGAGAAATTTACGGCAGATGAAGTTGACCATGGCCGACGAGAAGATGAAGGAAAAGTGAACGATAGGACGCGGAAGGTCCAAGTGGTTAATTAGCCAGAATGGAAATATTTCTCCAATTGAAAAGCTTAGAAGCGAGATGATCGTAAAAAGAGTGAGTTCCCTTTTTCTAGAGTGTCGTCCGGGAGTGAAGACGAGCCATCGATTGAGTCCGTAAGCTGCGAAGTTTGATGGAATGAAGGCGATGAAATGTAAAATCGCTGTGTTCCATGCGACAGTTCTATTTGGAAGTCTGTTTGTAAAGAATTGCGGAGCCAGGGTCTCACCGAGGTAGATCACGAGGGCGAGTACTAATACCGAGAGGACACCACAAATGCCATACTTTCCAAATTGGATCAGGAAGGGCGCTTTACGCGCAAGAAGGGTTTTCTTGAACCCTTGCTCCCGAAAAAATTGCCAGGCTTTAACGACTTCCCGTATGATCATTCGACGAGAGTTGCGAGGACCGCTTTCTGGGCGTGGAGGCGATTTTCTGCTTGTTGGAAAATGGTGTTGGCGTGCGCTTCCAGAGTCTCTTCGCTGATTTCCTTGCCTCTGTAGGCTGGCAAGCAATGCAGGACGATGTGGTTGGGAGCACAGTGGGAAAGAAGATTTTCGTTAACTTGGTAGTTGCCAAAAAGGGCCTCTTTTTCATCTTGCCCCTCCTGTCCCATTGATAGCCAAACGTCTGTGTTGATGACGTCAGCATTTTTTGCCGCCGCCGCCGGGTCAGTGGTTAGAGCGACATTTGGAGCATCGAGATGGTCCATGAAATCCTGAGGAGGAAGGCAGGACTTTGGTGCTGCGACGACGAATTCAAAACCAAGATATTTGGCGGCCCACATCCAAGAACGCGACATATTATTATTGCCATCACCAACAAAGACCACTTTCTTGCCTTCCCAAGTTCCAAGTTTTTCTCGAATTGTCAGAAGGTCGGCAAGAATTTGGCAGGGGTGCTCTTTGTCTGTGAGGGCATTAATCGTGGGAATTCCTGAGTAGGAATAAAAATCTTCGACGTCCTCTTGGTCAAAGGTTCGGATCACAGCTCCGTGGACCATACGACCTAACACACGGGCAGTGTCCTTAATGGGTTCGCCGCGTCCGAGCTGGATATCATTACCGGATAGGAACATGACGTTGCCACCGAGTTCGTGAATACCGACCTCGAAGGAGACGCGTGTTCGGGTTGAAGCTTTCGTAAAAATAATGGCCCATGTTTGTCCCGCAAGTGGCTGATTTGAAGTCATGCCACGAGTCGACTTCATCTCAGCAGCGAGATGAAGAAGAGACTCAAGTTCGTGGGAATTAGATTCTTCGATTGAGAGAAATTTCATTTTAAATGATGGGAAGCGCAATGAATGAGCTAGATTCAGAGAAAGTTCAAGTTTTCCCTGATTACTTTTTGAGATGATTAATCTCTAAAAAGTTCGGAGACGGTGAGACTCAGATGGTCTCCGTAGCTGTATTTACGGTCTATTGTATTCGGAAAATGGTGGGCTTAGGATACAATAACCTGAAGATCTAAAGCCTTGGGAATTGTGGCCCCTCGTTTTGCTAGGAGTGATATTATTTCCTAGTAGAGAGGAGGGGGAGACTGATGGGATCTGTTTTTTTTGGAATCAAGGTATCTGACTAAGCCGATAATACCAAAGATCAGGGTGATGACGAAGGTTACGCTAGCAACACCTAATGCTCCAAATGCCTTGCTAAGAGTGGATAGGATTGCGTCAGACGAGATATGGGTAATCCAAATGGTGCTCCCATTGGCAGCACCCTTCGCACTCACTTGATAGGTTCGGCCTTTCTCTACGCGAAAGTCAGCGAGATGATGTTGGTTATTAATATGATATGCGGCGTTAGACTTAGTTGCCTTCTTTGTAATACCCGTTGTAGTGTCGGTAAATTCGATATTGATTTCGGTGAGATCGATTTCTTCATCGCCCAAAACCCAGATGGTAACCTCACTATTTTCCTTTGGAGTGTAGCTGAGTGTTTTTGGAGTTATAAATGATTCACCCTGATCTAGGTTTTCGGTGAAGTCTTTTCCTGAGTTGAACGCGCTTATCCCAAGGAAGACTGAAATACTTCCGCCCAAGAGGAGAATAATGAGAGCGGTGATGAGAAAGCCGTAGCCTTTTTTTTGTGCAGCCATATTTGTAGGGAGTTGTTTTTAATCTGGAATCAATGTGGTATTTTTGCGCGATTAGAATTGGCAATTGGGGCACCAAGCGGTTGTCCGCGATGCGATGGTATCGCGAGCAAGGGTGGTTTTACACTTCGGACAGATACCGCCTTTTTTCCAGCGATGCTGGAAGAGCCAGTTTTTTGGGGGCACATGAGCGACGTAGCTGCCAGGAGCGAATCCATCGGATGAGGCTTTGGTATTTTTGTCGGCAACATGTTTGAGGGATCCGAAGGTTACAAAGCGGATCTCTTTACGCAGTTTTTTGGCTTCGAGTGTGCCTGTTGCGATACCCGGATGTATTCCTAAGCGCCAACAAATTTCATCTGCCATCCAGTTGCCGATCCCGGGGCAGGCGTTTTGATCGAGAAGTAGTGCCTTAAGCGGTTTTTTGGGATGGCGTTTGATGAGTTTGCGAACATGGATGAGGGAAAATTTTGAATCTTGTGGTTGGGGCGGTAAATCGGCCCAAGGGTTTGCGCAGTCGTGAAGCATCACACGGCCGAACATACGGTAATCGTTAAAAATAAGAGCAGCTTTGGCGGTGTGGAGAATAAGGTGGTCGTGCTTTTGTTCTGGGTAGTTTGGCGGCGCGATAGAAAGTTTTCCGGACATGCCCAGATGAACTTCTAGATGAAGTTCAGGTGCGAATGTGAAGAGCATGCGTTTGCCATGGGCGTGCGAGCTGCGAAGAAGTTTCCCTTTTAGGATCCCTAGGGCGGCAGAAGGACAATCGCGATAAATACGTGCCTTATTGTGAACGTTGACATCGATAATGGTATCTCCATGACATGCCGCCCATTGGCGGCGCGCAAGTTCGACTTCGGCGAGTTCGGGCATGTCAGGAGCGAGTCAGTTTTTTGACCGATCCGCCATCGAAAAATTCAGGGACTAGGAGTTTTATTTTACGCCGGAAGTTTCTCCCTTTGCTTGTTTTAACACCTTACGGGTTACCGATCGTGCGATCATGATAGGGCCATTATCAGCTAATGGCTAAGGGGTGGGACGAGATGGTCACAGGATTTCCTCAGGTAAAGATCACAAGATAGGCGTCCAGAGGAAGAATGGTCGCTGCAAAAGTGCATAGAGAGAGAGGGCATCGCGATCGGCTGTTAGTCGCAACCCTGTGAGATTAAGCGTTAAAGAGGATTGGCTATAAATTTTGATCCAGTCAGAAGTTTTAGCGCTCTTATCGATTAGAATATTGAGAGTTCTCGGCGAGATCAAAAGGCGGAAGCTAGCCTAGATAGCATGTCTGTGCTGGCCCTGCTGGGTCTATTTTTTTTCTTTAGTAGCCAAATTATCAAGGTCTTGAAGCTGGAATCGACTTGAAAGAATGTAGGGAGGCTGCCCTTTGCTCCAGTGACCATAGGT
>Ga0213869_10001241_pt1 | contig 19375 bp, 20 predicted proteins | sample PICome_10_FD_160083 | JGI IMG/M metagenome (GOLD analysis project Ga0213869, IMG submission 160083) | Coastal seawater microbial communities near Pivers Island, North Carolina, United States - PICO132 | ecosystem: Environmental > Aquatic > Marine > Coastal | place: USA: North Carolina...
CAATAGAGCGTTACCTGATGTGGCAGTGATCGCCGCTCCAACAGAACCCAGAGCAAGAATCTGAAGCATCCAACCTGCATCTGAGTAACGAGCGTCATAGAGGAATTCTATAAGCAAAGGGGCAAGCATCACCATGAACCATATCATTGGGAGTGATAGAGCCAATAAAATAAACCGTGCCTTTTTTATCTTTGCTCTTATGTTATCTCTATCTTCTTGGAACACTTTCGCATACAGCGGTGTCATTACCTCCTGATTCACCTTTTGCAGCAGCTCTAGGGCCATTCTCGACCAGATGGCGGCAATACTAAAAACGCCTAAATCCGCCTTAGTTAGAAATACACCCAGTATGAAAATATCTCCCTTGTTTATTAAAAATGAGGCGAAGGAACTAACAAAAATCCATTTACCAAAACCTATAATCTCTCCTGACGACTTTGAATCAAGCTTAAAGCAAACCTTACAGATAGATGGAAGATTGTATGAGCTGAGGCAGGCAATAACAGCACCAATTAGCCCCCCAATCACAATCCCCCATATTGATCTAAAATACCATGCTCCAATAATGGTAATGATGGTTGTTAGAAGCTGTGTAGATATTTGCCATGATACGAGCTTTTTTAATTCTATTTTCCTTTTCAAGGTAAGAACAGCTGGTGAAGTAAATCCTTGTAATATAGCCGTAAGACCTACTACAGGTATTAAAAGAAGTAACTCCGGCGCCTCATAAAACACCGACATAGGGTAGGCCAAGACACAGCAAAGTAGCCAAATCAGCAGCCCCCTTAAGACTTGAATTGTCCATGCCGAATTCAAATAATCTGGATCATCTCCCCGAGCGCCAATCATCACCGATGTGGTTATTCCCGTATCAGACATCATCTTTAATGCCTGTAGAGCTACTTGCACTAAGGCCATCAATCCAAAAACTTCAGGCGCAAGCAACCTAGTTAAGAGTAAATTGCTGCTCAGCCTAATAACCTGACTACCCCCAAAACCAACAGTTGACCAGAGAGATCCACTTATTGCTCGGTGCTTGGCAGATTTTATTTTGAGTAAAATATTTGAGTTAAACAATCCAATTCCTCGTATAGAATCAAGTTTCAGCGTTATGCAATCTCAAATTATCGACATAAAATGAAGTATCAGTTCGCTTACCTGATCGATTCTCTGATATATAAAAGTGTCTACCGATAAGAGAACCAGTCAAGAACCAAAAAAATGGATTTTCAGAATGGTTTGGGATCTGATCAATCATAATCACGGAAGCAATTAATGAAAGGGACACCAGTAATAATTTGTCTTTCTTTTCCGTCAAATGCTTAAGGCTGAATCTAGTTTTCCAAACCGCTATAAACATAAGGCCAAAAATAGACGTAAACCCAATAATTCCATACATACCTATTAGACCAATCCAATAGCCATCCACTACCGAATCACCAAGCCTATTTCGCCCCCATGCTCCCCATCCAAATAAAAATCTATCAACGGCTCTATCTAGAAGTGCGATCTCATGATCAAATCTAAATTGAAGTGATCCGGCTTGCGCTGGGTTTATACTCTCAATATTTTCAATCACCAGCTGATGGGGAAAGATATCAATAAAACAAAGGAACGGATAAGTTATCGATATTAGTGCTATGACAATAGATACCAAATAAATAATGCGTGGTTTTAAAATTCCAATAGTAAGTAATAAAATTGCTCCCAAAATAATTGATCCAAAACCTTTGGAGAAAATGAGGAGTAGTACTAAATATATTATGACTATGATATTTGAGGGTCTGCTGAGCTTAATTTTTAATTTAGATAATGTAACAGCTGCTCCAATAACTATGACAGTAAACATGGATACCCACAATCCATGACCAAGAAACACTACGGGCCTAAAACCACCATATCTAACTTGCTGACCCCATGTATGCGGAAAGAACCCATATACCCATTTGTGCAATTGAGGACTCATGCGTATTTCAAAAACTATAAGAGCCGAATAAAGTAATCCCGCAAGTACTATTAACTTGAACAACTGTATTTGATCATCTGATGTTTTTATCAATTGCATACCTAGGACAAAGGGCAGCAACAATAGGAGTTTCGCCATTACTACTGAAAATATATCTCGATAACTTAACCCAGGCAGATATCTACCTGGTTCGTCTATCGGATCACCATTAGTAAGTACAGTCCCAATTGTACCGAGACAAAACAATAATATTAAGTTTCGCTCAATGCCTTTGGGGGGAAATATTTTTATATCTTCTTTAGCAATATACTTGCAGCCCAAAAAGGCCATAATTGCGGGAATCGTTTCCTTATTCATTGAAGGTATTAATGGAAAATCAATCTCGACCCCAACTGGAAGCAGTAAATAACCACCAACTATCGTCCAAAATGTCGCGGGAATTACTTCTTTTCTTCGATAGAGATTTATCGCGATAATTGGCCATAAAATAAGGGCTAGATAGGCAAAACTATTTGGCATTTGTTTGCTCCCTATCCATCAGAAGAACTACCAAACCCCAAGACCAGACTCATGAATTAATCGTCGCTCTACCTTCTTAAGCAAAAAATATTTGATGGCTGATGCAACACAGATTACGGGAAATGAAATTATCTTTTTAGTAATACTCAGTGTTTTCCAACGCTCCCAATATTTACGATAAAAGTGTTTAGGAATAAGAGGGTTATGTGACTCACGATATGTATCAATTAAGCCCTCTACCCAGTCAGGGTTTTCTTGGTTATTTTTGGCTACTAAAGAGCCTGCATCAATACCGGTAGACGCTACCTCTTTCCAAAGATATCCATATATAACTGAGTTGATAAAGGTCCCTATCAAAAGACGTTCTTCGTGTCGAAAAAGGGATTTTATCGATGGATCTGGAGTAAAATAGTGGCAAACATCGTCAACCACTAATATTCGCTGATTGTTATCTTTCTGGGTGAATAGTTCGGTAACCAGCATTGCTCGCAAAAAACCATCCTCTACAGGCAACCCTTCAGGCATAGTTATTTTTCGTAAACTATCACCACGCGCACAATATAAGGAACCTGCTACAGCGCTACTACCCTGCTTCATCAAGCCTGAAAAAAATAAAGACATATGCTCAATAAATGACTTTTGGCTTTTCAGCACTGTGTCTTTTTGAGCAATATCTATAGAGAGATTTGCTTCTTTTGAGTTGGCTAACGCCTCTAGTAATGATGAAATAACATCACAGCTACCGAAGGTAATATCCGAATCCATACAGACAAAATAATCCGCAGACAGAGAATCAGCGGAATGAATAAACTTATTCCAGGCATTACTTTTACCAGGTTTATCAATTTCTAAAACCTTTCCAACGAAGGCAGAAGTCTTTTCTAGGTAAGCCGCTGAAATCTCAACCGTCTTATCCGTGCACCCGTTTGCTACAACTGAAACTTGAACAACAACATCAAAAGAAGTTGTATCGTTGAATATATCCTGACCCGCCAAACTGTCTAATGTTTGAATAATATTATCAGCCTCGTTATGAGCGAATATTCCGATCGAAACTGTCTTTCTACTTTCATCCATAGAGCTAAGCCTCAACCCCATCCAACTCAGGCAGCATCTCCTTTATCTTCACTCCCTTAGCCTCCTCCAGCCAATGAGCGACCTCCTCCACCTCCTTGGTCTGGGTCTTGGTTGGCCTAATAACTGCTGACAAATTTCGGTCTCTGATCACATCAAGAATCAACTCGGCATTAATACTCTTGCGCTCATCGGCGAAGGCATAAACCAATGCCATATCACAGAGCGTATTAATACGCCTTGGGACGCCTTCCGAGAAACAGAAGATGGCTGCAATGGCATCAGTGGTGAATATGGATTTGGGGCTTCCGGCTACTTTGAGTCGGTGGAGGATATATTTGCCTGTGTCCACGTAATCCATGGGGCGCAGATTAAAATCCACGCCTATTCGCTGGGCAAACTGGGTTAGTTTGGGGTTATTGAGTTTTTCAATCAGCTCGGGCTGGCCGATTAGTATTAACTGCAGGAATACATCGTTGGAAATATTGATATTGGAGATAAGTCGCAGCTCTTCCAATGTTTCTTCCGAGAGGTTTTGCGCCTCGTCTATCACCAGCAGTACGCGCTTGCCATCAGCATATTGATCCATCACAAATTCAGTGAATTTTCGCAGCTTTTTGGCATTTTCAGGGTTGGGCTCTTCCAGATCAAAGGCATCCAAAACCCAGGTCATCAGGTTGCCAAAGGAGGCGTGGGTATTATTAATTACCCCAATTACCACTTCTTCGCCTTCCTGGGCGAGCAGGTAGTTGACCAGGGTTGTCTTTCCTGCGCCTATATCACCAGTGATTACCGTAAAGCCCGCCTGGCTGTGAAAGCCGTATTCGAGCATGGTTTGGGCGCGGATATGATTTTTACTGAGATAAAGAAATTCCGGATCCGGGTTTAAACTAAACGGTTTTTCTTTTAAGTGAAAAAACTCTTTATACATATTTATTCAATCCCTGAATGTCTGTGCGGGGCGACCTTATACTAACGATGGCATATATCCGGCTTCAATCGACTGCGATTTGTTAACCACGGTGCCAACAATATTGGCATTTTGCATGGACTGTATGGCTTTTCTTATATCGGCTTCGGAGTCTCGCCCCTCTTCCAAAACCATTAAAAAGCAATCCACATGATTAAGTGCGGTAAGTACATCATCTCGGGGCAAAATAGCTGGCATATCGTAGATAACAATTCGTGATTTGTAGCGCTGGGTGACTTCATTAAACAATGCGACCATTCTCGGGCTTGATATAAGCTCAGAGGAATTATCGACACTGCCTACCCCTGGCAGTAGCAGCAATCGCTCTACCCCTGGATTAACGAACAGATCAGCGATTTCTACGTTGCCTTTTAGGTAGTCACTGAGTCCGGTTGTTGGCTCTATGGCGAAGTAGTCTTTAATCCCCGGGTGGCGCAGATCCATATCGACAAGCAGTGCGGTGTAGTTAACTTCCATGGCAATAGCGGCCGCCAGGTTGCTTGCTACCAGCGACTTACCTTCGCCCGGTGAGGGTGAGATTACCCCTATACTGCGCCAGTTGTTGGCGCGCATCTGCTTGATAATAGTGGTGCGCAAGGTTCTGAATAGCTGTGACCTCGGATCATTAGATGACCGCGATACAACCAGGTTCTTTTCTAATAATTTATGGCAGACCGGAACCACTTGACTGGAGGTGTAGACAATCTTTTCCAGCGGCGATGCTTTGCCCGTTGCCTGTTTATGCTCTTGGCGTTTTTCTCTGGCCTTCTGTAGTGCCTTGTGGATACGAGACATAGTGGTTACCTACAACATATTAATTTTGGTCATGACTTTAAACCAGACAATATCCAGGCTCATGACAAAGTAGTGGACTATAGCCAGCATCGCTAAGGTTAAGAGCGCCGCGATGATCATTAGCCGCTTGCGCGCTTTATCTTTTTTGCGGTAGTCCTCTGCGGTCAACATCAGGGGGATAATGGCCAGGGGCTCTGCACCGGTGATGCGGGTGAATTCTTTGATACTTCTTACCGCGGGATCGAGCATTTCAACCAGCAACACCAGGCCTAAACTTATCCCACCGGATAGAAACAAGCCCATCATCAGTAGCTTTGGCCGGTTTGGCTTAACTGACTCGGTGGGTCGCAATGGTGGCTCAATCAGGGTGAAGCTTTCCGCTTTATTTTCCGATTCAAGATTCTGTGCAACATCTGCCTCAAGCTGTTTGGTGCGCAATTCTTGATATTTTCTCTTGGTGCTTTCGTAGTCTCGGGTCATATCGTCATAACTGCGCTGCACTTCGTGGGTGCGTGCAACCCGATCGTGGTATTCCCGGACTTCGGCCTGCATGGATTGCCGTTCAATATTGGCGCGGGCGAGTTCTTTTTCAGTGAGATCAATCTTGATTTTTATCTGTCGATACAGTGGATTGGATATCTCATCCATATCCTGCTCAGGCTGGAACAGGGCATCTGCAGCGACTTCTTTCTCCAGCCCATCTATCTCTCGGGTTAAGCGCTTGATATCGGGATGTGACTCTGAGTATTTATTTTTTAGGCTGCTTAGCTCATTTTTTAGCTGGCCAAGCCTGACCGGACTACTCAAGGTAGTCACGCCATCGCTGCTGGCCACATAGGGGTCCATGCTGGCAAGTTCAAGACTGAGGTAGTGCACCTGATCACCCAATCTGACCGCTTCAGTCTGACGGGCTTTGATCTTCTCTTCAAGATTAGTGATCATCGACAGGTTGAATTGCAGCAGTTCTGGCAGGCTGTCGCCAAATTCCAGTTTAAAATTGGCAATGCGCTCTTCTAATTCCTGCACGGTTTTTTGCATTTTGTCAGCTTCATCACTGAGAAAAGTGACCGTTTCTGCGGCTTTATTGGTTCTGGTTTTAACATTTTCATCGAGGAACATGGTGACCAGTTCATTGGCCACCTTCTGGGCTATATTCGGCGATTCATCCATAAAGGAGACTTTAAAGGCGATGCTGGCTCGCTGTGCCCTGCCCCTTGTCGGATCGATCACATTGGCATTGATCATCTGGACATGAACCGAACTGCGAAACTTCTCCACCAACAGAGATACTGTGCTGGATTCTCTCTCATCCTGATAGACATTGTATTTATCCAGGGTTTCGAGAATCCGTGAGGTGGTCAGAATACGCTGCTTGATTACCTGTATCTGCTGCTCGGCATAACTGGTCACTGTGGAGCGCACCAGATCTCGTGGAATCTCCTGGCTTTCAATCAGCACTACACCTTCTGACTGGTAGATAGGCGGCAGTAAGAAGGTGATTGTTGCGCTGAGGGCAAGTAATAGCGGAAAGGCGATAATAATATACAGCTTGCGCCTGCGTAGAATATCTAAATAATCCAGCAGTGACTTTTCAGTATCATCCATTTTTTAACAGCGTCCTTTATTCTCTAATTCTTATTATTAAAAGCTATAGCGCAGACCAAGTTTTACTCGGTTTGATTCAACTTCTTCACCCAGCTGCCGATCAAAACTTCTGAACACATAAGAGGTTTGAAGCGTCAATTTTTCGGTTATTCGATAGTGGTAATAGGGTGAAATATTGATGCTTTCACGATCTCTAGCCACAGAGTCAGTGTTAAACCACGATGCATTGATACCTGAGGAGCTGCGGCTACTAAATTTGTGCTCAAAGCTAACACCTACCCTATCTCGCTCTTCCACATCGCCCTGACTGGATGGATAGAGGCTTCTGGAGAGGCTCAGGGACCAATCGTTGCTTTCTTGACTGTAATCCAGTGACAAGTTGAGCAGTAACCCACTGTTATCGGAATCTACAATCACCACTGCGGGGCCGGTGAGAATCCTCTTGCGACTGTCACTCTGAAAATAACCTGTGCTGCCATTAATATTCAGCGACTCGGAGTATTCGTAGATAAAACCAACGGTTATCTTTTCGTAATCGGTTTCGTTGGATTCTATATTCGGTCGATCCGCCCTGTACTGGGATACACTGATATTTGCCGTGGTGCTGAGTACTTCATCAACTTTGTGCTGCCAGTTTAAGCCTGCTGTTTCATTCTCATTATCTGAAAAATCATCTCCATCATAGTCGCGTTCGGTGTAACCAAGGGATATGCCAAGATCATCTTTTTCAGTGACACGAAAGACAACACTAGGGTCCGCATAGACTGTCTCGACTATTGTGTTTGAGTCGAACTGGCCGGTATCTTCCTCGGCAAAATCACGCTGTGAGTTTTCACTGTAGCCAAAATCTAGTGCCCAGGTTGAGCGCGCTCTTTTATAGCTGTTTTTCCAGTTAAAGGCGGGATCTTCAGAATCAAATTGATCAAATTCAGAATAGCGCTTTACAGCCAATTTGGCGTCGAGCTCAGATGTCATCACTGGTGTTAAATAGATTAGCGACACCTCGGGCTTGAGGGAATATATCCAACTCTCCTGCTCGGCATCATTCATTAAAAAATTGTCATCATAGGTAGCATCCGCATCAAAGCTAAAATCTGCTACCCAGCCTGCTGCAAGGGATGCTACCGGAAAAGTAACCAGCAACATTGCCCCAGCGATTGATTTAGATATCTTGTTCATAGCGAGTCCTTGCTATCTATGGGACGACTATTACGTCTCCCGCGTTGAGAAGGTGATTGCTGGACAGATCACTGCCTTTCTCAAGATCTGAATAGCGCACTTTTAAGAGGGTTTCCTGGGCATCTGCTGCCTGGTCACTGCGACGGATAATTTTTATCGAGTTTCCAGCGGCAAATTCATTGAGTCCGCCAGCCATAGCCAGTGCCTGCATTACCGTGGTTGATTGAATCATGGCCACAGGGCCAGGCTTGAGTACCTTGCCAACCACAAAGACGACATTGCCTTTGGTGCTGGTTACGGTGACATTGACTTCTGGATCGGCAATAAAGGTATCGAGCTTTTCACTGATTACCGTTTCGACTTCAGAGGCGCTTTTGCCTGCGGCCTGTAAATGCCCTACCAGTGGAAATGAAATCATGCCATCGGGCAGGACGGTGATCGTTTTTTGCAATGTCTCTTCGTTCCAGACAGAGACATCTAATTGATCCCCTGGGTTGAGAAGATAGGTATCGGCTGCTGCTCCATTGCACAGACCTATGGTCAGCAGTGAGGCTGTAATAAAGATGTTTTTTAACGTTCCAATTGTTTTAATCATGATCACTTATCCTGTGTAATCCATATCAGTTTATTGTAGACCTATTTATCTACCTGTGAGGCCCGTCTCGGCACCTGCTTGATAGCGCAGATATCAATAGGCATTCTTGTTGAGAAATCCTCCGCAGGCGGTCATTACAATCAGCTTTATATCCAGCCATATTGACCAGCTGCGTATATATTCCAGGTCGTATTTAATCCGTCCTTCCATTTTTTCCAATGTGTCGGTCTCGCCTCGATAGCCTTTTATCTGTGCCAATCCGGTGATACCAGGTTTTACTTTATGGCGCAGCATATAGCCGTGAATTGCGGTTCGATAAAATTCATTGTGAATGACCGCGTGAGGCCGTGGCCCGACAATCGACATAGTGCCGGCTATCACATTGAAAAATTGTGGCAATTCATCTAGCGACGCCCTGCGCAAAAACGCGCCAAACGGGGTTATCCGGCTGTCGGTTTTACTTGCCTGCTGGAACTCTTGATCGCCTGCATCCATCACTGTCATAGTTCTAAACTTCCAAACTGTTATTGGCTCGCCACCAATTCCATAGCGCTGCTGCCGGAATAAAGCAGGACCCTTGGATGTCATTTTTATACCCAGGGCAATCAACAACATAGGCAGGGCAATAATCAGCAAAATAAGGCTGCCGGCAACCAGGTCGAGGATGCGCTTGGTAATATTGTCCAAACCCGTGTGGGGTGATTCGAAAACACTAATTGCTGGCATTCCCTGTATATCCAGCCAACTGGCATTCAATAGATCAAAACTAAACAGGTCGAGCATCATATAGGCAGAGACGGTGGTATCTGCAAGTTCATTAAGAAGCACCTTAATTCGCTTCTCTGCGGCGAGGGGCAACGTGATAAAAATGGTATCGATGGCACCTTTTTTTGCCTGATCAATCAGCTCTTGGGAGCCGCCCTTTATCAGGCTCGAATCTGATATATATCGTCGAGATCCGTTGCTTCTTCTGTCGTCAAAATAGCCTATAAACTTGTAGCCAGCCCAGGGCATAGACTGAATACGACTCTCTAGGCTAGCACCCAACTCTGTGGCGCCGTAAATAGCTACCGAGCGAGAATTAACGCCAGTATCACGGAACAGGCGCAGGACCATGCGGGTAATTGAATGCCAGGAGATTAGTTCGATGGGGGTCAGTACAAACCAGTAAAAGACCATTTCGCGGTTGTAGAGATCGGAGGGGTGAAAAACTATATCAACCAGAACCAGGATTACGACAACCATCAACCAGTTGCTTCCTACAGCGATCACTTCAGCTTTGAGGCTGATATCGCGCCAGGCTTTGTAGCTGTGACTGGACTCGGAGAGGAAGCTGAACAGTACGATGGCTATAAGCAACAGCCAGTTATAAAGTGGCACCCAACTGAGTTTCAGTACCGACACCAGTGCCACCAGAGTACAGCCAATTATCCCCGCATCTATAAGGCGGGAAAAAGCGTTAATCTTGGCGTCGCGGCGACGTACCATCCTTGAGAATTGATCGGCCATAAGCACAACTGACTCTTTGCAATATTTTTCTGAAGAGGATTCTACGTGACGATTTTTTTCTGTCGATCACGTAACATCTAAATTGTGAATCAGTTGTCTTTTGATTCGTGAACTGAGTTAACTTTCCACCGATTTTCGCAGCCCAGCCAACCCTAATAGCCCGGAGATAAACAGCCAGGCAGCAGCGGGAACAGGAACTTCTGTCACCGCCCACTGGGTAAAGTGGGAAATATCATGCTCTTTGCCATCCAGTGCTGTGCCGATTTCCACCTCAAGCTGATTGCCCAAAACACCGTCATCATTGACCAGAAAAAGCCAGACAAATGAAGAAGCTTTAACGGTGAGGTATCCGGTGAAATCAGCCGTTGTCATCAGTTTCTGGCCACTAAAGCTGCTGGGATCTTTTATGCCTGCAAGCCCCGGGACAACAACGCCTTCGAAAGCCAGCATATTGACCATATCGGCAGCGTGATCCTGAGCTGTTCCAGTAGACCAAAATACGCTAGAGGTGATATCGGCGATACTGCCAGTGGTTACAACACAGGTAACACAACTGGAGGGGAAGAACTGATCAATGACCCCATCACCAAACTGGGTATTACCTGCATTCTCATCCACACCCCCACTGCTCTTATTCTTATCTGCAGACCAGACACTGAGCAGATCAATCGTCCCCGCCTGAGCAGGAACAAGGGCAAAGGAGCAAAGGGTAAATAATATAATTAATGTTTTTTTCTTCATGATTCCGTCCTTGCAAGCCCTACCATCCGAAAATACCTATTCTCAAAGCGATTAGGCTCACAGCAATAATGTGAACTAGTTCATAGTCTTTACTAGTAAGTTAAAAGATAGACCATGCACAGGCTCTGTCAAGATTCAGAGGGTAGATTTTATTTATTAATGGATAGGCTAAAGAGGAATTTGCGGCATAAAAAAAGGCGGTCCTTTCGGAACCGCCTTTTTTGGGAAAATCAGGTAATAACCAGTGGTTATCAGCTGAGCTTTTCCTTGATACGTGCTGCTCGACCTGAAAGCTCGCGCAAGTAGTACAGCTTGGCGCGACGAACTGCACCGCGACGCTTGACTTCAATGCTGTCCACCAGTGGGCTGTAGGTCTGGAAGGTACGCTCTACACCGATACCATTAGAGATTTTACGGACGGTGAATGCAGAGTTCAGCTGGCGATTGCGCTTGGCCAGAACTACACCTTCAAACGCCTGAAGACGCTCGCGAGTGCCCTCTTTTACTTTTACCTGAACAACAACGGTATCACCGGGGCTGAAATCAGGAATTTCTTTGCTCATCTGCTCTTTTTCAAGTGCAGCGATAATAGATGTTTTGCTTGTCATTTTTTCTTGCTCCTCAATTTTCATTGGTTGGTGGCATGCCACCTGCTTTAGAGCTCTGTACAGAGAGGATGAACACTATCCTTTGTCATCATCTGCCAGCGCAGCACTCATTTCCTTGAGTAGTATCTGTTGCTCTTTATTGAGCTTCAGACGGTCCAGTAAATCCGGCCTTCTCTGTTGGGTTCGCACCAGTGATTGCTGCAAACGCCAACGTCTTATCTTTTCGTGATTCCCTGACAGCAGCACCTCTGGTACAGCCTGTCCCTGGTAATCATCTGGCCGCGTGTAGTGCGGGCAATCGAGTAGCCCATCGGCAAAGGAATCCTGATCCGCAGAATCTGAATGCCCCAGTGCTCCTGGTATCTGGCGTATCATCGCATCCATCAAAACCATTGCTGGAAGCTCACCGCCACTGAGTACGTAGTCTCCAATAGACCACTCCTCATCGACTTCTAACTCTATCAGTCGCTCGTCGATTCCCTCGTAGCGACCGGCAATCAATATCAATGATTGCTGTGCTGCAAATCTGTTTACGGCACTCTGCTCAAGTACCTGACCCTGTGGTGACAAATAAACCACTCTGGCCTCTTCTCCCGCCCATTCTCTGGCGGCGGATATCGCCTTGCGCAAAGGCTCTATCATCATCACCATGCCGGGTCCGCCTCCGTAGGGGCGAGCATCAACCGTCTCATGGCGATCTTGGGTAAATTCTCTGGGATTGAAGCTCTTACACTGCACCAACCCATTTTTAACGGCTCGACCACTGACACCGTATTCGGTCAATGAATCAAACATTTCAGGAAACAAGGTAATCAATGCGATCTTCATTCACTTGACCCTCTGAGCCCGCTCACTTTAAAAAGCAGGATCCCAATTAACATCAATTCTCTGTTCAGCCAGATCTACCTTGACGACACATTCATCGACGTAGGGTATTAATCGCTCTTCGCGATCAATACTTTCGCTGTCACCTTTAACCACCAGCACATCATTTGCGCCGGTTTCCAGTAATGACTTAACCACACCGAGCCGCACTTGCTGGCCTTCATGCTGCGCTATAACCGCCAGACCTTCGAGCTGATGCCAGTAGTAGTCATCGCTATTCAGGTCGGGAAGATTGCTCTTGTCGACCAGGATATCGTTGCCGCACCATGTCTGAGCAAGGTCGCGATCATCAATACCTTTGATATGCACTACCAGGCCTTCGCCCTGTCTGCGCCAGTCATCGATTTCCAGTTTCTGGATACCTGAAGCTGTGGCTATTAACCACGGCTTGTAGGAGCAGAGCACCTCTACCTGTTCGGTAAAAGAGTGCACCTTGACCCAGCCACGCACACCGAAGACAGTCGTTATACGACCAACAACCAGTGTTTGCATCGCGTTTTTATCCCCGGAAGTACTCAGCGCTGTGTGCTGGTATATCAGGCAGCTGCTGTAGCAGCGGCTTTAGAGGCTTCTTTAATCAACGCGCTAACACGATCACTAACCTGAGCGCCTTGACCCTGCCAGTATGTGACGCGGTCAAGATCGATGCGCAAACGCTCTTCAGCGCCGCGTGCTACTGGGTTAAAGAAACCGATACGTTCAATGTAGCGAGCATCACGTGCTTTGCGTGAGTCGGAAACTGTGATGTGGTAAAAAGGACGTTTCTTAGCGCCACCACGAGCTAATCTAATTGTTACCATTTACTAAAATCCTGTGTTCAAACTGGCATCATCGCCAGACTTGATGCTTCAAAAGGGCTTTCCAAAAAAACTTTGTGCGCAAGCACACGCAGCTCCCCGAAAGGCGCGGTATCTTACGTCAAAAGAGAATAAAAGGAAACTGTTTTAACAGCTATATCCGAACCGCGATAAATCCACGGTTTAAGTGACTAAAAAGCGCCATAAAAAAGGCCGCCCGTTACCTTGGGAGGCCTTTAATAGCTCGGTTCTCGAACATTTAACGGCGTGGGAAACCGCCGGGAGGTAATCCACCCATTGGAGGCATTCCGCCACCCATTCCACCACCAGGCCCATTGCCAAGAGCACCACCCATGCCACGCATCATATTCTGCATGCCTTTGCCCTTCATTTTTTTCATCATCTTGCCCATTTGCTTGTGCTGTTTAAGCAGACGGTTGAGATCCTGAATAGTGGTTCCTGAACCATTGGTAATACGGCGTTTGCGGGAGCCGTTCAAAATATCCGGGTTGCGGCGCTCTTTGACGGTCATAGAGCTGATAATCACTTCCATCTTGCCAAACTGGCCGGTGACATCTTGCTGCTGGGCCATCTGCGCCATATTTCCCATACCGGGCAGCTTGTCCATCATGCCGGCCATGCCGCCGAGATTATTCATCTGCTGAAGCTGGTCGCGCAGATCTTCTAGATCAAACCCTTTGCCCTTGGCTATCTTCTTGGCAAACTTCTCCGCTTTCTTCTTATCGACCTTGCGCTCAACATCTTCGATAAGCGACATAACATCGCCCATACCCAGTATGCGCGACGCGATTCGCTGAGGATGGAAGGGTTCCAGCGCATCGGTCTTTTCACCCACACCGAGGAATTTAATCGGCTTGCCAGTAACATGTCGCACCGATAGCGCGGCGCCACCGCGGGTATCGCCATCAACCTTGGTTAAGATAACGCCGGTCAGAGGCAGGGCTTCATTAAAAGCCTTGGCGGTATTCACCGCATCCTGGCCAATCATGGAGTCGATAACAAACAGCGTCTCAACCGGATTAGCGGCACTGTGTACCTGCTTGATCTCGGCCATCATCTCACCGTCAATATGCAGGCGTCCGGCGGTATCCACTATCAGGACATCAACAAACTTTTTCTTTGCACTGGCAATCGCGCCGTTAACAATATCCACGGGCTTTTCGCTGATATCACTGGGGAAAAATTCCGCACCCACTTCGGCGGCGAGGGTTTTAAGCTGCTCAATGGCCGCGGGTCGATAGACATCGGCGGAGACAACCATGACCTTTTTCTTTTCACGCTCTTGCAGGTGACGGGACAGCTTAGCCACTGACGTGGTTTTACCTGCACCCTGGAGACCGGCCATCAATATTACTGCTGGTGGTTGAGCGGCTAGATTGAGGGATTCATTTTCCTCTCCCATAACCTTTTCCAGCTCGGCCTGAACAATCTTAAGAAACTGCTGGCCGGGGTTGAGGCTGCGGTTAACCTCTTGCCCCAGGGCGCGCTGCTTAACCTGTTCGACAAAGTCTTTGACTACCGGCAGTGCAACGTCCGCTTCGAGCAGTGCCATGCGCACTTCACGTAGGGTGTCCTGAATATTCGCTTCGCTGAGGCTCGCTTTTCCCGAGATCTTTTTCAGGCTGTCCGACAGACGTTCACTTAAATTTTCAAACATTGCCATGGATATGCTTTCCAACTAGTCATTGATGCCGGGCATTATAGCAATTATTTTGCTCAACTCTTCACCCCGCTCACTGAATATGACACACTCTGTCGAAATATTTTGCGATAAACACTGATGACAAGTTTCTTTGCTGGTTCTGCAATTGCTTTATACCTGTTCGCCTTCGGCTATCAGGTGTCGCAGTTGCGCAAACATCCCAAGGCCCCTACAGCTGCTTTCCAGCTGGCTGCGGCATTGGCGATTGTCCTGCACGGCGCTGCTACCTATGGCTTGCTATTTAGTGCGGCGGGGTTAGATCTTAGCCTGCTAAAAATATGCGCCCTGATCTCGCTGGTTATTAACGTAGTCCTGTTTTTCAGCGGCCTTAAGAAACCCATTCACAGTCTTTTTCTATTTCTGTTTCCAATTTCAGCGCTTTCGCTATTTGCCGCGACAACCACTCCGAGCACTAAAGCCGCTGTGGTTATACCGCCAACTATCGAAGCTCATGTGCTGATCTCTATTCTCGCCTACAGCACCTTGGCTATCGCCGCACTGCAGGCGCTGCTTATCGGCTACCAGAACTGGCAACTGAAACATAAGCACCAGAACTTGCTCATGCGTACTTTCCCACCTCTCCAGAGTATGGAAGCACTGCTTTTCGAACTGGTTTGGGCGGGTGAAATACTGCTGACAATGTCGCTGATCAGTGGATTCCTGTTCTATGAAGATTTCTTCACCCAGCAACTGCTGCACAAAGTGGTGTTTAGCATGGTGGCCTGGGTTTTCTACGGTTGCCTGTTGTGGGGAAGACATTTTCAGGGCTGGCGCGGCAATACCGCCATTCGCTGGACCTGGGCGGGCTTTATCGCCATATTATTGGGCTATATCGGCAGCAAAGTGGCGCTGGAATTCCTTCTAGTTTAGTCTGACTTTCGTCAATTAGTCTTCAATCAACCTTCATCTACACCAAAACCTATCCAGAACCCGCCTAAATAGGCATGAATATCTATTTAAGCCTATTGCCAAAAGCTAAAAACTAATTCACCATGAGCGGCCTTAATGTTTTAGGTTTTTGAATCTTGGACGGTTCCCACCCCTGGGTGTTGTGGTTAACACTCGTCGCATTGCTAATTGTATCCGCTTTTTTCTCTGGCTCCGAAACCGGCATGATGTCTTTAAACCGTTATCGGCTCCGGCATCAACGCAAAAAAAGTGCTGGTGCTCGCAGAGCAGCCAAACTTCTTGCTGTGCCCGATCGGTTGATCGGCCTGATTCTGATTGGCAATAACGCAGTCAATATTCTGGCGGCGATTATCGCCAATATGCTGGCAATCATTTATGTTGGCGAAGCGGCGGCCCCCTGGGTGGCCACGGCCTCACTGACCATCGCTGTACTGGTATTCTCCGAAGTCACTCCCAAGACGATTGCCGCCCAGAACCCTGAGTGGTTTGCCTTTAAGGCCAGCCATATCCTCAAGCCTCTGTTAAAGCTTGTCTGGCCTCTGGTGTGGATGGTTAACAAACTGACTAACGGGCTGATAAAACTGCTGGGCTTTGATCCCAGTGCTTCACGGGATGATGGACTGGATACCCAAGAACTGAGATCCGTAGTCGATATCTCTGGCCATAAAATTTCCGACAGTCACCAGGGTATGCTGAAAGGCATTCTCGACCTGGAGAATGTCACTGTTGAAGATATTATGATTCCCCGCAATGAAATTCTCGGTCTGGATATCGAAGAAGATATCGAAACCCTGATGGGCAAGATGCTTAAAACCGAATACACCCGCCTGCCCCTCTTCGATGGCGATATCAATAATATTATTGGTATCTTCCATATGCGCAAGGCTAACCATTTAGTGCGCCTGGAACAGGTTACTCACAATGCGATCAAGCGCTTTTCGGATGAACCCTACTTTATTCCTGAGAGCACTACCCTGACCACCCAGCTACTAAACTTTAAAAAGACTCGCCATCGCCTGGCTATGGTAGTTGATGAATACGGTGAGGTAATGGGACTGGTGACTCTCGAGGATATTCTCGAGGAGATTGTCGGCGACTTCACTACCAATACCGCCGATGAGGTTGAGGAAGTCGTCTCTCAGGGTGATGGCAGTTACCTGATTGATGGTGCAGCCACTATTCGCGAGATTAATAAAGCGACCGAATGGGCGCTGCCCACAGACGGCCCCAAGACGCTCAATGGATTAGCTCTGGAACAGCTGGAAAGTATCCCTGATGCCAATGTCAGCTTTATGGTGGGTAACTACCGCTGTGAGACTGTGGAGATTAACGGCAAAATGATTAAGAAGATTTGCGTTATTCCGATGCAGCGCGCGGCGAATGAGGAGGAGTAGGGACAGCCACTCCTGCGCATTTTAGTAAAACGGGTTGACCTTGCGGTTGCGCTCACCGCAGGCAATTAGAACATCTAGCTTCTGATCATTGTCGAGCACAGACCAGCTGCGAATTTCATCCGCAGTTCTGTAGCAGCCCTGGCAGATATCCTCATCATTTAAGGTGCAAATAGAATTGCAGGGTGATGCCACTAGCTTATCTGCCATCAGTCTTTTATCTCCACGAGATCCTTTGCCATTTTAGTGGCTTTTTCAACATAAATAGCCGCCGAGCCAAGCAGGAACTGTTTAGCCTGCTCATCGAGTTGCCGCGTAACAACACCGGGCGAACCCACCACCAGTGAACCATCGGGAATAACTGCATTGGCTTTAACCAGGGTATTGGCACCGATAATGCAGTCGCTGCCAACTTTCGCCCCATCGAGAATGACCGCGTTTATGCCGATCAGGGTTCGATCACCGACTTCGAGGCAGTGAACCATCGCATTGTGACCCACGGTGACATCTTCACCGATCACCAGGGGCTTGCCCGGATCGCAATGCAGTACTGCACCATCTTGAATATTGCTGCGCGCGCCTACCTCAATATGATCGCAGTCACCGCGAATCACTGCGTTAAACCAAACACTGGAATGCTCTCTCAGAGTTACCTGACCCATAATATCGGCACTCTGAGCAACAAAAGCTGAGGAGTGTATATCTGGACTTTGAGCACCAATTCGATAGATCATTTTTATTCCTTTTTAGCGTAAGCGTCTATTTTATAGCTGACTACTTATTACGCAGCAATTGAATTTGTTGATGACTAGGATAGTTTAAATCTAACCCGGCACTTAAAGTTTCATTTAACATATCGGTGATTACCCGCAGGGTAAAGCCCCAGATTCGGTATTCTCGTTGCTGGTCATCCCGGTAATCCAGGCAGGGAAAGCTGATCAATTCACCTTTATGGGTCAGATCAAGATAGCTGTAGCGTTCAATATCTAAAAAATAATTAATCGGCACGGTAAAAATTGAGCCAATCTCGGACGGGTCACCAACCAGTGCAGGTGAATCAGTAAGCAGGCCCACGAACGGGGTTACCTGCAAATTGCGGCGTCTCGGCGTGGCGCTGGGTAATGTAGCAATAACATCCACCAGTGCCGGATCCAGATCTATCTCCTCTTTTGCCTCACGCAGTGCAGTCTGCATAAGATCAGTATCCTCGGCATCCCACATACCACCGGGAAAGGCGACTTCACCGGCATGGCTGGTAAGGTGGTGGGCGCGCTGGGTTAAAATAATCTCTGGCACCTCTCCACTATCGATTAGGGCAACCAGTACAGCCGCCGATAAACAACTCTGGCTTTCCTCAGGTTGAGGCCTACTTAGTGGGAATTTTTCGAGATTTTTAACAATTGCTTCTAACATTTGTGCATTATACGCAGGTCTGTTTTATTTCTGAGCTTTAGATGAATTTTTGTTCCAGTTGCGGCCAGTCCGTTATAAAAAAAATCCCTGAGGGCGATAATCGTGAACGCCATGTCTGCGAACACTGCCTGACTATTCACTACGAAAACCCAAGGGTTATCGCAGGAGTGCTGCCGACATACCAGGACCAGGTTCTGCTCTGCCGAAGAGCTATTGAACCGCGCCATGGTTTCTGGACACTGCCCGCTGGATTTCTGGAAAACGGCGAGTCGTCATTACAGGGGGCATTGCGCGAATGTGAAGAGGAGGCCAATGCCCAGGTTGTCGCTCCCGAGTTATACGCACTGTTTGATATTCCGCAGATTAATCAGGTCTATGTTTTCTATCGCGCGCAACTGGCCGAACCTGTATTTAACCCAACCTTCGAGTCATCGGAAGTAGCGCTGTTTGATGAGGCGGATATACCCTGGACTGAGCTGGCCTTCCCCGTTGTCGAACTGGCCCTGCACCACTTCCTCAATGACCGTGAGAACGGTAACTTCATTGTTCGTCATGAAGAGATAAAACGCCCCTGGAAAAGCCGGCGCCCTATCTCATAATGCCTGGCTTTCTCTTAAGCCCCTGAAATCTTGCGTTATTAAAAATGCAGCTGAAATGCTAGGTAGTAGCCTTCAAAGGTTGCATCCGACTGCAGAT
>Ga0213869_10001245_pt1 | contig 19360 bp, 16 predicted proteins | sample PICome_10_FD_160083 | JGI IMG/M metagenome (GOLD analysis project Ga0213869, IMG submission 160083) | Coastal seawater microbial communities near Pivers Island, North Carolina, United States - PICO132 | ecosystem: Environmental > Aquatic > Marine > Coastal | place: USA: North Carolina...
CGCGGGTGTAACACCACACAACGACATCGTTAAAATAGCACAACTAGAAGGTGTAGGTTCCGCAAGAAAAGTAGCAAATGCCAATAAAGATGACCTAGTATCTAACGTGTTAGGACTTGATGCTGTTGGGAAGTATGGAGCAATAACAATAGGCGAACTTAAAGATGTAGTCGCTGAAATGCCTAACATAATGGGACCAAACATTGAAAACGGTATTACTAATGCTGTAGCTAGTCTTAAAGACGATAATAATTTAGCAGGACCAAAAGAAAAATATACGTCTACAGTAGCAAACTTAGACGTTGAACCGACACAAGCAGTAGATAAAGAAGCCGCAGAGAAATTTCTAGCTAGAACAACAGACACTCAAGAGTTATTGAAAGAACAGATTAGCAAAATGGATCAATTAATATCTCATGTAGCCACATCCAATAATATTCAAAGCAAAATATTAACATCAAGTTACGCATAATGGTTAAATTAGTATTGACTTGTTTATAGTATTTTGCTACTATGATAGTATATCGATAAATATACGCTAATATAAAAGAGAACATTAATGGCAACTTATAAAAAACATTTCAGCAACAGAACACCAGGCACAGACGGTACGTTTAGTCCAATAAGTGGAATGGGTACTAACACGGTAAAGGGAAATGATAGTTATAGCCCAACTGGACAATCATCCGACGACTTTGCTTTTAGGAACTACCAATCAAGACTTCCTGAGGTATATTCAGGTCACCCTAATAGGATAGCAAGGTACAATCAATACGAATCAATGGATATGGATTCTGAAATCAATGCTTGTTTAGATATTATAGCTGAGTTTTCAACTCAACAAAATGAAAATAATCAAACAGCATTCCAAGTTGAATTTAAAGGCAACCCAACAGACAACGAAGTTGACATTATTAAAACACAGCTACAACAATGGTGTAATATAAACCAATTTAATCAACGAGCATTTAAGCTGTTTAGAAATACAATCAAGTACGGAGATCAAGTGTTTGTTAGAGATCCAGAAACATTTGAACTGTATTGGGTTGACATGACAAAAGTGTCAAGAGTTATTGTTAACGAATCAGAAGGCAAAAAACCAGAGCAGTATATAGTAAGAGATGTTAACCCTAACTTTGAAAATATGTCAGTAGCGGTTAAAACAACACAAGACATAATGGCAAGACCTCCAGGTATTGGCGGAGGAGGTGCGTTAGGTGGTGGTACTGGTGGCATGAGTACAGGTGGCTACGGCGGAGGAGACGCAAGTGCGTTAGGTGGCGGTAGTGGTAGTAGATTCAACGAAGGCTTAAACGAGCTTTGTATAGACTCAGAACACATAGTTCACTTGTCATTATCTGAAGGATTAGACACTACTTGGCCATTTGGTACAAGTATCTTAGAAAACGTTCTTAAGGTGTTTAAGCAAAAAGAACTGTTAGAAGACGCACTATTGATATACAGAATACAACGTGCTCCAGAGCGTAGAGTGTTTAAAATTGATGTAGGTAATATGCCAAGTCATATGGCAATGGCCTTTGTAGAACGTATCAAAAACGAAATACATCAAAGACGTATTCCTACACAGAGTGGCGGTGGTAACAACATGATGGATGCTACATATAATCCGTTATCAATTAACGAAGATTACTTCTTCCCAACAACAGCAGACGGTAGAGGATCATCAGTCGAAGTATTACCAGGTGGACAAAACCTTGGTGATATTGATGATATGAAATACTTCAATAATAAACTGGCAAGAGGTTTAAGAGTACCAAGCTCATACTTGCCTACTGGACCAGAAGACTCACCACAAGCATTTAATGACGGTAGAGTAGGTACAGCACTTATTCAAGAATATAGGTTTAATCAATACTGTATGCGTTTACAGAATCTACTAAGCCAAAAACTTGATAAAGAGTTTAAAATGTTTATGAGATGGAGAGGATTTAACATTGATTCAGGTATCTTTGATATTAAATTCAATGAACCACAAAACTTCGCAAGTTATAGACAAGCAGAGATGGATAGTCAGCGAGTTAGCGTGTATGGACAAATAGAAGGATTGCCTTACATGAGTAAACGATTTATGATGGCAAGATTCTTAGGTTTAACAGAAGACGAGATGTTAGAAAATGAAAAACTATGGGCAGAAGAGCATAACGAAAACGAAAGTATAACACCAAGTGGTGATGATATGCGTTCAGTAGGTATTAGTCCAGGCGGTATTGAAGGCGACTTAGAAACAGGCGCAGAGCTTGACAATGAGTTAGATATTGACGCAGAAGGCGGAGACGTCGATGATGGTGGAGACGCACCACAAGAGACATAAATAATGTTATGATACTAAACGAATTCAACAAAATCAACGAACAGTATGACAGACCAGTTCCAGGAATGCAGGACGCTGATCACGACAATGGACAAATACGCCTTGGTGATTTACGTAAAACAAAACTGACTCTTAGACAGATAAACAAGATGAGACAGATGAATGATATTCGTGCTTATGAAGAAAACGAAAAACTATCTAAAGTAAGAAAACAGTACGCACCAGCCCCTGAACCAGCAGGCGGTAGTTTCTAAAAGTTAACAAAGTTAACAAAATATTACAAAATCTTGTAAGATCTTACAAGATACCACAAAAAACATTCTTTTTGGCCGGTTTTTAACTTAAAACTCCACTATAATTCTTTTTTATATTAAATAGTATACTAGCCGCATAGTTTTACTGTGCATATATATATGGAGAATTTAACATGAACAAATTTGAACAACTTATCGAATTCATCATCAACGATGAAGAAGCTAAGGCTAAAGAGCTATTCCATGAAGTAGTGGTGGAAAAGTCTCGTGAAATTTACGAGAACTTAATGAAAGAAGAAGAAGTAACAGAAGAAGAAGTAACAGAAGAAGTAGTAGAAGAAGAAAAAGAACTCGATGAAGCAGAAGATTGCGACAAAGACGAAAAAGAAGATAAAGTTGAAGAGTCAATTGAAGAAGAAGAAGACGAAGTAACATTAGGTGGTGATGCCGCTGATGAAATGATGTCAGATATTCAACATGACGAAGCAGGTATTGCTGAAGAAGACGAAGACGACGCTGAAGAAGAATTAGAAGACCGTGTAGTTGATCTTGAAGACAAACTAGACGAGTTAATGGCTGAATTTGAAGGTCTTATGAATGATCAAGAAGCTCCTGACGCAGAAGAAGGCGACATGGAAATGGAACCAGAAGCTGAAGAAGCTGAAGAAGTAGAAGACGAAATGGAAATGCCAATGGAAACTACAGAAGAAACTGTTGAAGAATCTACTGAAGAAGCTATTGAAGAAGCAGTTTCATTAAAAGCAGTCAAAGCTGATCATGCTGATCATACTGATAACAAAACATCTCCAGTTGCGGCTGACGGTGGTAAGAAAGAAAAGTTAGCAGATGCTCATCCAGCTAAAACAGACGAAGAAAAAAGTGCTCCGGCACCAAAAGCACAAGATTTAGGCGGAACTACTGAGCCTGATCTTAAAAAAGTATAATAGGGATTAACTAAAAGAATGACAACATACCTAAGAGAACATCTAAACTTTACAGCGGCTAATATTGTCACTGAAAGCTCAGAAGATGGTAAAGACCTTTTTATGAAAGGTATTTGTATCCAGGGTGGTGTCAAGAATGCTAACGAACGTGTATATCCGGTTAACGAAATTCAAAACGCTGTAGAAAGCTTAAATGAACAAGTTAAAGGCGGATATTCAGTTCTAGGCGAAGTTGATCACCCAGATGATTTAAAGATTAATTTAGATCGTGTAAGCCATATGATCACAGAAATGTGGATGGATGGTCCAAACGGTCATGGTAAACTAAAGATTTTACCGACACCAATGGGCAAACTAGTAGAAACTATGCTAGGTTCAGGTGTTAAATTAGGAGTTTCTAGTCGAGGAAGTGGCAACGTTTCCGAAGGCTCAGGACACGTCAGTGATTTTGAAATTATCACTGTCGATATAGTATCTCAACCAAGTGCTCCAAACGCTTACCCAACAGCAATTTATGAAGGACTTATGAACATGAAGTATGGACATAAGGTGTTGGAAATGGCTAAGGACGCAGGTTCAGATTCGAAACTACAGAGATATTTAAAAAGCGAAGTAACAAAGCTTATTAAAGATCTCAAGATTTAGGAGAATCGCAATCATGCTAGACGTAATTAAACCATTGCTAGATAGCGATCTGATTAATGAAGAAACTAGAACAGAAATCCAAGAAGCTTGGGAATCTAAACTAGAAGAAACCAAAGATCAGGTTCGTGCAGAGCTCCGTGAGGAATTTGCACAACGTTATGAACACGATAAAAGTAATATGGTTGAAGCGATTGATCGCATGGTAACAGAAAGTCTTACTACTGAACTTAATGAAGTGAAAGCTGAAAAAGATCAGTTAGCAGAAGACCGTGTCAAGTTTAACGTATCAATGAAAGAAAACGCTAACAAGTTTAATAACTTTATGGTTACTAAATTAGCGGAAGAAATCAAAGATCTTAGACAAGATAGAAAAACACAAACTGAAACAGTTGGAAAACTAGAACAGTTTGTTGTTAAAGCATTGTCAGAAGAAATTAAAGAATTTGCTCAAGATAAACAGGACGTTGTAGAAACTAAAGTTAAACTTGTAGCAGAGGCTCGTGCGAAACTGGAAGAACTTAAAACTAAGTTCGTTACAGAATCAAGTGAGAAAATGACAAATGCTGTTGCCAAGCACTTGAAAGCAGAACTCTCTCAATTGCAGGAAGATATCAAAGTTGCTCGTGAGAATAGCTTTGGACGTAAAATATTTGAAACATTCGCAAGTGAATTCGCAGGCACTCATTTAAATGAGAACGCTGAGATTCGCAAGTTAATGTCATCTATTGAACAAAAAGATCAGCAATTAGAAGAAGCAACCGAAAAACTCAACGAAACTAAAAAGTTGGTTGAGTCAAAAGAAAAAGAAGTTCGTGTAATAAAAGAATCTAATGAGCGTACAGCAAAATTAGATGAGCTTTTAAGTCCGTTAAACGACGAGAAAGCAGAAGTTATGCGAAATTTATTAGAGAGTGTACAAACTAAGAAATTAGATGCCACTTTTAACAAGTATCTCCCAGCGGTGCTTAACGAGAATGTAGTGAAGTCAAACAAAACAACACTTACAGAATCAGTTAAGGAAGTTACTGGGGATAAAGCCATGCCAGTTGAAGCAAAAGAAGAAAACACACAAGTTATCGACTTACGCAAACTAGCAGGACTATAAGTAAAGACATTAGGAGAAATTATCATGTCACAAGAACTACTTGAAAGCCGTTGGGGTGAGACCAAAGACGCATTATTAGAAGGTCTACAGGGCTCTAAACGCAATTCAATGGGTGTTATCTTAGAAAACACAAGAAAGCACTTAGCTGAAACATCAGCAACAGGTACTACAACAGCTGGTAACGTAGCAACACTTAACCGTGTTATTCTACCTGTTATCAGACGAGTAATGCCAACAGTTATTGCTAACGAATTAGTTGGTGTACAACCAATGACTGGTCCAGTTGGACAAATTCACACATTACGTGTAAGATATGCTGAAACAAATAACGCAACAGGTACAGCAAACGACGTAGTAGCAGGTGACGAAGCACTATCACCATTTAAAATTGCTACTGCTTATTCCGGTGACGGAACTGCTGGGGATGCGGCGGCAACATCAGCTTTAGAAGGTGACGGTGGTCGTAAGATTTCTGTACAAATTCTAAAACAAGCTGTTGAAGCAAAAACACGTAAATTGCAAGCACGTTGGACGTTTGAAGCGGCTCAAGATGCTCAAGCAATGCACGGTATTGACGTTGAAGCTGAAATCATGGCGGCACTAGCACAAGAAATTACTGCTGAGATCGACCAAGAAGTTCTAGGTTCACTTAGAGCATTAGCGGCAACAGAAGAAGCTTATAACCAAGCTACAGTATCAGGTACAGCAACATTCGTTGGTGACGAGCATGCGGCACTAGCAGTTCTTATTAACAGAACAGCTAACAAAATCGCACAACGTACAAGACGTGGCGCAGGTAACTGGGCAGTTGTATCACCAGCGGCATTAACAGTACTACAATCTGCAACTACTTCAGCTTTTGCTCGTAGTACAGAAGGTACTTTTGAAGCTCCAACAAACACTAAGTTTGTAGGTACTCTAAACGGTGCTATGAAAGTTTATGTTGATTCATATGCTTCAGACACTACAGCAGTACTAGTAGGTTATAAAGGTTCAAGCGAATCAGATGCGGCGGCGTTCTATTGCCCATACGTTCCATTAATGAGCTCAGGTGTTGTGTTAGATCCATCAACATTTGAACCAGTAGTTTCATTCTTAACAAGATACGGTTACGTTGAATTATCAAATACAGCATCATCATTTGGTAACGCAGGTGACTACCTTGGTGAGATTTCAATGGCTAACTTATCATTCTCATAAGTTTAACTTATGTTATGATGTAGACATTGTACTACACAAAATTAAAAAGCACTCTTTGGAGTGCTTTTTTTTGACTTATAGTTCTGAGCAATAAGTAATTGTATGGAAGAAGATGATCTATTACCATCTGAATATTGGAGAGATGAAAACGAGCCATATCAGTTCAGTCACAAATACGAACTTGATGCTGTGGGCATACCAACGGATGGGCTAGCTTTTATTAATGAAGACACTTTTTATCCAGGAGACGATGTTGATATTGAAAAACTTGTTGAAGTAATAGATCAATGTCGTCAAGAAACAAACAAGCTACCAGTATTGTGTTGGGATAAAAACTATTTTAAAAATATTGATCTCTGGAAGGACGGAATCAGTAAAGCCGTAGATCCATCAATGTATGTAATATTAGAACCAAACGATATTCCGTGTTTTCTATATCAAAATCAACTTGAATTAAAACATAACAAAATACCTGAAAAGAAATATAGATTTAGTTATCTTTCGGGCACAGTAAGATATCATAGGTTAGAGTTAGCTATCAGGATTAAAAAATATGTTACCAAAGACGATGTTGTTGTTATCAACAATTACGGATTAGAAAACTACTCAAACACAGTACCAAAGGGCAAAAAAGATAACACAGCTGGCGTACCTTGGGCTAGTGATCCCAGCTTTGTTGACTTTCGCACAGAACTTGGGCAACAGCAACAATCTATCAATAAGCACATAGTTCATCCTGCTTATAATGCTAAAATACATGTGATCGGAGAGACTGGCGCTCCAGATCAAGAATCTCTCATATCAGAAAAAACCTGGAGGCCGTTGCTACTAGGATGTTTATCACTAACCTGGGGTCCTATTACTAACACAGAATATCTAACAAAAGCTGGAATTGAAGTATTAGACATTGATAAGATTACAGACGCTGACAGAAAGTTAGATGCTATAGTCGATATGTTGAAATATGACAGTGTTGATGATATCTATCAAAAAAACAAAAGCATGATAGAACATAATCGACAACTGGTATCATCAGAAAAATTTTTAAAAGATCAGACTGAGATTGCTCGTTGTAAAATAATGGAAAGATTATGATAAGAGTTAACGATGAGTTTGATCTATTACCTGAATTATTTAGCCTGGATAAAGAATTTGTTCGAGTAGATTATTGGGAAGAACATGAAGTTGACATACAAGCTTGCCACAATGATAGTATGAAGGAATCAGATATACTAACAGTATTCATTAATTCAGAGCCCGATAGACAACATGCTATAAACGGAGCCTGGGACACTATTAGAAAAATGAGACCAAACAACATATTTCTAGTGAGTGAGATAGACAATCAACATTGGCCTTTCCCTACTATATTTTACCCAACTTGGGTAAAAGAGACTTTACGTATTAATAAAGGATTTACTCATACCATTGGCAAGAAAGATTTTTTAGCAGACGCATTGTTGGGTGGTATGAGCAAAGGCGGATACAACTACAGAAACAATATAGTTGCTGAGTTGGACAAAAAAGAACTATTAAAAAAATGCCTAGTTAGTCTACACGCTCGAGATAACACAAAAGAAAAAAGACCAGAATATAGATCACCAGCATTAAACAAATTAGATAATCAAGATTTTTTAAGTAAAGCAATACAGAAAAATAGGTTTGAAACAATGATTCCTGCAGAAAATTGTGGATTTGGTCAACTAAACTATCTCAGTCAAGTTATACCACACCGAGTATACAATGCTACTTATGTATCATTGGTCGCAGAAACAGAAACTGAATATCAAGGTTACTATATGTCTGAGAAAATTAGTAAACCACTAATAGCAAAAAAACCATTTCTCATATTTGCCGCACCTGGATACTTACGAGCACTACACTCGATAGGATTTAAAACCTTTAGTGATTGGTGGAGTGAAGAATACGACACCATTGAGGTTCATGATAAAAGAATACAAGCAATAGTTGAGTCGTTAGAGTCGTTTAATAACTTGTCAACAGAAACTAAGATAAATTATATTAAAGAGATGGACACAGTAACTAGACATAATAAAGAAATGTGCGAATCCTCTAATTTTATCATTGATGTGATCAACGAAATAAAGAAAAAACTAAATGAACAATAGATTACCATTTGAGAACTTTAAGAGCTCCTACGCTGATGCATGGAAACAAGAATTGTTTTTGAGCAAGTATCCGCCTAACGAAACTTATGATTGGGTAGACACAGACACACCAGAAAATGCTAGTAATCAAGATGAGATAACTTACCAATTTAACGAACACGGATTTAGATCAGATAGTTTTAATCAACGCACAGACTTTAACATATTAACATCAGGATGTAGTCTAACAGTGGGCATAGGTGTTAAGTATGAGAACACCTGGACACAACAGCTTAAGACGCATTTTAACCAGCCTACAACAGTTTGGAACCTAGCACAGAGTAGTACGAGCCCAGACTATGTTGTGCGTTCAATATACAAGACTATAGACATATTAAAACCTAACTTGGTAGCAGTGTGTTGGCCAGCAGAGTCTAGAATTGAATTACCTAAAGACAAGCACTGGTTAACAGACTATCAATTAGACACAGCAGAATATCCTAAACTACTAGAAAACCCAAATTGGGCATATCATAATTTTCAAAAAAATATAATTTTATTAAAACAGATTTGTCTAGTTAGAAATATTCCTTTAGTACACGGCCCAGGCGAATACACAGACTTTGGCATTAACCCCGATACTACAGCAAGAGACGGAAGTCATCCAGGCGACAAATGGCATAAAGAGTACGCTGAACTTGTGTTTCAACAATATAACGATAAATACTATTGCTAATTGCATAGGGCGGTTAGTTTATGCTGTTTAACCATACCAGCGTAGTGGATAGAACCCACATTGGACTTCTATAAGGAGAAATATAAAATGGGTAGACCAATAGATAAGTTATTTTTAGGACCAACAGGTGTTGATGCGGCTCCAACAATTCCGATTAGAGCGGATATTGAAGGGACAGATTTTGAAGGATATATTCTATCACAAAAAGGATCTAAAACATTCAAAGTATCAAACGACGGCAATACTGTACAAGGCGAATGCACTTTAGTTAATAAAGTTACAGCACATGACGACGGTGAAATGTCGATTGTTGGATTGAACACTGCAGGCGAAGCAAAAGCGATTCAAAAAATTACAGCACACAGAGCAGTTGACTATGCTGGTGTAGTTTATTCATGGGCAGTAGAAGATGATTCAGCTGAATCCATGTTACGTTTAACAGCTATCTAAAAATTAATATTTTTAAAGCTACAGGAATCCTCTTAGTAAATACACTGAGAGGATTTTTTTATGACAATATCATTTGTATTAGGAAATGGAAAAAGTAGATTAGCCGTAGATCCTAACGAGCTAAAAAATAAAGGATTAGTGTACGGATGCAATGCTATCTATAGAGAATTCATGCCTCATGTTTTAGTAGCAACTGATAGACTAATTGCAAATAAAATTCAAGAAGAAGGCATAGACAAAAAAATTAAGTTTTGGACACGTCGTCCTATACAAGGATCAAACGCATTAAAAATAGAACGACCGTATTACGGTAATAGTTCTGGACCTGTTGCAATATCTAGAGCTTGCATAGACGGAGCAACACATGTATTTTTGTTAGGATTTGATTTTGGGTCAACAGACGATAAGTTTAATAATGTTTATGCTGACACAGAGTTTTACAGAAAGAGCACAGATAAACCAACATATGCAGGTAATTGGATTTATCAAGTTAATGAAATATCAAAAGCATTTCCTAAAGTAACATTTTTTAGAGTTAAAGATCAAAGTTCTTCAGATGTTGATTTCACTAACAACAATATAGTGAATATTATGATGGACGAGTTTAAGTTAAAGATAAATAAGCTATAATAGGAAAAGTAAATGAGTACACATAAACGAATAAATGGTAATTATGATATCACTACACTAGGTGCCAGTGACGTTGTTACTATATCTTCTAGTGCTGTTACAGTTACAGGAAACTTAACAGTTAGTGGCACACAAACAACAGTTAACTCTCAAGATACAGATATACAAGATCGTGTTATTGTTTTAAATAAAGGCGAAGCAGGCGCAGGAGTCACAGGCGGAACATCCGGACTTGAAGTAGATAGAGGCAGTTCTACTAATTCTAGGATAGTGTATGACGAGTCAAATGATAAATGGTCAATTGATAACGGTTCAGGAAGTTTAACTCCTATTGCTTCATCAGCAAGCGGACTAGGTCTAGAAAATATTGTAGAAGATACCACACCACAACTAGGCGGCTCTTTAGATGTTAACAGTCAAAGTATTGTATCAGCAAGCAATGGAAATGTTGTTATTGCCCCTGACGGAACAGGCATCTTACATGTTGATGGATCAGCAGTAAGATTACAAAATGAAGGCAGTGATCCAACAGGACAATCAGGATATACTACAGTTTATTCTAAGGTAGCTGGATCAGGCGGTACAGGATTATACACAGTAACAGATACAACAACAGCAGATGAACTAGTAAGTAAATCGAAAGCCGTAGTATTCGGCATTATATTTTAGGGAAATAAAAATGGCAATAACATCGACATTAGTTGCAGACTCAGCAACAACAGTATACACATCGACAAACAATAGTGCAATTACATGGTTGTCTTTTACAAACTATGGTGCTTCAACAGTAACAATAAGTGTTAACATAGTACCAAGTGGTGGATCAGTATCTGACACTAACATAGTAGTTGATGAGTTAGACGTTGCATCAAAAGACACTTATCAATGGTATGCAGGCGGTGAAAAAGTTCTGTTAGAAAATAATGATTTTGTATCAGCATTATCTAACACAGCTTCATCAGTAAGTTGCACAGTTTCATACACAGCGATATAATTAAACAATGAGCTCAGGTAGATTTCTTAAAGAACCAGTAGTATCAACAACTGCAAAAGCAATACAGATTCCTAGCGGAGCAAGTGCAAATAGACCAGATGCTCCACACTTTGGTACTTTTAGATTTAATACCGACTTAGGAAGATTAGAATACTATAACGGATCTACTTTTAAAGCTGTGGCTATAGATGGTGAACAATCTCTTACTATAGATACATTTACAGGCGATAATTCAACTCTGACATTTACACTGTCAACAACTCCAAGCTCAGTAAGCCAATTGTTAGTCTTTATTGGCGGCGTACATCAAGAACCAACTACGCATTACACACTATCATCAGATGACATTACATTTGATGAAGCTCCACCAACAAGTGAAACAATATCAGTTGTTCAAGGCATTGGCCAAACTCCAACTTCTTAAATCAGATAAATAAACACATAATCCGCATTAGGCGGAGGACAAACCGAGGTAAACCTGCGATTGTACAAGGTTATCCGTGAAATACGGAGGATAAGGAGACACTATGGCTAAAGGCCGAATATCTGGTAGACTCTTGCGAGACGATCTTGCTCGAGATACTAATTTAACATTTAATACAGACACTCTAGTAGTTGATTATGCAAATTCTAAAATAGCAATTGGCACAGCAACAGCGACAGACCTCCTTACAGTCTCAGGCAATGTAACAGCCGCCAACGTACAAATATCAGACAACACAATTTCATCAATAGTAACTAATGCAGATATAGCATTATCGCCTAACGGCACAGGAAACATTGATGCATCAACAAATTTTATAAACAACGTAGTTGACCCAGTACAAGACCAAGATGTAGCTAGTAAAATATATGTTGATAACGCAGTAACAGGCGGAGCACAGATAGGCAATGCAATAAACTTAGGGTCAGCCGCTGATGGTTCATTGACAACAGACGGAGCATATATTAACTGGACAACATCAACCAAAGTCACTGATGCTATAGATGATTTAAATGAAGTAGTTGAAAATGTAAGAAATAGTACATTCGTTAAAGAAGTAGACTTTACAGCAGACACAACAAGTGGCGGTGCAGGTACAGTAGTAACACTAACTATCACAGCAACAGGAAATGCCAACAGATATACTATTGTTTGGGGCGACGGAGATACTACAACTTCTACATCAGATTCAACCCCAACACATACATACAGTTCAAATGTTGGATCACCGTTTGACGTTCAAGTAACAGCATTTAACAATTCAGGTTCAGGTACAGGCTCAACAGCAAGTAAAACTAGAGAAGATTATATTACAATTTACACAGCAGACCCTGTGGTAAGTTTTGCGATATATGCCGCTTCAAGTGGCGGATCAGCAATAAACTTTTGGGACGATGGTGCTACAGTTTACCTAGACAATAATACAACAAACATTGGTGGAGCAACAGTACAATATACCATTGATTGGGGCGATGGCTCCAGTGATGATGTTATAACTGATGATACAGCAGACGGTGGATCACAAGGTGGCAGACTAGCACACACATTTACAGCATCAACAGAACAAGAACAACAAAGAACAGTTACAGTTACACTAGACAGTCACTCAACTGCGTTGCCAAGTGCGATTCCAACCAACAGTACAGATGCTGTAGAAATATACGACACACATACACCAACTGTGTCATTAGATGATAACTCAGGAGTCAACGAAGAAGGAACTTCAGGACACGTTGTTACGTTTACGAATAATACAGAAAGTACAATTGGTAGTTACGCAACATACGGTATCCAATATCAATACCAATGGGGAGATGGAACATCTTCAACAACAGTAAACACAGGTAGCGGAAGTAGTGGAGATACTGGCGGAACAATTAATCACACATTTACTCTAAGTTCAAGTGACCAAGCTAACGGCGTAGCACAAGACTATACAGGTAATTTAAGAGTTATCTCAAATCACACAAGTTCACCTTTTATAAGTTCAGACTTTACAGTCCACGTTGAGCCAGATGTTAGAGCAATCATAGCAGGCACAGCAGTTACAACATCAGATAGAAGTGGTGATAACATTTATGATTTATATGACGGAGTAGATTACAACAGTGTTAACCGTGCGTTGGCAAGAGTAACAAACACTTCACAGAATGCAGACAGTTACACCTACGATTGGGCTGACACTAGTTCAGATGACGCAGTAACTGAAGATGGCAGTTCACCTGGGTCAATTGGTGCCACGTTAGATCATGACTTTACTGGAGAATCAACAGGTAACTATAACTTAACATTTACAGCAAGTGGTACTCCAGATCTATCAGCACAAACAGATGTTGATACAGGAATAACATTTCAATTAAATGCAGTACCAAGTGCTCCATCAAATTTAAGTACGTTTTCATTGAGTTTGTCAGATAGTACACAAGGAACAAGTCCTCGACTAACAGCAGGCTTTACAGACAATTCAGACACAAATCCATTATCAGCAGGTGACAGTTTAGCAACATCTACAGCAAGAAGATATACTAGTGGTACAATTGACACTAATGTAGTTAATAATGCGTACAACGGCGTTACAGGTACGCTTACAGCAGTGATTAATGGCAGTGATACTGGTAATAAAACATTTACAGCGTCAACAGGCGAGAACGGAACATTTACAAGTTTGGTAGTTAGTAACCAGGATGATGCACACGATACTATATCAAGCTCAACATATCCAACAGGCTTCTTCCAAACGTTTGATGCTAAAATTACACAAGCACTAGCAAGTTACACAGTAGGTGCTAATGATGAAAGACTAGAACATTCTACAACGGGTAACACAAATTATGTAAACATTGTCTATGATGACGTCACAGTATCTCCATCAATCGAAAGTGGAGCAGGTACACTAGCTGAAGGAACCGGCGGAACTAAGAGATTTGTATCAGGCATACCTTATTATAATTCAGGTAGCCCAACAGTGGTATTAACAGGTGTTCAAGTTAATGACTTAACAGGACAAGCATATTCAGATGTTTCGAATCCAGTAGAAGTTGATACAGCTACTAACCAAGAAGGTACATCATCAGCAGGTACTGTAAACACTGATTACTCATACGCAACTATAGACGGTGCTAGCACAATGCTAACAGGTGGTATACCAAATGTAGATGTTGGTGTAGCAAGTGCATACACTCTAGGTAGTTTAACAGTTCCAATTACATCAAGTTCAGTGAGAACAGTTGACAGAGTACGAGTCCGTGCTAGAAATTGTAATGGTGTAGGTAGCTATGTAGAAAACGCAACAAACATTAACGTACACAAATCAGCACAGTCAGGCATATCAGAAATACTAATACCAGTGAGTGATAGTCTAGGTGCTGGATTTGACGATGACGGCGTAAGAATATTTGATTTTAGTGCAGACACTACAGACACACCAAGTTTCACAGGGTCAACAAACTTTTATACAAGCTCACCATACACTGAAGCAAGTGATCCAGGTGTATCAGGAACTAAAGAAGCAACTATTAGATTAGGTGTATTGGAACATAATGTTGTTGATTACTCAACAGGATACTTACCAGTAGGACCAGACAGAAGTGGAGACACAGGAACACAATACTTTACATTTGCATTTAGACGAACAACAATGGCTAACTTTGATTTGTCAATTACATCATCAGGTGTAGCAGGTGTTTGGATAGCGGCACCAGGAACTGGTATTGATTCAGCTTCAGGGCTAAATGGTTGGTTACGAGCAGATACCACATATGGTGGTTCAGGAGTGCCAGGATCAAACACAGGATCAGGAGGTAATGGTTCAGATGGCTGTGCATTTACTTCAGGCGATAGAATAGCAACTTCAACAAGTTTATCAGGTGGTTATACAATGACACTGGGCAGTGAGAACGGAACAAATGCCACAGGCAATGTTATACTAGTTCGTATAGCACTGACATCAGGGCAGAGTGTAACAGCATTATCAGTGGGGGTAGCTAGCTAATGGCAATTCAAGATACCCAGAAAATTGATTACCTTTGGAAGAAACTAGGTTACGGTGCTACTAAAACTGATACTAACACTAACAAAAAGGCACCTAACGAAGCTATAGCATCACCACTGATACTGCGTGGCGATAAAGTATGGCAACAAGCAGAAAGTATTCCGGCCGTTATGCCAGGATCATCAGCAGGAGTAGTAACAGTATATCCTACATCAGAACCAGACGAAACAACACTTGACGGAACAGCTACAGCAAATAGATCTTGGAAGACAGGACTGACAGATTGGATACCACCAGAGATAGGATCAACATATCAAGTAAAAGTGTACATACATACATCAGGTGATGCCGCAGGTGCTACAGGTGGCGACCAAGTGTTTGCTACAGGTTCAGGTAACGATGACGAATGGTTCTTTGATTATCAATCGGGCGTATTACACTTTATCGGTGATAACTTACCTAGTGGTATCAGCTTTACAGGCAAATCAGTTTATATATCAGGTGCTAGATACACAGGCACATTTGGTGTTGGAGCAGTTGCTGGAGAGGATGCTACTATAGGTAATTTAACTGTTACAGATACTACAGTAACATCTACAACAGCCGGTGATGATATAACATTAGATGCTGAAACAGGAAAACTTGTAATATCCGGAACCTCAGGGTTTGTGATACCAGTAGGTAACACATCACAGCGAGATGGATCACCAAGCACAGGTGAGTTTAGATACAACAGCGAGACAGGCGCCCTCGAAATATATGACGGCTCTGAATGGGACACGTCAGGTGACTATACTACACTGGTTGAAAATTTTGATGGTGACGGATCAACAACCGCATTCACAATATCAACAGCAACGACAACAAACGCATTATTGGTAACACTAAACGGTGTATTACAGGAACCAACGACAGCATATACTGTAAGTTCAACGACGTTGACATTTACAGAAGCTCCAGCAACTGGTGATAAAATTATTGTCAGATTTATGACCAAAACATTGGGTAACACTGTTGGATCCTATGTTAAAACAACACCAGTTATAGTAACAAATTTACCATCAGCATCATCCGTAGGTGCGGGTTCAAGGGCATTCGTTACAGATGCTAACGCAACAACCTTTGCGTCAATAGTAGCAGGTAGTGGAGCTAACGGAGTACCAGTCTACTCAGACGGTACTAATTGGCGTATTGGATAGTCTATAAACTACGCAGTTTATTCAATAATATCAGCAGTTTATACAAGGCTGTAACGGCTACAAATCATCATAATTAAATAAATACTTTCAAGTAGAAAGCAATAGAAATATCTACCTAGGTAGAAATACGGGGGATAGCTACCCTTAAATGCTAGATTATAAGGAAAATAAATCATGGCAGTGACAAGAATTAAAAATAATCAGGTAACAGATGCAACGTTAACCGGCGGTAAGCTAGTTAACAACACTGTTACCGCAGGAAAGTTAGAAAACGACTTAACCTACGGTTCCAACTTAACAGTTTCGGGAAACCTTACAGTTAACGGAGCAACAAACACAGTTTCAACAACTAATACAACAGTTGAAGATGCGGTTATGGTACTTAACTCAGAAGTAACAGGTACTGGCAGTACAAGAGACATGGGTATCTATGGTGAGTATGGTGACGACACTTCAGTGTTTATGGGTTACGATGCTTCAGAAAGCGAATTTGCTTTTGTAGAAACAGCATCTGCTGGTACAGCAATGACAATAACACCAAGTGACTATGCAGACTTACACGCAGGTGGTATTACAGCAGACGATACAATTACAGGCGGTACACTAACAGACGGAACAGCAACAATTACATCTGGGGCTATTGCTTCAGTTACAACGATTGGTGCTTCAGGCGCAATTACAGGTGGTTCATTAACAGACGGTACAGCTACTTTAGATAGTGGCTCTTTAACATCAGCAGTGAATGTTACTGGTTCAGGTACACTAACTGGTGGTACACTAACAGATGGCACATTTAGCGTTACTTCAGGTGCAATTACAGGCGCAACTTCGGTAGCAATGGGCGGTGCTTTATCAGGTGCTACAACAATTGGTGCTTCAGGATTAGCGACAGTTGGTTCATTAACAGATGGCACAGCAACTTTAGATGGTGGTGCGTTATCAGGTGTTACTACGTTAGGAACAACAGGCGAAGCTACATTAGCGAGTGCAATAGTTAGTGATTTAACAGCAACACGTGTTACATTTGCTGGTACATCAGGTGCGTTAGTAGATGACGCTGACTTGACATATACTACTGCTTCAAATACATTAGCGGCTGGTAACATTTCATCAGCAGGTACTGTTACTGGTGGTACAATAACAGATGGTACAGCAACAATTACATCTGGTGCTATTGCTTCAGTTACAACAATTGGTGCTTCAGGTGCAATTACTGGTGGTACACTAACAGATGGTACAGCATCATTGAACTCTGGTTCATTAACATCAGCTGTTAACGTTACTGGTTCAGGTACAATTACTGGTGGTACACTAACAGACGGAACAGCAACAATTACATCTGGTGCTATTGCTTCAGTTACAACGATTGGTGCTTCAGGTGAAATTGAAGGTGGTTCATTTACAACAGCTGGTGCGTTGAATGCAGATGGTGCAACTACTTTAGCCGACTTAACAATTGATGCTTCAAGTACAATTGACATGGGTGCTAACAAAATCACAAACGTAGCTACTCCAGTAGCAACAGGTGATGGTGCAACTAAAGGTTATGTTGACGGTTTACTATCTTCAGGTTTCACAGTTAGTGATTCAGAAGATACACCAAACACTTCAACAATATCACAAGGCGATACTTTAACATTCGCTGGTACAGCAAATGAAATTAACGTTATAGTTGGTTCAGACAGCGTAACACTTAGCTTGCCAGATGACGTTACAATTGGCAGGGATCTCGAAGTTAATGGTAACTTAGTGGTTAACGGTACAACAACAACAGTTAACTCAACAGTTACAACAGTTGCTGATCCAATCTTCCAGGTTGGTCGTGGCGCAGACAACGCGGCACTAGAATCAGATGATGCTAAAGACCGTGGTATGTCAATGTACTACTATGAAGGCAGTGAAAAAATTGCGTTTATGGGTTTTGACACTACTAACAACGACTTTAGATACTATTCAGATGCATCTATTACCGGTGAAGTTGTTTCAGGTACACTAGGTCCGGCAGTATTTGGTAAAGTAACTGCTGACAATATCGACATTGATGCTAGTACTATTACATCAAACAATACTAACGGTGCTTTAAACCTTGCCGCTAACGGCACAGGTAAAGTTACTGTTCCTACAGGTAACGAACTTGTTGTTACAGATTTAGATGACACAGCAGTTATATTTTCAAACAGCGGTGAACTAACATCTGATACAAACTTTACATGGGACGGTAGTACATTAGCAGTTACTGGTGCGGCAACATTCTCAACAACACTTGGTGTTACAGGTACAGCTACCGTAGGTACACTAACAGACGGTACAGCTACACTAACAAGTGGTGCTTTATCAGGTGTTACTACATTAGGTACATCAGGTGAAGCTACATTGGCATCAGCTATAGTATCAGACTTAACAGCAACACGTGTTACATTTGCTGGTACATCAGGTGCTTTAACAGATGATGCTGACTTGACATATACTACTGCTTCGAATACACTAACGGCAGGTAATATTTCATCAGCAGGTACTGTTACAGGTGGTACATTAACAGATGGAACAGCAACTATTACATCAGGTGCTATTGCTTCAGTTACAACAATTGGTGCTTCAGGTGCAATTACTGGTGGCTCACTAACAGATGGAACAGCTACTTTAGATAGTGGCTCTTTAACATCAGCTGTTAACGTAACAGCAAGTGGCACAGTTACAGGTGGTACTTTAACTGACGGAACAGCAACAATTACATCTGGGGCTATTGCTTCAGTTACAACGATTGGTGCTTCAGGCGCAATTACAGGTGG
>Ga0213869_10001249_pt1 | contig 19337 bp, 10 predicted proteins | sample PICome_10_FD_160083 | JGI IMG/M metagenome (GOLD analysis project Ga0213869, IMG submission 160083) | Coastal seawater microbial communities near Pivers Island, North Carolina, United States - PICO132 | ecosystem: Environmental > Aquatic > Marine > Coastal | place: USA: North Carolina...
TGCCGGTGCCGGTGTCGTCGCGTCCCGTGACCAGTCAACATCGGCGGCAGCCGGATCGAAGTGTCGTCGATTTCTCCTGACCCGGCCAGTGGCAATCAGGGCGAAGATGGCGAGGGCGGCAAGTACGGATATTCCGAGACCGACGTTGACAGAACGCTGTGGCGTCCAGCGGAGTTCGAGCGAACGGTCAGATGGACCGGGCGGCAGCAGCCAGCCGTTTGCATAGCCGTCAATGAGGAGGGGCGCACCAAGGTCGACGCCGTCTACGGTCGCAGTCCAGCCGAAGTTATGACTCTGGGGGAGCGTTAGCACTGTCGTGTGGACAGTCGCGGCCAATGATGCGTCGATGGCCGTTGTATCCCTTCGGGTGATGGCGACCCTGCCGTTGGGAGGCGAAGCTGGCGCTCGCTGAGGTGAATCGAGGACGAGTCGATCGAGGTCAAGTCCAGTCAATTTGCCGTCGGTTGCGATCAGGCGATGCTGTCCGGCGGTCAGGTCCAAGATGGTGTCGATGCACGGGATGACGTCGAGGACGCCATCCACTTCTCCAGTTACCTCGACGGCGAGAGGTGCTCCGTCGAGTGAGATCAAGTCGGAGCGGCAGCCGCTACTCAGAACACGAGTTTGCTCGGTGGGAGTCCCAAAGCCAGCTGAGTCGAATGAGACTTCGGCAATGCCCATCGGGAGCAAACGCTCAACGCCGGAGTAATACTCGGGCACGGTTTCCCCTGACACGGCTTCGATTGTGATGGTGGTGTTCGAGGCGGTGAACGTCGGAACGGGAATCGTCACCGTCGACAGCCCGGACACTGGCTTCGCCAGCGGTACCGCGACCTCGAAAGTGGTCGCGCCATCGGTGATCGTAAGTGCGGTCGGGGCGACATGCTTGCCATCACTCCGCCATGTGATGGTCAACTCGTTAGCCTCTACAGGCGCCTGTTGTACAATAGTTAATCTTGCACCGACGCTGCCGTCGAACGGCGTCTGCCAAACGGTGGCCACGTCGCCGTCAACCGCGGCATCGCCGCGACTTGCAGCACTGCCTGGAAGTCGCACCGATGCAGTGGCTGTGGCGCGTTTTGGGGCCTCAGACGCAATCAGCAACGACGTGAGTACATCGTCGCTCGCTGTCGCCGAGAGCCGTGCCTGACCAGCGAGCACGAACGGTCGATCAAACGGCACATCAAAGAGCCGATCGATCACCGGCTCGGGAGCCTGCCGGTTGGGGGTCGATGGCTCAATTCGCTGCCGTGTCAGTACAAAGGTGAGCGGATCATCGGTGGCGATACCGAGCGCGGCAGCGATTGGAAGTCGAACAGCGCGGTCGTCAACAACAATAGAACCATCCGATCGAATAGGCGTGACTTCAGCAAATCCAACGCCCGGCTGGCCGACGTAGGAGGCGAGGTCGCCGAGGTTGTCCGAGAGCACCTCAATCTCCAGACGATTGGTCAGCCCACCGAGACCCACAGCCCCGAGGTCGAGGCTTTGTCCGTTGGCGACCCGAGACGAGTTATCGAGATCAAACTCCGTGGAGCCGCCGTCGGTGGTGACACGGATGAGAGTGATAACCCGATCGTTGGCCCCGACCTGGGGTTGCAACAGCCGAAGCGAGTCGAGACTTTCGGGTGCAACGAAATCGACAAGCCAGCGGGCGCCGTCGCTTTTCTCAGCGATACCGGTGCGCCATGCCGTCGAAGGGTTGCCATCGATAGCAAAACCGGGGGCATCCTCGGCCGTGTAGATGATCCGACCGCCATACGAACTCGCCGCCACATCGGCGACGTCACCCAAATGCACGGCAATGGTCTGATCGTCGAGGCCCGTGGCGGCGTCCGGAAACAAGTCGAGTCGGCTGTCGTTCGGGTCATCGTCAAATGTCAGCACATCAGCGGCTTCTAGCGCTCCAAGATTAGATCCGATCGACGACCACCGGCGGCCCTGCTTTCGGTTCGTATCGGTGACCACCCACCAGGGACTCGTAGCGGCAGCGCGTAGGCCGTCGTCGAGGCCTGCGGCGTACAGGACCGGTCTGTCACTGTCGAATAAACCGGCCGCAACGACGTCGACGATGCCGTCCCCGTTGCCTGCCATGATCATCGGACCCGAGGCACTGCGGACGTTCAAATCGGAGCGACTGGCCGCGTTGTCTAATTCAAATGCGGCGTTGATCGGGTACTGGTCTGCGGTGCCATGACGAGCGAGGGTGATCTCATCGATGAGCGTGATTCGGGTCGTGTCGGTGGTGAGCGGGCCTGTGTAGTCAGGAAGCGGGATCACGGAGGTCAAATCGCTCCACAGTGGGCCGGGGCGCGCCAGCCGATATCGCTCGTGTTGGAGGTCGTTGCGGACAACAATGGTCTCAGCACCGAACAAAGCCGCAATCGGCTCGAGGGTTGCGGGCTCGAACCATCCCTCAGCGAACCGGCGGTCGAAGGCGTTGAGGAGATCGGCCGTTCCGGCACTTCCCTGCGGAATCAATTCCCTGTAAAGCACTGACCGGTCGGTGAGGCCGGGTAGGACCGGGTCGACTGTGCCGCCCCACCGGTAGTCGGCAAAGTCGGCGCCAGGGATGGCGAGAATCCGACCGTCAGGGCTATCCCCGCCGGCATCGCTAGCATTCAAGTAAGCCGCAAGGTTGGCGGTGGCGGCTGGCAGGATCTCCGGGCGCAGCAAGGACGCCGAAGCAGCGTTGCCTGTGAACCAAGGAAGTAGGTTCAAAAAGACTGCGCCGACGGCGAGCGCTGGGAGCAGCGGCGCAATGCGCCGCAAAGGGATAGCAGGTTGTGCCGCCAACCACCGGCGCGACGCTTCAACGCCTGCACCCAAACCGCACGCCAGAGCGAGAAGTAGGAGCGGAGCGGCGCGTGGTGTCGAGCGCAACGCAGACCCTGCTGTCGAGTTCGATGCGAAACTTTCGAATAACGCGCCGTATCGGGTCGAGCTACCGAGGGGTGCCGCTCCGACGCTCAGCACAAGCCCGATGAGTAGTAGCAACAACATTGAGGCGCGTCCCCGGAACGGTACAAATAGGCCGAGAAGAGACAGGCCCGCCAGACCAAAACTTACGAACATCACGACGGGGGCGTTGAAATACGGGAATGCCGGCCCAATCCACGGATCCAATCGATCCCCCCCATAGAAGAACCAGTAGCCGAGCCCGCGCAGAATCTCTTGAGGAGCGCTCGCCGAGGCCACGGTCTGATAACTCTCGGTGAACTCCAGAACTGGGAGGCCGAACGTTCCCTGGACTCGGAGTCCAGCGATCCACCAGGCCGAGACAGCAACACAGAGCACAGCAATTCGACCGGCAGCGGCGACCACTGATCTAATTTCAACGCGACGACTGAGCGCGTCGGCGAACAACCAGATCACCGGGCCAATCCCGACGAAAATCAGTGACGTAGCGTTGACGCTGCCGACAAGCGCCACGATCAAGGCGAACTGTGCTGCTCGAAGCCAGGAGCGATCCCGAGCGGCACGCGCTGCCAACAAGATAAGCCAAGGAAGTGCTGCCCAAGGGAACAAGATGGCGGACAGCCGAGCTAAATAGCTCAGCAGGTACGGGCTAAAGCCATAGGCAGCCGCTGCAACCAATGATCCGGCCACCGTCCAGCCGAGCCAGCGCAGAAGGCGGAACGTCCCGAAAGCAGCGGCAAAAAGTATAAAGGCCCACAGGAACCGCTGCGCGGCCCAATCAGGCAGTCCGACAGCATCCAGCGTCCAGTAGTAAGGCCCGAGCGGAAAGAGGTACCCGATATTCTGATGAGGGACTGTTCCTGCGCCAACCGAGGGATCCCACATAAATCGGGCGCTGGAGAGCATCCGGCCGGGGTCGAGCGTGAGATATGACTTGGTGTCGGCACTGACCTCTCCACGGGATGTGAACAGCATGGGAACCAGAGTCGCCAGGGCAAGCAACCAGGCCGAGGCTCCATCAGTGTGATTACGGACCCACTGTCGGGTCGCCACGACGATGCGACGTGCCATGGGACAAAGGTACATCCGCTAACGTCGTCTCGGCGTGAATGAAAGATCTCAGACCGAACGCTGCCTTACGGTGGTGGTGCCGTGCTACAACGAACGGGGGACAGTGTTGGCTCTCGTCAATCGTGTGCTGGCCTCATCGCTCGTGGCCGAAGTTATCTTGGTCGACGACGGCTCAACCGATGGCACCCGAGCGCTGTACACCGAGATCACCGACCCGCGTGTACAGGTCTTATTGCATGATAAAAATCAGGGCAAGGGGGCAGCGTTACGGACCGGCTTCGCAGCGGCAAAGAGCGAGTTCGTCATCGTTCAAGACGCGGACCTGGAATACGACCCGGCCGAATACCCAAAACTGGTCGAGCCATTGATCTCCGGACGCGCAGGCGCTGTTTACGGGTCAAGATTTGTATCGAGTGAACCGCATCGAGTGTTGTACTTCTGGCACAGCGTCGGCAACCGACTCCTCACTCTGATGTCCAACATGGTCACTGATCTGAACCTCACCGACATGGAGACGTGCTACAAGGTCTTCCGCCGTGACGTGATCCAGGCAATCGATATCGAAGAGGACCGGTTCGGCTTTGAACCCGAGGTCACCGCCAAGTTGGCGCAAATGGGGGTGGCGATCTACGAAGTCGGCATCGCCTACGCCGGGCGGACTTACGAAGACGGCAAGAAGATTGGCTGGCGCGATGGCGTCCGCGCCGTCTTGTGCATCGTGAAGTATTCGTCGCTTGGTCATCGTCTTCGGCGTGCCTGACGCACCATCACCGCCTATTGAGGTGCTGTCCATGACTTACAGCTTTCCAGTCGGTCGTTTATTGCATTAGACGGCCTCAGAGGGCGCGCTGTTTTTGGATCGCAAGCGTTGAGTGGAGGGGTATTCTGCGTCCCCTCGTAGCAGATCAAGACCCAGCCCTGATTCTGGCAATGTGGCCCTGATTAGATGACGTATAGCTGTGGTCGCACGACCAAGTTGAGTGCGAGCAGTGAATAGATTTCGACATGGAGCTACTGACCGCCAGAAGCGTCGAAGTCCAACTAGTTCGCACCGACCTACTCAGTTGGCACGGTAAAGCGTTCTACGTTGATCTCGGCCCAATCGCGGCTTCTAATGCCTGCCGGTTCGTCGGCTCGAGACGGTGAAAACTGCCTCACTCGGCCGCAAGATCAATGTCAGCGACTACTGCGGCGATGGTGCGGCACAATTGGCCGCTTCGTTCACATAACTTGTCAACGAAATGGCGGCGTTACTCTTAGGCGACCCGACTGCGTGGTGCCTGGCTGAATGGCGGACGGACCGAGGTTACGACGTCCCATTCGTCCGCTGTCGCTGACGATTTGCGCTTAGTGACATGATTTGGCGTGTGCACTGTACGAGTCCTACACCGGCGAGTACCGCAAGCCCTGGCTCTGCTCCGGCTCGAAATCGCTGATTTCCGTAGGTGATCACCGACATAAGGGCGACGATTGCAAAGGGCATCAGCAACGGCCAGAAACGAATACCTTTCGACCGCAGAGTCGCTACACCGACTACGGCCAGCGCGGCAATGAGTAGCCAGGCGATCCAGCCTGCCCAAAGCCAGTCGTAATCGCGTCCTTCAGTGCTTTCGAAGAACAGGCTTGTCCGTATATCCCACAGGCCGAACGTTCGAGCGAGCCGGGCTGCCACCACGCGGGGTAAGTCACTCAAGTGAGCACTGATGTACTGCATTCCAGCTTGGCGAGCCTCATCGGCAAAGTCTGACTCAGGCATGATCGACGAGTCGTATTCAGGCACGCAGTCGAGGCGCCATCCTCCAATTTGGGGGCCTTTGTAAACGGCGTCACAGTTTGCACCAGAGAGTGCCGTACCGCTGTTGTTGGTGAATGGTTGGAAGCGACCCAGCGCACGGGCGTTGCGAATGGTCCACAAGCTCAACGCGACGGCGCTGCCGGCGCAGACGAGCAATGCCCTTCGGGATCGTGCAGCGAGACTGCCGGAATGAGCTGAAGCGAAGACCGTTCCGGGAATAAGTATGAAGGGCAGCAGGAGTAAGGCCTCAGTGCGCGTCAAAATTCCAATACCCGTCGACACGCTGGCCAAAACCCACCACTTCGTCGGGGCCTTCTCGGAAGGATCCATTGCTCGAACGGCACCGAGAAGCGTTACGGAAATCAGCGCTGCGAAGAGACCCTCGCTCATCAGTGTCCCGTCAAAAGTGATGAGCTGCGGATACAGCGCAGCAATGAAAGCCGAGACCACTCCGACGGTTCGTCCGGCTACTGCCGAGCCGAGTAGACCGATGACGACGACCGTGCCCACTCCGATCAAAACACCGAAAAGGCGTTGGCCAGTAGCCGAAGTCAAACCGACGAAGTCGAGTGCTCCAAGCAACAGCGGATAGACAGGGGGAAACTCCGCAGTCGGAATGTCGATGGCATCCCGTGCCCGCACATAGCCTCCACCCGTCGCAAGCCGCTTGCCGAGGAGGAAGTACGTCTCAGCGTCGCCAGACAGGGTAATCTTCCCACGGACAACCACAAGGACGTAGTAGAGACGAGCAAAGAGGCCGACCACCGCCGCAGCGCCAAGCAGCATCCAGAATCGGTTCACCGTTAAGGTGTCGCTGCGACCGGAAGCCAAGATATCAAATGGTAGTCGTACCATTTGCGCTTGGCCACAGTCATTCAGCCGACCCATCCCTTACGAGTTTGGGGCAGCTCGACAATCTGGACGTCAGACCGCCGACTGCAGCAAGTCTTCAAGCTGTGCCATAAGCCAAGTCCAGACAAGCTCTGTGCCATCCTCGGTCAAGTGAACGCCGTCGTAACGAGTGGCGGCTCCGTCGACTGAGCCGAGCGGCTCACCGTCAGGGCACAGCAGATCATCGAGCGGCAGAGTGCTTACCGTTTCCAGGTCGTCGGCGACTGATTCGAGTACTGCATTGAACGCTGCGATTCGTTGCTGATCACTTCGTGCCTGAGCCTCTAGAATCGCTGTCGCCGACTGGTCCATGCACGGCAAACGGAGAAAGATGACTCGCCCGCCACCGGCTGAGGCAGCCTGCACTCCTCGCCTGATTGCGGTGTCGATATGGCTTGTCCAATCCTCTCCTGGATACGACTTTCGTTGGCCGTCAACGACATGATCGAAGACTTCCCACGCGCCGATCATGACGACCGAGATCGTTGGCTGGAACTTTCGTGACAAGTCTCTCCAGTCATTGAACCACTCGGCACATTCCGAAGTGGCGTATAGAAATGGCTCGTCGGCATTAACGTCGACGGGCGCGCCATCGGTGATACTGCAGCCAAGGCGAGCGTATTCTGTGGCCTCCCATCCGGTCGAAAGTCCCCTCGGGCGGGCTGAACCGAGCACGTAGGCCGTAGAGTCGCCAACTAGCATGAGTCTCTGAACCGGAGCCGGCGGAACTGCCAGTGTTGGATCGACGCCGACGTCGCTAGCAGTTAGAGCATTGTCGGGAAAGTCGACTGCCGGTGAGGGAAATGTGGACGTCGCTGATGTCAGGGACGTTGGCGGCGCTGGAATAGGTGCAGGTCGAAGCACGTCGCCTTGGGGAAACGCTGTAAGGTCATCTGTGAGCGTCGTAGCGGCGACTCCCACCGTCGCCACCGCAGCGGTGGTCCATACGGCGAGTATTCGGGCGGGGCGCCGTTGCGTATGGCGAATTGGTGTCTCAATCCATCGGTAGGTCATCTCGGTGAGCGCCACCGACACAGCGATCTGAAGCACTGCCAGGGCGACGGTGGGAAGTTCGACACCCATTGGTGGGCCTACGAACACAATCACTGGCCAATGCCAAAGGTAGAGACTGTAGGAGCGGCGCCCGATCGCCACGAACGGGCGCTTGCCCAGCCAAGCAAGCGGACCGATGCTGCCTGGGATGCTCGCGGCCGCAACTAGGGTTGCTGCGAGGACGGAGAAAGCGAGCAGCCCACCGTAATAGAGCCACGGTGCTTCATCGTTGACTGTCATTGTTGCTGCGATAAATCCGAGCAGAGCCAGGGTAAACGCACTGCGATACGGGCTGAGTGCAGCCGCAGCGAATCGAGCTGGAGCGGCAAGGGTCATCCAAGCCAGGGCAGCACCAATCAAGAGTTGTTGGGCACGAGTGTCGGTGCCGTAGTAGACCCTGCTCAGATTGGATGGGTCATATAGAACGGCCATCCAGAGGGCGGATATCAAGGTGAGGATTATCAGTCCGATACCCACACTGCGGAACCAATTCGGCCGAGCCATCAACGGCGCAACTGCCGCTGTGACGAGCGGCCAAATGACATACCATTGCTCTTCGACGGCTAGCGACCAGATATGGCGCAGCGGACTCGGCGCGAGCAGTGTCTCGAAGTAGCTGACATCGTTAAAGATGAAACGCCAGTTGGCCACATATGCCAGCGACGCCACAACGTCCCCCCGCATCGAGGCCCACTGTTGGGGAAGACCCCACAATCGCGTGGCCACAACGCTGGCTGCGACGACGACAACGAGGGGCGGAACTAGGCGTCGAAATCGTCGGTTCCAGAAGTTTCCGAGGTGGATCCGTCCAGTTTGCTCATGTTCACCTAGGAGAAGTCGGGTGATCAGAAACCCGGAGATAACAAAGAAGAGATCGACGCCAAGAAAGCCGCCGCGCATCCAAGTGGCGTCGAGGTGGTAGAAGACAACGGCAATGACTGCTACGGCGCGAAGCCCGTCGAGCGGGGCGGCGTAGGGCAGTCTCGGCGGGAGTGGCGTCATATCCGCCGTCTCACCGGGGCGAGCATGTTCGACGCCGCGACGATCGCCACTGCTGTGAGCGCTAAGCCGTTCAGATGTTCGAATGAGTTGGTCCAACCGGCGTTCGGGATGGGTGCATCCCGCCGCTCGATTACCGCAACAGCGACCGCAGTGCAAGCAGCCATTCCGATGCCTGTTATCGCCATGACCCTTATCGGTCGTCCTCGCCAGTGCATTGCAAGCTGGCCGGCAGCCACGCCGAGCGCAACTACACCCCACAGCGGACCCACGGTCAACGCGACTGTCGAGGCAATGAGGCCAACCTTCACGGTAAGTGCGACAGCCCGATCTGGTTCAAAGCGATCGTGCATCTCCGCATTGCATTGATTGCCAGTGACCAGATCGCTCACTGGGTGCCTCCTGCGGGCGGCGATAAGGACTCCGACACAGGCGAGTACTGCGGCAACAGATGCTGCGAGGCCGATGTTTACGGGGCGTTGAGCGGTCCAGTTAATGGTGATGGCTTCTTGGCCGACTGTCGGCTCAATCCACCAACCGTTGAATCCACCGTCAACGACTACGGGATCGCCCAGGTCTCCCAATGAACTTGAGGCAGACCACGACAAGTTGTGTCCCATCCCGAAGACCAGCCAGCAACCCTGTGGACAGTCGACATCAACTGATCGATGACGGGTGTCTGACTTGGTGATGACAACGGTTGTCGGCGGGCTAGCAAGAACTGGTTCGGTGGGAGCGTCGTCGATCGATGACAGAACGACACGATCGACCGTGAAACCGGTGTCAGCGTCCGTGGCGACGATGGTGTGTTCGCCTGAGCGCAATGACAGGGGGTTGGCGCACATCGTTGCCGTTACGGGCTCACCGTTGAGAAGAGCTGCGGCAGTGGTTTCGAATTCGAGCGGAACTGGTGCGCCATCGACGGTCAGCAGCGATGTGTCACACGATCGGCCGATCGGCCGATCGAGTGCTGAGAGTGACGCGTCGATGCCAGCAGTCCCGGTGAGTTCCGAGATTCCCGCAGGCATCGTCACCTTGTCGCCGTAGCGGCGCTCAATTCGTCTCAACGGTCTGATCTTTGAGATCGTCAACGAAAATGGCGCTTCCGCAACGATGACGCCACTAGGGACCGAGACGAGCGAATGCCCGTCGGAATCAGGTGTTGGCACGGCGACTACTGCATCGCCATCCGGACCTGACACGATGAGCTCAGAGATAGTTGACCACGCCCCGATCGGCTGGACGAGATCGAGTGCTGTGATGGCCTCGTTTGTCGAGGTCGCGGTCAAAGTGGCACCGATCACGTCGTCAAGAGGCGTGAGCCACGCAGTAGCTGGGTCGCCGTCGACCGCAGCACTGCCGCGATGGGCAACGCCCGGGAGTCTTCTGTCGGCGAGAGCACCTTCATCGCCGAGCAACCGCGCGAGCTCGGCATCGCTGGACCGGTGGTCAAGTCGCACGAACGCCTCGATGTCAAAGGTCTCGTCTGCCGACAAGGGAAGGAGACGCCGAAGCACGGGCTCTGGATCGCTTCGCCAAGTTGAGGTTGCCTCGATTCGTTCTCGAGTCAGGACAACGTCCAACAAGCTGTGCTCGGAAGTCAACCGCTGAAGTGTTTCAACGGGTGGCCGTATGAACTCCGTTGTCGGAGCTAGACCAGTGTCGACTTCGGTGAAGCCAACGCCGGCGAGTGAGGCTGAGCGTGCAGGGTCTCCAAGAGTCACCGAGTTGATGACAATGTCGATGGACTGACTTGAACCCGAGCTTAGAACGATGTGCTGTCCGTTCCCGTCCATCGACGCTGACGACAAATTGACTCGCTGTACACTAACGCCTGTTTCAATATCAACCGAAGAAATTCGCCGTCCACCTGGGGCGGGGGCGACTTGGTGCAACACGAGTTCACCGATCGGTTCCTCACTGGTAAGGCGGAGTACTGCGCCGGTGGGGTCGCCGTGATCTCCAACAGACCATGCGGTTGCAGGGTCACCGTCGATCGCCATTGCTGCTCGATCTTCAGGCCGGTACGCGAAGGGTTCGCCATAACCGGACGCAATTGCAGAGACCGGACCGCGTTGGACTGAGATAGTCTGAGCATCGATTTCGCCCGCAGTACCGGTCGGGTCGAGTCGTTGATCGGCGGCGGTGGCGTTCAGGACATCGGCCAACGGACCGCCCGGCTCGGTATGACCTGTCACATCCTGCGATGAACGCCAGTGGTGAGCACGATCTCGGTTTGAATCAGTGACGATTACTCGATCGCTTGTCTCAATGGTGTCAACGGCAGCGCCGTAGCGAATAAGTTCTGTGCCGTCAATCAACCCGGCAGCCGCTGCATCGATCACGCCGTCGCCGGAACCAGAAATGATTACCTCGTCGGTTTTAACTCTGGTGATTTTCGTCGCCTGGTCGATGTCGTACAACGAAACTGTTGCGTTGGAAGTCGGGTGCATCGCTATGGCGTCACCATCAACCAGTGGTCGCCCGAATGGATCGAGTGCAGAATCGACGACAGCAGTGGACCCAAAAAACGCGACGGCCTCGACGTCTGGTGCGTCGGACAAAATCGGTGCAAGCATTTCGGCCGGGGGGGTACGGAAACGTATTGAGTCAGCGTCTCCGGCCAGCCAAATTGTCCCAACAGCAAGAAGTCGAGCGATCGGGGCCACTGATGCGGCCTCGAGTACCCCAAGCTGCACTCGATCGTCAAAGGCGTACAGTAGGTCCATTGCGGCGGCGGATCCGAGCGGGAGAAGGTCACGCGTGAGGAGCGCCCGCTTGGTAGCAGACACCAGGGGCTGGTCGACGGTGTAACCCCAATCGAAGGCGCCGAATTCGGCCCCAGGTAACTGAAGCACTCTCGTTCCTGATTGGCCGCCATCGATTTGGGCGGCGGAGTCCAGCCACGGCGCGGGTACATCTGCGCTGCGATCAATTGCCGGATCGACAAGTTGAGCCTTCCATAACGAAGGCATATTCGTAATCGCCATCATGACAATCAGGCCTGAAGCGATACGTCTCCAGGTGAGGGCCGATGACAGGTGCATCGGGACAATGCGGGCCGGTATTTGCTGAGCGAGGGCTGCAGCACCGAGTGCGATGCCGAGAGCCATTACTGGCGCTGCTCGCGTACTACTGCGCAGAGCTAGGGCCAGACCGGTGTCGCTGCCTCCGGTCAGCAGGCGAACCAACGGAGATGAAGCTCCGAAGGGGTGAACTCCAACGGCGAGCACCATGCCGACGAAGGTCAGCAACCCTGCGAAAAGACGATGATTGCCTCGCCCGAAGGCGATCCCTGCGAGCCCGATGATGGCTATCGCAAAACTGACCAGGATGCTGCTCGTCCTGGTGAGGTATTCCAGCGAGGACGTCGTCGTAGCAGAGAACGCGTCGCGGCCATAGAACAACCAGTACCCGAGCCCCCGCAAAACCTCAGATCCGGTGGAGTTCCGGCTGACATCTTCGAGGGTTTCAGAATAGAGCAGAACGGGCGCACCGAAGCGTGACTGGACGATCAACATGGACATCCACCAGAGAGACACCGCAACGCACGCGACTGCGACACGTGACGCCAAGCGAACCACATCGCCGAGCGGCAACATACGACGTGCCGCCACCAGCACCAGCCATATTGCGGGCGCAGGAACGATCATCGCAAGTGCTGTTGCATTCGCCGAGCCGACCGTTGCCACGATGAGTGCAATGAGTGCCGGCTCGCGCCAGCGATTGATCCAGGAATCCGCCCGAGGTCCGCAGCAAGACGCCCGAATAGTCGCCGCAACGATCCAGCCGAGGCCTGCCCACGGCAGAAGCAGGAGCGAGGTTCGCGAGATGTAGGGGAGGAGCGAGGGTGACAGTTGGTAGACGGCTGCGGCAGCAAGCACCGGACCAGCCGAATGGCCGAGCAGCTGAGCGCATTGGCGGACACCCATGCCCGCGGCAAACAGGATCGTGCCAATCCACAGTCGGTGTGCGATCCAGTCTGGCACTGCGAGCGCGTCGAATAACCAAAACCAGGGACCGCTTGGCCAGAGGTAGGTGATTTGCTGATGGGGAACCCACCCGGCGAACTGGTCCGGCTCAAAGGTTGACGCTGCGCGTTCGAGCAAACCGCCAGGATCTGTGTAAAGGTACAACTTGGTATCGGCTGGCATGCGGCCAGGCGAGCTGAGCAATGCTGGGACGTAAGCAAGCACTGCGAGAACGGAGACTGTGATGTAGCGGCTCAGTGCGTTTGACGCGACCAACCGCTGCGAACGCTCGACCTGATCCGCCTCATTCATCATGGGATGGCTCCGAAGACTCCGTAGAGCCCGGTCAGTGACGCAAGTCCCGCCCCGGCCAGTAGCAACATGAAGTCCCAGCCCGCCCGATCCCAGCCCGCCCGGTGTTGTTCGGAATCGACGGCTGGTTCAGGCCACCAGGCGCCGACAGCGATGAACAAGGGGAACGCCGTGAAAAGAAAACGCGGACGGGCAGTGACCGTTTCAGGGATGAGCATCAGTGCGATGACGACAGCAATGAAAGCCACGATCGGCAGTGGGAGATGACGCTTCCACAAACACCACAGCATCGCCAGCATGGTGACCAGAGTTAACGCAGTCAGCGCCTCGGCGGGCGAAGTGAATGGGCTCGTCACGAAATTCAGCGTGTTGGTGACTGCGGTGGCGCCGAAACTGGCGCCCTCGGACCAAGCTTCGCGCTGAACCCTGAACCAGGCGCCCCGCTCGTTGACTTGGGCGTCGACATACAGTTGGAAGCCGATAAAGCCGATCGGGGCAAGTGCTACCGACGTCAACGAAATCCAGTCGCCGCGGCGACGAATGGCGAGCGCCGACGCGACAGCGCAGGCAACGATTAATGCCAGGCCGTTCGGCCGGGTGCCAGTTCCAAGCGCTGCTGCGAGCCCGGCGAGCAGCCACCGCTCCTCAACTAGGAACAGTAAGCAGAGAGCGGCGAGCACAATAAAAGCTGCTTCCGCGTAGGCGAACGACAGCACGAAACTGCCGGGAAATACTGAGTACAACGTCATCGTCCGTGCTGCTACTGCGACGGTGAACAAACGACGAGCGAGCAAGCCGATCAAAACAACTGACAAGGCTCCTAGAACAAAATTAGTGAACAACGCTGCAAGCGTGTCGCCTCCTGGCAAGACGACGTCGACTGCTCGGATAAGCCACGGGTACACCGGAAAGAAAGCAGCCCGAGCCTCAAGCTGCTCGTACGTAATGTTGTCCGGGATGTTGTTGGGATAGCCGTTGCGAACGATTTCGAGGTACCACCGGCCGTCCCACGAAGTCAGCACGTTCGATATTGTTGTGCCGGCGCTCGGCACGACTTCGTCGAAATTTCCAGCCTGATTGTCTTTGCGAACATCAACGACACGCTGAGCTGCGCGAACACCGGCACCAGCGATCACGCAAAGCCGGCTGACGAAGAAAGCGCAAAGTCCAACACCGATGGCTCGAAGAAAGCGCTGATCGCGAACATCATCTCGGATCGGCCGATCCGGCGGCTCGATAAATTCATTCGCCAGTGCTCTACGCTCTCGACGGACCGTCGATTTGACGCGAGCCCAAATTGTGGTGCGAGGCAAAGGTTCGGTGCTCACTGATTGACCCTCACCAATTCCGCGTCGCCATGATGCGTCTCTTTGCGCCAAACTTTGGGATAGGAGTGCCAGATCGGGCGATGTGTCGAATAACACGGCCTCGTTGTCCCCTATATGGCTCAAGTAGCTCCAGCATCCGGTCGTCGGTACCGCGAGGTTCGCCAGCCAGGTTGTAGGCAATCAAGTTCTTGAGATGGAAATCGCCAACCGCAACGGCGTCAGGGTCACCGACTGCCGGCCCGAGGACGGAACCGACAGTCCAGTCACCGACGCCGCGCAAACGTCCAATTTTGTTTTTGACTGCAACTTTGTCGAGCGCAGTCCATTCCCAAAGTTTTGATGCATGGCGTGCGATGTCGATCAGTGACTCAGCTCGCTTTCGTTCAATACCGAGCGCGTGGAACCGCCAGCTGGGACAATTTGCCAAGACCGTAGGGTCAGGCGGGAGCATCAATCGCGTGTACGGTCCCGGTGCTGGTTTGCCCAACGTCAAGCACAGCTGCTGCCATTGTCGGCGAGCTTCTTTCACGGTGATGCGCTGCTCTATGACCGTTGGGAGTAGCTCGTGGTACAGGTTGTGGCTCGCTCCGATGCGCAGAGAACGATTGGCTCGGGCAACGGCGGCCACCAACTGGTGCTTGGATGCCTCAAGCTCATGGTCGGCGGAGTCCTCGGCGCCGACCATATGCCAGGCCTGGCGTCGCACCCATGTGCTGCCAGGGCCATAGGTTTCAACGGAAACATCGTTTTGGTTCCAACGTAGGCAAAGAGTTCCCGGTCCGTCGGGCGTGACCGTGGCTCGAACAAAATGACCTGTCACAGACGCTCCGCGCCTGACGGTAGTCAGCCATGTTGTCGGATCGTCGCTACCGCGACGAAACCATGACAACGTTGCGCCGATATCAATTGAGCGATCTGTGAAGTCAATCGAAAGCAGTGTGTCCGGTTCGGACTCAACACTCGACCCGGCAGACATAGTCAAAGGTAGCATTCGGGCCTTCTGGGCGTTGACGATCAACTCACTGAGACGGATGTTTCCACCGGGTGGTGACATGCCACGAAGTGATCGTCTCCCATCGACCTCAGCTGTGGTTCTTCTTGCGAGCAGATATCGCTCGCATAGGCGCATCGCGGATGGAACCGGCAGCCGGACGGCGGGGCAACAGGTGATGGTGGCTCGCCGATAATTTTGCCAACAGAGTGATCGGCTTCCGGATCCGGCTCCGGAATCGAATCGAGCAAAACGTTGGTGTACGGGTGCGCTGGTCGTGCGTACAGGTCGTCGCTTGACGCAATTTCGCAAAGCTTGCCGAGGTACATCACAGCCACCCGGTCGCTGATGTTCTTCACAACAGCGAGATCATGGGCGATGAAGACCAGGGTCAACCCAAATTTTTTCTTCAGGTCCTCGAGAAGATTGAGTACCTGAGCCTGCACACTTACGTCAAGTGCAGACACTGGCTCGTCGCAGATGATCAGCGTTGGGTCCAGCACAAGTGCTCGCGCAACAGAAATGCGTTGGCACTGCCCCCCGGAGAACTGATGGGGCTTGCTCTCTGCAGCACGATCGGGATCGATGCCAACAGATTCGAGAATCTCGTCGACTAACTTGCCACGCTCCTCTTTCGTGCCTCGGCTCCAGATTTCGAGAGGCTCGAGCACAGAATCGCGGACTGAACGACGAGGGTTCAGCGATGACACCGGATCCTGAAATATCATTTGCACCTGCGTGCGTGCCTCCCGGACCTTTGTATGGCTTAATTCGGTAAGTTCGTTGCCTTCAAAAACTATTGACCCTGAAGTGGGTGGAGGGATCTGCATGATCGCCCGACCGGTTGTGCTCTTGCCGCACCCGGATTCGCCGACGATGCCGAGCGTCTCGCCGCGCAGTACGTCAAAGCTGATTCCAGAAACGGCTTTGACCGTTTTGTTGCGACTGACCTTGAACTCGACAACGAGATCTTCGATGTTGAGAACTTTGTCTCCATCACGCAGGTGGGCTTTGCCTGTTCCAGCCATCAGGAGACCGCCATGACGTCGTCGGCTCTGTAACCGGTGGCTTGTAATTCGGCGTCTCGCTTCTCGAACTCGGGGGTACCCACCGGGTACCAGCACGCGTATTTGTGCGACGGATCGTTGGCTTCGACGAGTGGGGGTTCCTCAACGTGACATTTTGGCTGGGCGTAAAGACAGCGTGGTGCAAAGTTGCAGCCGGGTGGCGGATTGACCAAATCAGGCGGACGGCCAGGAATCGTTGCGAGTCGGCTGTGACTTGGGTCGACGAGCTTCGGAATACTGCGCATGAGCGACTTGGTGTACGGCATCAACATATTCGCGAACAATGTTTTTGTCGGGGCGTACTCGACGAGTTTGCCGCCGTACATCACCGCGATCTGATCGGTGTGACCTGCTACAACACCAAGGTCATGCGTAACGAGGATGACTGACATGTTGCGTTCGCGTCGCTGCTCGCCAATGAGATCGAGAATTTGGGCTTGGACGGTGACGTCGAGCGCTGTGGTTGGTTCGTCGGCGAACAGGAGCGTCGGGCCGCAGGCGAGGGCAATAGCGATCATGACCCGTTGGCGCATTCCACCCGACAGTTCGTGGGGGTACTGGTTGAGGCGTTGCTCAGCTTCGGGAATACGAACATCGCGGAGTAGCTGGACTGCGGTCTCATTGGCGGTCGCTTTGCTCATGCCAAGGTGAAGCTGAAGCGGCTCGGTGATCTGCTTACCGATCTTCATCAGTGGATTCAACGAGTTGAGCGGATTCTGGAAGACCATCGACATCTCGGCGCCCCAGAGATGACGCATCTGTTTCGCGCTGAGGCCCAGGATTTCTCGACCGGCGAACTTGACCGAACCGTGATTTACACTCGAGGACGGCAGAAGCCCCATGATCGAGCGACTCAGAACGGTTTTACCTGAGCCTGACTCACCGACAACGCCGAGTGATTCGCCACGCTTGAGACTGATGGTCACTCCATCGACGGCCCGGACAAGACCTCGTTCAGTACGGAAGTGGGTCTTGAGGTCATCAAGTTCCAGTAGGGGAGTTTCGGCGGTTTTGCTCACAGTGCTGTCTCCTTTGCGTCGAAGTAGCTCCGGATTCGGTCCCCGGCGAAGTTAAGTGCCAGCACGGTGAAGAAGAGGACGACGATCGGGATGATCGCGATCCACGGGTATTTCTGCAAGTCGCGTGACCCGGCACCGGTCAGAATGACCTTGCCCCAGGTGGGGCCTTTCTCGACCGACAGACCAAGGAAGGCCAGGCCGGCCTCGGCGACGACAGCAACGCCCATGCCAAGCAGAGCAAGCGCTGACATTGGAATGACGACGTTCGGGAGAAGTTCGCGGATAATGATGCGGCCGTTTTTGGCTCCGAGGGTCCGAGCGGCCAGGACAAACTCGCGCTCAGTGAACGAAATAGTAGTTGCTCGAGCGACTCGTCCGACCGGAGCGATTGTCAAGATGCCAAGCGTGAGCGAGATTGTGCGAAGGCTGCGCTCCAGGAGCGAAGTGATCAAAATCGCAAGGACAAGTGATGGGAACGATAACAAGATAATAAAAATGAATGAGAAGATGCGGTCCCACCAGCCACGGAAGTAGCCGGCAAGGATGCCCATCAGGCCACCAAAGAACATTCCCATGGCGATAGCCACCAGGCCGACGGTGAGTGATACACGTCCACCGAAGGCGGTTCGAGCGAGTATGTCGCGGGCATCTTGGTCAGTACCAAATGGGTGCGTCATTGACGGCGGGTACGGGGGTCTTTCACCACGTTGGATGTAGTTTGCATCAGGGTCTTTGAACGGCAGCCAGGGCGCAAAAGCCGCCGCGAAGAACACGATGCCAAGCCAGATGACGGCGATCCAAAACCCTATACCGAGGGTTCGTTTTTCGGCAGCGCCCTCAGCGTTCGCTTTGATAGTTTCATCGTCGACGCCGCTCGTCTCGACGATTCCATCGGTGGTGGTGCTCATTCCGCTCTCACTCTCGGGTCGATGAGGGAGTAGATGAGGTCAACAAAGATGTTGATCACGACGAAAGCAGCCGTGACGATCATGACGATGGCCAACACCACGGGGAAGTCTTCACGCAGAATTGCTTCGACGATTGCACTGCCGAGGCCCGGGATAATGAAAACTTGCTCGACAATCAGGGACCCTCCAAGTAGTGCCCCAGTGGTGATGCCGACGATGGTGATGAAAGAAAAAAGTGATGGCCGCAAGGCGTGCTTGAACAACACATTGCGTTTGGAAACGCCTTTGGATCGTGCCGTGAGGATGTAGTCCTCTTGCAGCGTGGTAATGAGGTCAGTTCGCAACAAGCGTTGATATATCGCAGCTGCTGGAAGCGCCAGTGAGATCGCTGGAAGCATCATTTGCCAGACCCTGGACCAAAATGGATCGGAAGCGTTATAGATCAATGGAAAGATTGAGAACTTCAACGCAAACAGGTATTTCAGAATCACAGCGAGGCCGACGTTTGGTACCGCTATGAAAAGGAACGCCGTGATTGTCGAGATCTTGTCGACAGCTTTGTCTGCCTTTGATGCAGCTAGTAAGGCCCAAGGTACGGCGACCGTTATCGCCATTGTCTGGGCCATGATTAAAAGCATCAAGGTGCGGGGCAGACGTTCCTTGATTAGATCGCTTACGGGAGGCTGCCCATCGCTGCTGAACTGCACTCCGAAGTCGCCGGTGATGAATGCGCTAGCCCATTTGACGTACCGGACGGGCAGTGGGTCGTCGAGGTTGTACTCCGCCTCGGCTGCAGCGATGATCTCAAGGTCCTCCGGCGTCGTACTCGCCGCGGTGGGCCCGAGGATGTTGAAGAGCGGATCGCCCAACAAGTTCATTGCACCAAACGTGAGCGCACTGACGGCTAGGAGCAGCCCGATGGCTGCCCCTAGCCGTTGAAGCCAATATTTTCTCAAATCGGTTTCTCAGTGGCTTTCTCGTGTAGTAATAGAGGAACGTTCTGGCTTAGCTCG
>Ga0213869_10001251_pt1 | contig 19312 bp, 18 predicted proteins | sample PICome_10_FD_160083 | JGI IMG/M metagenome (GOLD analysis project Ga0213869, IMG submission 160083) | Coastal seawater microbial communities near Pivers Island, North Carolina, United States - PICO132 | ecosystem: Environmental > Aquatic > Marine > Coastal | place: USA: North Carolina...
GAGCCCAAAAACGGGTTCACTGAAGGGGGTAGGATGTGATAATCATGGTTCTTTTCATGTGCCATAGTTGGGCCTCGTCGAACTTAGTTTCGTTTTATGGGTGTATCAATCTGCAACGCGGCCTGCGCCTCGGGCAAATCAATTTCGTGGAACGTATACGATAAAGTGATCGTATGGATATACTTTCCTTCTCTGTCACCTACAATTTCAGGGTCGACATAGAAAGTTACGGGCATCTGGACCCGCTCACCAGGCATCAAAAGCTGCTCCTCGAAGCAAAAACAATCAATTTTGGTGAAAAAGCCGCCCGCTTGGTAAGGCGTGACGTTGTAGCTGGCCGATCCGGCAATGGGACGATCGGTGGGATTATAGGCCTCATAAAAGGCCAAACCTGTCTCGCCAATTTTCAATTCCATAGTGCGCGCAACCGGTTTGAAACGCCACTTCATATCTTTTTCAACAGAGGCGTCGAAACGGATATTTATGGTTTCATCCAAGATGGTCTCGCTGCCCAAATCGGCCGTGCCAGTCACGCCGCCAAAGCCTGTAACTCGGCAAAACCAGTCATAAAAAGGCACACTGGCCCAGGCTAGGCTTCCCATCAAAACAACAACCGCCACGGTTTGGCTCAGGGTTTTAAGTTTCGGCGTCACTCGCTGGCCTCCTCGGTCACCGATGAGCGCGGCGCATGATCATAACCCTCGACCGGACCAGTATTGGTAATCTTTACCAAGCTCAGCACGGCCACCAATCCGATAAACAGCACCAAACACACAGCCACCCCAAGATTTTGGCTGCGCCGACGTCTATGCATGTCTGTTTCAACACGAAAACTCATGACCAGCCTCCTAAACCATAGGGCGCGAGCACCGCTTCTGCCAAAATCGCGAGGAAATGCACAAAAAGATAGAGCAGCGAAAACTTAAAAAAGGCGCGCTCGACTTTGAAATTATCCGCCTCCGACGCCTGCTCATCGCGCTGCCAAATGCGCAACGCGTCCCTAAGGACGATCGTGTTGCAGATCAACGCCACGGTCAGATACATCAACCCACCAATCGAGGTGAAGGCCAATCCAATCGCGAGGGCCGCTTGCAGTACCGCATAGGCAAGAATATGACGGCGGGTCGCCGGACGTCCGTGGGTCACGGTCAGCATCGGCACATCGGCGTCATCGTAATCTGAGCGCATAAAAAGAGCGAGCGCCCAGAAATGCGGCGGGGTCCACATGAAGATCAATGCAAACATCAAAACCGCCTCTATGGAGACAAAGCCTGTGGCTGCGACCCAACCGATCAGCGGCGGGAAGGCCCCGGCTGCGCCGCCAATCACGATGTTTTGTGGCGTCACGCGCTTGAGCCATATGGTATAAATCACCGCGTAAAAGAAGATGGTAAAGGCCAGCCATGCGGCTGCGTGCCAATTGGCTGCAAGTCCCAGCATGAGAACGGAGAGACCAGACAGCGCCACTCCCAACCCCAATGCCGCATCTGGCGAGGTACGCCCAGAGGGAATGGGGCGGGACTTTGTACGGCGCATGATCGCGTCGATATCGGCATCCCACCACATATTCAAAGAGCCGGATGCTCCCCCTCCGATAGCGATGAACAAAATCGCGCAAAATGCTTCAACCGGATGCAAGCTCACCGGGGCCGCCATCAAGCCGACGAAGGCTGTAAAGACCACCAACGACATAACACGTGGCTTTAGCAAGGCCACATAGTCGCCAAACACCGGATCGTACTCTGCGCTATGATCTGACACCTTCGTCATCTACCTTTTTTGCTCAATGCTGGTTTAGTTTGATGCTATTTGCACAGTTTGCGGCACGCCAGCGAGCTCTTCAATCGTGTTGGACAACCACGCGTCATATTGCTCTTGGCTCACAACTTTCACCGTGATCGGCATATAAGCATGGGCCTGACCGCAGAGTTCGGAGCATTGCCCAAAGTAAATGCCCTCTTTCTCTGCCGCAAACCACAGTTCAGCCAGACGGCCCGGAACCGCATCTTGTTTCACGCCAAAGGCCGGGATGGTCCACGAATGGATCACATCCGCACCGGTCAGCTGCATCACAACCGTCGCACCGACCGGCACAACAACAGCCGTATCGGTGGCCAGCAGATATTCATCGGGCGCATATCCGTAATCGGCCAATTCGTCTTTTTGCAGCATCACACTGTCAAATCCGAAGTCATGGTCAACATATTCATAGCCCCAATACCACTGGTATCCGGTGACTTTAATGGTGATATCGGCTTCTGGAATTTCTTGCTGCTTGAACAAAATCGGCAGCGAGTAGGCACCAATCACAACCAAGATCGCCACAGGAACAACGGTCCAAGCCACTTCGAGCACCGAATGATGGGTGAAAGTGCCTGGCGTGTCGTTACGGCTGCGATGGAACTTGAATGCTGCATAGGCCAGGAGACAGGTCACAAAGACAGAGATCACGGTGATAATGACCAACAAAAAATTGTCGAGCCAGACAAGATCGCGCATCAATTCGGTTGCTGGAAATTGAAATCCCATGCCTTTGGGCTCCGGCTTGCCGATGGTTTCCAACCCTTGGAAATTTTCTTGTGCATGAGCAACGCCAGCCAATGTAACCAGAGCTGCACTTAACAGAGACGTAAGAATTCGCATGTTCTACCCTATAGTCTTTTGCGCCTTCGCGCTTTTCCGCCACACGAATGTATGACGCGTGATTGTATTTTCTGCAGCATCAATCATAACATTGCCTAACACGCAATTGGTTGATCCGCGTCAAAGGGACGCCAGTGGCAAAATTCACCCGCGAAAACCACTTTTCGCCAAATTATCGCAAGGAATTTCATGACTGATTCTCTATTTCGCCCGTTTGAGACCCATCTCGAAAGGGAGTCGGCCCGTGAGATTCTTAAATCAACCTTGATCGGAGCGGAAGATGGGGAGCTATTTTTAGAGCGCTGCAGATCCGAAGTGCTGTCCTTTGACGACGGGCGGCTGCGCACATCGAGCTTTGATGCTTCCGAGGGGTTCGGCCTGCGCGCAGTCCAAGGCGAGCGTGTTGGTTATGCGCATTCGACCGAAATATCCGAGCAAGCAATGCGCCGCGGCGCCGGCACCGTGCGCTTGGCCGTTCAGGCGGGTGGCGGGTCACTGAGCGCCCCACCACCCGCCACCAATCGCCGCCTTTACAGCGATCACAACCCACTAAACGATTCGAGCTTTCCAGCCAAGATCGATATCCTACGCGAGATTGATGCTTATGCCCGCGGTTTGGACCGCCGCGTGGTGCAAGTTTCAGCAACAATCGCCGCCTCGCATCAAGAAGTGGTCATCTTGCGCGCAGAGGGGCCCGATGTTTCAGACAGTCGCCCAATGGTGCGCATGAATGTATCGGTGATCGTGGAGCAAGACGGGCAGCGCCAAACCGGCTACGTTGGCGGAGGTGGCCGCTATGGGCTCGACGGCATGCTTGAGCCGAGCCACTGGCAACCTTTGGTGCGCGAAGCTCTGCGCATTGCTGAGGTCAACCTCGCGGCCATTCCCGCTCCTGCGGGTTTGATGGATGTCGCCCTGGGTGCCGGATGGCCCGGTATCTTGTTGCATGAAGCGGTTGGGCATGGGCTGGAAGGTGATTTTAACCGCAAAGGCACTTCTGCCTTCGCGGGCCTCGTGGGGCAAAGAATCGCGGCCCCGGGTGTCACTGTACTAGATGATGGCACGATACCAGACCGCCGCGGGTCGATCAGCATTGACGATGAGGGCACTCCAAGCGGCAAAAATACTTTGATCGAGGATGGTATATTGGTCGGCTACATGCAGGACCGACAAAACGCGCGGCTCAGCGGCAATGCACCAACAGGCAACGGTCGCCGCCAAAGCTTTGCGCATGCGCCCATGCCGCGCATGACGAATACTTACATGCTGGGTGGGGATGTAGACCCAAAGGATATGCTTCACGATATGAAAGACGGCATTTACGCCGTGGGTTTCGGCGGTGGCCAGGTCGATATCACCAACGGGAAATTTGTATTTTCCTGCACCGAGGCCTATCAGGTCAAAAACGGCCAGATCGGCGCCCCGGTCAAAGGCGCCACCCTGATCGGCGATGGGGCCACAGCGCTGCAACACATCCGAGCCATCGGCAATGATATGCGGCTGGATGACGGCATGGGCAATTGCGGCAAGCAGGGCCAGTGGGTGCCCGTGGGCGTGGGGCAGCCGTCCTTGCTGATCGGCGGATTAACCGTGGGGGGATCCGCGACTTAAAGCTAATAGCGGGCGCGCTTCTTCAGCTTTCACCGAACAAAAACCATGCAGTGCTTTTCTTTTGAGCTTTACAAAAGTTAGCAAGGCAAAACAACAGATGATCCAACCTCCGAGTGGCGCCGAAACCTCACCTCAGCCCCGCATCAGCGAAGACGATCGCATCGCCCGGTTGCAATTGTTGCGCTCCCCGCGCGATGGTCCAGCCACTTACCGGCGGCTGATGGCGGCCCATGGCACCGCGATCGAAGCCTTAAGCGCCCTGCCCGATTTGGCCTGTAGCAAAGGGCTCAAATCTTATTAATTATGTAGCGAGCATATGGCGCAGCGCGAATATTTCACCGGCAAGAAAATTAGCACGGATCTCATTTTTGAACATAGACCCAGCTACCCCCGCCTACTGTCTGAAATCTCCGACGCCCCATCCTTCCTTTGGGTTTTAGGTCATCAAGAACAGCTCACGCGCCCCTGCGTTGCGGTCGTGGGCGCGCGCAATGTCTCCTCCTTGGGAACGCGGATAGCCCATCGTAGGGCGGCCAGTCTTGCAGAAGCGGGATTGATCGTCGTGTCCAGCCTGGCCCGTGGTATAGACGCCGCCGCCCATGCCGCACCGGCCATCACTGAACTGGATCTTTCTGGCCGTCTGGAGCGTCACCCCGGCGGGCTTTTGACGCGCATCGACAACCACTAAAAAAAAATTTTGTTCAACCTCCATTGACAAATTGCTCTTGCACCCCCTTCTTGACGCAAGAATTTTCCTTAACTTGCAGGGTATCCCCATGGCTGTTGTTGTTGTAGAATCTCCTGCTAAGGCAAAGACAATAAACAAATATCTTGGACCGGGCTTCACCGTCCTTGCCTCTTACGGTCACGTACGCGATTTGCCTCCCAAAGATGGATCGGTGGATCCCGAGAATGAATTTGAGATGCTTTGGGAGGTCGGCGCGGCCAGCAAGAAACACGTCAAGGCCATCACCGATGCGCTCAAAGACGACAATGAGCTGATCCTTGCAACCGACCCGGACCGCGAGGGCGAAGCGATCAGCTGGCATTTGCAAGAGACACTCACAAAGCGCCGCGCGATCAAAAAAGATACGCCCGTATCTCGGGTCGTCTTTAACGCCATCACCAAGACCGCCGTCACCGAAGCCATGAAGAATCCCCGCCAAGTGGATATGGAATTGGTGGAGGCCTATTTGGCCCGCCGCGCCTTGGATTACCTTGTGGGGTTCAAGCTCTCCCCCGTGCTTTGGCGTCGTTTGCCGGGGGCGAAATCGGCAGGCCGGGTGCAATCGGTCTGCCTGCGGTTGATTGTTGACCGCGAGATGGAGATTGAGGCTTTTAATCCGCGCGAATATTGGACCGTTAGCGCCAGTCTCAGCACCCCGCGCGGCCAACAATTTGACGCGCGGTTGACCAGTCTGGGCGGCAAGCGCCTTGATAAATTTGACCTGGCAAATGAAACCGAAGCAGAATTGGCGGTTCAAGCGGTGCAGAGCCGGGATTTGACCGTGCTATCCGTCGAAGCCAAACCGGCCAATCGCAACCCCTCTGCCCCGTTCATGACCTCGACACTCCAACAAGAGGCAAGCCGCAAATACGGCATGGGCGCGCGGCAAACCATGTCAGCTGCACAACGTCTTTATGAGGCAGGTTTAATCACCTACATGCGGACCGATGGGATTGATATGGCCCCAGAAGCGGTTCAAGCCGCGCGCGCCGTTATCGCTACGCGCTACGGCGCTCATTATGTGCCAGAGCAACCGCGTCTGTATAAGAATAAAGCAAAAAATGCCCAAGAGGCACATGAATGTATTCGCCCCACCGAAATGGGCCAAGCCCCTGATGCTCTTTCGATATCCGACTCAGACCAAAAGAAACTCTATGATCTGATCTGGAAACGGACAATCGCCAGCCAGATGTCAGCCGCGCGTTTGGAACGCACCACGGTTGAAATTGGCGCAAGCGATGGTCAGGTAGGCCTGCGTGCCACTGGGCAAGTGATGCTGTTTGATGGCTTCATGCGGGTCTATGAAGAGGGACAGGACGACACGGTTGTTGATGAAGATGACAAGCGTTTGCCCCAAATCAGCGCTGAAGATCCCCTAGCCAAAAAATTAGTCACCCCAGATCAGCATCACACCCAGCCACCACCACGCTACACAGAGGCCAGCTTGGTTAAACGTATGGAAGAGCTGGGCATCGGCCGCCCCTCCACCTATGCGTCAGTCGTCACCACGATCCAAGATCGCGACTATGTGCGCAAAGAGAAGAATCGGCTGATTCCTGAAGATAAGGGGCGCCTGGTCACTGTGTTCTTAAGCAGTTTCTTCCGCCAATATGTGGGCTATGAATTCACGGCCAATTTGGAAAATGAGTTGGATGACGTCTCCGCAGGTGATCGCCAATACCGCACAGTTTTGAGCCACTTTTGGAAGGATTTCAAGGTCGCGATTGACGAGGCGATGGATCAATCCATCACCGAAGTTCTTGAAAAAATTAACGATGTCCTCGAACCGCATCTCTTTCCCATTGAAGAACCCGGGGTTAGTCCACGCATATGCAAAAGCTGTGGCAATGGACGTCTGTCCATGCGCACAGCCCGATCCGGCGGCGCATTTATCGGCTGTTCCAACTACCCCGATTGCCGCTTTACCCGTCCTTTTGGACCACCCGGCACCGAAAGCAGCTCCATCGGTCCCGATGGCAAGCTGTTGGGACATGATGGCGCAGATCCTATCAGCCTGCGCGATGGGAGATATGGGCCCTATGTGCAGCGAGGCACTGTGACGGAGGAGATCCTCAAGCCACCGCGGATGTCCATTCCCAAAAGCTGGTCCTTGGATGACTTGACTTTTGAAAAGGCCGTGCAGCTCTTGTCCCTGCCCCGCGAAATTGGCCCGCATCCCGAAGATGGGGTGATGATCGAATCTTCCATTGGGCGTTTCGGCCCCTATGTGAAACACGGCACCATATATGCCAATATTGGCGATATTGACGAAGTGTGGAGCATCGGAATGAATCGCGCCGTCGAAGAATTGGCGAAAAAGGCTGCACGCAGTGGACGGGGCGCAGCTGCCAAGCCCCTGCATGAATTGGGCGAGCATCCCAGCGAGGGCGGCCCGGTCAATGTAATGGATGGGCGCTATGGTCCCTATGTGAAATGGGGCAAAGTGAATGCCACAATTCCAAAAGAGATTGAACCGGCTCAGCTCACCATTGAAATGGCGGTGGATCTGATTGCGCAAAAAGCGCCTGCCAAAAAGAAAAACGCGCCTGCCAAGAAAAAAACCGCCGCAAAAAAACCAACAGCCAAAAAAACCGCGGCCAAAAAGCCAGCCGCTCCGAAAAAAGCGCCCCCTAAAAAGGATTAAGTCCCGGCTTTAGCTCTGCGGCGGTGCACCAAAGGCGCGCAGAACCTCCTGCGCGGCACGTTGGACCGGATCAAGCGTATCAGACAGGATTTGCACACGATCAAACCGCGCCGGATCCGCCTCAACCGCAACGCGCAAGGCCGATCCAAAAGCCATACGCAATTCGGTTCCAATATTGAATTTGCAAATCGACGTCTTTGCTGACAGATACCGGCGCTGCTCTACTGGGACACCAGAGCCGCCATGAATAACCAAAGGCAGGGACGTCAGCGCATCAATCCGGGCAATACGCGCCAGATCCAGCCCACCTTCCTTATCCTGTTGTAAATGAACGTTCCCAACACTGATCGCCATAGCATCCACAGCGCTGTCACGGGCAAACTTTGCCGCCTCTTCAGGGTCGGTTCCATCGGAGCCTTCGCCACCCGAATAGCCAACAAACCCAATTTCGCCCTCGCAAGAGATGCCAGCCGCATGAGCCATCTCAGCAATTGCGGCAGTTTCATCAATATTTTGTTGCAAAGGCTTGCGCGAGCCATCGAACATAACTGAGGTGAAGCCGCTGTCGATCGCAAGTCTACAGTCTTCAAACGTATAGCCATGATCAAGATGGGCCACCACAGGCACCGAGAACGCCTCTGCCAAATGCCGAAACATTTTGCCCAGCACCGGCAGGGGCGTATGCGCCCGGCATGAGGGTCCGGCCTGCAGGATAATGGGGCAGTTCTCCGCCTCGGCCGCCGCCACATAAGCGCGCATATCCTCCCAGCCGAGAGTCACCAATCCCCCGACCGCATAGCCCTGTTTTAGGGCCGGTTGCAGCACGTCAGCAAGGGTTGCCAGGGTCATTTGAATTTCGCGATCATGTCTTTAATGCCTGGAATGGTTTCAATCTGGTAGGCATGGGTTGGCTGGAAATATTGTACAAGCGAGCGTTGGCTCAAGCCGCCAAGAATGGTAAAATAATACATCTCATAGCCCGGCAGAACGCAGCAGGGATGATAGCCGCTGTCGAGACAGATGGTTGAGCCATCCATTATATGATAGGCCTCCCCCGGCTTGTTATCCTCGCGCTGCAACATTTGCACACCTGAGCCCCAATTGGGCTTGAAACGGAAATTATAAGTTTCATCATGGCGTGTCTCTGTGGGCAGCCGATCAGTGTCATGCTTATGGCTTGGAAAGCCCGACCATCCGCCGGCACCGACCGTGAACAGCTCACTCACCAGCAAGCGACCAACTTTTCCATGTTGTTTTTGGCCAAGTATATGTTTGATTTTACGATGCGTTTTTGTATCGTCCGAGCCGTATTGCACCAAATCAATCTCATCGGCACGCACCGCAAAAGGATCGAGAATTTCGTCATATTTCGCGCCAGCGATGAACACCTCCACGGTCTCAGAAAGACAAACCATCTCGACTTTCGCGCCTGATGGCACATAAACGCCCTCTGGCTCGCCGCCCCAAACATCTTCAATACGCCCGCCCAATCCAGCGGTTTTGAACCCTTCAACATCGACATCAATCGAGCCCATGGCCGGAACAATGCAGGTCTCATAGCCCGGCACCTGATAGTCAAACGCCTGACCCTTGGCCAGCTTTACAATGTTAAAATAATTCAAAGGGACCGTGGCATCGTCCACATCCACAATCGGGGAATTTTTATTGTCAAAAGGGGCTATATGCATGGTTTAATCTTTTACCTCTGTGGGACCAACGTGCGCGGCCAAAAATGTTTCTAACTCGGCCGGAAAGGGCATGGCCGGCGCGCAACCAGGTTTGCCCACGACGATAGCCGCACAGGCAGAGCCGCGCAGTACCGCAGCCTTGAGCGGCAAGCCCTGCGCCAGAGACGCCAGAAAACCCGCCATAAAACTGTCCCCAGCGCCTGTGGGTTTCAACGCTGTGACCGGGTAGATGCCCGTGCGTAATTCTTCATCTCCTGCAAAGGTAATCGCGCCCTTCTCACCCATTTTGTAAATCACAATTTTCGCTGTGCTCTGCGCAAGGGCGCGCACCTTGGCCAGACCTTTGTCAAGTCCACCCGCCATGAAGCCAAATTCTTCGTCATTGCCCACAATCACATCCGACAGCGCGCCTGCGCAGGACAAAACCTCTTCGGCCACCTGCGGCGATGGCCAACTGTAGGGACGATAATCTACATCAAAAATGATCGGCAGCCCAGCTGCGCGGGCCAAATCAAACGCATGAAAGGCCGCAGAGCGGCTTGGCTCCGCAGCAAACACCGTTCCAGCCGTCACCAGAGCTCCAAAATTGCCGTAAGCCACGCGCGCAGCGTCTTCAGCAGTAAATTGAAAATCAGCCGCACCGTTGCGATAGATCACGCTTTGATGTTCCTCGACGCGCGTCTCATAGACGGCCAATGAATTGCGAAACTCACCGCCAACCGATTTTACATAGCTGTAATCTACACCATAATTCTTGAGCTGATTGACACAATAGCGCCCGACGCTGTCATCACTGACCGAGGTCACCAAAGCTGCCTTGCCACCAAGCTTTACCAGGCCCGCCGCGATATTGGCCGAGGACCCACCTAGACCGGCGGTGAAGACCTCTGACTCTTCCGTCTTCGTTCCGGGCGGATCAGGAAAGAAATCCATTCCTGCGCGGCCAATGACCACAAAATTATTTTTCGCGATACCCGCCAAGAGGTTTTGCATAGCTACACCCCGGGCCGCTGGTTCTGGCGGCCACTTTCCCATTCTTCATGGGCTTCACGGACCGAAGCATGGGCGCTCACCTGGGGCGTACCAACTTCCCACCAGCTATGTCCCTCAGTCGTCCAGCCTTCATAGGCATCGACATCCATGACGATCACGCTGGTTTTCTCCGCCGCCTTGGCCCGCATAAACGCCTCTGCCAATTCAGCGGGGTTTGCCACCCGCTCTGCATGCGCGCCCATCGCTGCCGCATGGGCCGTAAAATCAACCGCGAAGGGTGCGTCGATCGTTGGGCAATCGGCGATGAGATTGTTAAAGCTCTCATTTCCTGTGTTGTTTTGCAGCTTGTTGATCACCGCGAACCCGCCATTGTCGAGCACCAGAACGATCAATTTTTTGCCCGTTAGAACGGATGAATAAATGTCTGAATTCATAAGCATGTAGCTGCCATCACCGGTAAAGACGATGGTATCTTGCACCGGCTCAAGCTCACTTTGCGCGATGCGTGCACCCCAGCCGCCTGCAATTTCATAGCCCATACAGCTGAACCCAAATTCCACATCCACTGTGCCAATGTCCAAGGTCCGCCAATTGGCCGTCACCTCTGCCGGCAGACCACCTGCCGCCGCAACAATCCGGTCACGCGGATCACAGAGCGCGTTGACCACTCCAATCGCCTGCGCATAGGAATTAGGCCGATTGCCCGGCTTCACATTCTGCGCCACATAGGCATCCCATTTGCGGCGCGCGCCTTGCGCTTTGCTCAACCAAGCGGCTGGGGCGCGATAGGTCCCCATATGCGCGCTGAGGGCCTGAAGACCCAATTTGGCATCCCCCACCAACGGCCAGGCGCGATGCTTGCCTGCGTCATGGCGCGCCGTGTTGAGCGAGATAAATTGCGCATCTTCCGCAAAGGCCGTCCATGATCCTGTAGTGAAGTCTTGCAAGCGACTGCCGACCGACAGGATGACATCCGCCCGTTCTGCCAGCCAATTGCCACTGTCAGAGCCAGTCACCCCAACCGGCCCAATATTCAGCGGGTGATCGGCTAAGAGATTGGCGCGGCCCGCAATGGTTTCGATTACAGGAATTCCGCAAGTCTCGGCAAAGTGAGCCAGCTCGGCCACAGCCTTGCCATATTGCACCCCGCCACCGGCGATGATTGCCGGACGCTTAGCGGCTTTCAAAGCCAAGATCGCATCCTCAAGCTCGCGCGCATCAGGCATTTGCTTACGAATGCGGTGCCCTTTTGGCTCAAATAAAGACAATGGGTAATCATAGGTCCAGCCCTGCACATCCTGTGGCAGAGCGATGAATGCCGGACCGCAATCGGCCGGATCCAGCATGGTCGCCAAAGCCGCTGGCAAGGTTTGGATCACCTGCGCCGGATGGGTGATACGATCCCAATAGCGGCTCACCGCTTTAAAACTATCATTGAGCCCGAGCGCTGGATTGCCGAAATGCTCCAATTGCTGCAACACTGGATCCGGGAGACGGGTCAAAAACGTGTCGCCACAGAGCATCAGCATCGGCAGACGGTTGGCATGGCACAATGCAGCCGCGGTCAATAGATTGGCCGTTCCGGGTCCCGCCGAGGCCGTACAAAACATAAATTTTTGCCGCAGGTGATATTTGGCGTAGGACGCTGCGGCAAACCCCATGCCTTGCTCATTTTGCCCGCGGTACAGCGGCAGCTCTTCGCGGTGATCATAAAGGGCCTCACCCAAACACGGAACATTGCCATGGCCAAAAATGCCAAAACCCCCGCCACAGACACGGGTTTTCTCTCCTTCAATGTCAATATACTGCGCCGCCAAATAGCGAATGATGGCCTGTGCGGTGGTCAGACGAATAGTTTTATCTGCTGTGTCCACAGAAAATACTCCGATTTAAATGCAAAAACCCTGCCCCAACTTGGCAAGCCGTTCAACTCTTAGGATACTATTTTTGCAACCGGTTGCAAGAGTGGAAGTCACCTCTGTTGCCCCGCGCGATACCAAGCGGTCAAAAGCGCACGATCCTCCTGCGGAATATCAGTAATATTGGCCGGCGGCATGGCGTGGCTCACCCCCGCTTGCAAATAAATTGCCCGTGCATTGCGCGCGACATCTGCGCGGGTTTCAAGGAGGACCCCCTTGGGCGCCCAGCGAAGCCCATCCCAAGCCGGCGCACGCGCATGGCACATGGCGCAGCGGGCCCGAACAATTTCATGCGCCTGGTCAAAGCCCTCCACCTCGGCAAACCGCATTTCGTACCGACTTAAAGGCTCGGCTTCGGCCTGCTCCGCATCACCATCAAAACCGGGTAGTGAGGACAGCCAGGCAATGATGATGAACAAAATTACAGTTACCGCCCAGGTCCAATTCGGTCGACCTTTTTGAGCGTGCATCGAATTAAAGTAATGGCGAATGGTCACGCCGATCAAGAAGATCAAACAGGCTATGATCCAAGCATTGGGTGTGCCAAACGATAACGGATAATGATTTGACAGCATCAAAAAGATCACTGGCAAGGTGAGATAATTGTTATGTGTGGAGCGCAATTTGGCAATCTTGCCGTATTTGGCTGCAGGCTCCCGCCCCGCTTTCAAATCGGCCACAACGATTCTCTGATTGGGCATGATGATCATCGCCACATTGGCCGTCATGATCGTCGCGGTAAAAGCTCCCAGATGCAAAAGCGCCGCGCGGCCCGTGAAAATTTGGTTATAGCCCCAAGACATCGCCACCAACACCGCAAAGAGCAAAAGCATCAAGAGCGTGGGGCGCTCACCAAGCGACGATTTGCACAATACATCGTAGATCACCCAGCCAATCGCAAGAGAACCCGCCGAAATGGCGATCGCTTCCCAAGTGTTAAGATCCATCTTCGCCGGATCAATCAAATAGAGCTCCGAGCCTGCCCAATAGACCACCATCAACATGGCAACCCCGGACAGCCAAGTGATGTAGCTCTCCCATTTGAACCATGTCAGATGCTCTGGCATGGCTTCTGGCGCAATCAAATATTTCTGAACGTGATAAAATCCGCCCCCATGCACCTGCCACTCCTCACCATCGGCAGGCCCTTCAATATTGCGGTTCAACCCTAAATCCAGCGCTATAAAATAAAACGATGAGCCAATCCAAGCCATGGCTGTGATGACATGGAGCCAACGCACGGCAAAGCTAATCCAGTCCCAAAAAATTGCAGCATCATACATGATAAGCCTCCCTAGCTTCCGCGATAGGTGGAAAACCCATGGGCCGACAACAGCAGGGGTACATGGTAATGATCATCTTGCGACATGCCAAAACGAATAGGCACCACATCTAAAAACAACGGTGCTTGTCCCGCTTGCTCTGTGCGGCGCAGATAGTCCCCCGCGTGGAACACCAGCTCATACTGCCCCAGGGCAAAATCCTCTTTGGGCAGTATCGGACTGTCGGTGCGCCCGTCAGCATTTGTGACCGCGTCACCCAGCTTAACCGCCTGGCCGTTTTCATAGCGAAACAGCTCAATTTGAATCCCAGCAGCCGGACAACCTTTGGCCGTATCCAAGACATGTGTGGTCAAAAACCCATTCATGATCTATTCCTTTTTTGCTTCCCTAATCTCTGCGCAAAAAATAAGCAAAGGGAAAGCCCAAGATGGAGAAAATTATGAAACGTTACCCACGCGATATGTCTGGATATGGCCCAACCCCTCCCGAAGCGCATTGGCCAGGAGGCGCCAAAATCGCGGTTCAGCTTGTGCTGAACTATGAAGAGGGTGGCGAAAACAACATATTGCATGGCGACGCAGCCTCTGAAGCCTTTTTATCAGAGATCGTCGGCGCCGCTGCCTGGCCCGGCCAGCGCCATTGGAATATGGAAAGCATCTATGAATATGGGGCGCGGGCGGGCTTCTGGCGGCTGCATCGCATACTCAAAGACCTGCCCATCACCGTTTACGGCGTGGCCACCGCCTTGGCCCGCGCGCCAGAACAACTGGCGGCTATGAAATCTGCCGGATGGGAGATTGCCAGCCACGGGCTCAAATGGATCGAATATAAAGATGCCAGCCCCGAAGATGAAGCCGCCGATATGGCTGAAGCCATTCGACTGCACACGGAGGTGGTGGGCACACCGCCCTGCGGCTGGTACACGGGGCGCTGTTCGGAAAATACCATCCGCTTGGCCGCTGAGACGGGGCAATTTAACTACGTGGCCGACAGCTATGCCGATGATCTGCCCTATTGGATGGAATTTGAAGCGCGCGATCAGTTGATTGTGCCCTATACGCTCGACGCCAATGATATGCGATTTGCAACCCCGCAGGGTTTTAATGCGGGCGATCAATTTTTTAACTACCTCAAAGACAGTTTCGACATGCTCTATGTAGAGGGCGGACGCATGATGTCGATCGGCCTGCATTGCCGCCTTATTGGCCGACCAGGCCGCGCCGCGGCGCTGCAACGCTTCATTGAATATGCGCAAAGCCATGAGGGCGTCTGGTTTGCCACCCGCGCGGCCATCGCCGACCATTGGATCCAAACCCACCCTTACCAGCGCCAGAATCGCCCCAGCCGCATGTCCCGAGAAAATTTCACAGCGACCTATGGCGGCATTTTCGAGCATTCCACCTGGGTCGCAGAGCGCGCGCATCGGCTGGAACTTGGCCCCATGCATGACACTGCGACCGGATTGCACAACGCCCTATGCCGTGCCTTTCGCTCCGCCAGCCCTGAACTGCGCCTCGGCGTGCTGACCGCGCATCCAGATTTAGCTGGAAAATTGGTAGCCGCAAAACGGCTGACAGCCGAAAGTACAGCCGAGCAGGCCAGCGCAGGGCTGGACGCACTCACCGACGCGGAGCGCACTCATTTTACAACCCTCAATGCGGCTTATGTCGAAAAATACGGATTTCCGTTTATCATTGCGGTGCGCGATCACAACAAAGCCAGCATCCTGGCTGCCTTTGAAAGGCGCATCACCAACAATCGCGCAACGGAATTTGCCGAAGCCTGCCGCCAAGTTGAACGTATCGCAGAGTTTCGCCTGCGCGATCTCCTGCCACGCTGACTGGACCGAGCCAGCCTCGGGTCAGTCAGCGGGCTACAGGCCCAGTGGCATATGCCGGTTTACGTCTTTATAGAGCAAATAGCGAAACGGCTCAGGGCCGCCTGCATAGCAGGCTTGCGGGCAAAAGGCGCGCAGCCACATGAAATCTCCGGCTTCCACTTCGACCCAATCTTGATTGAGCTTATAAACCGCCTTGCCTTCGAGCACATATAGCCCGTGCTCCATGACATGGGTCTCCTCAAACGGGATCACACCACCTGGTTGAAACGTCACGATATTGACATGCATATCATGGCGTAGATCGTCTGGTTCAACAAAGCGCGTCGTGCCCCATGCCCCATTCGTATCCGGCATCAAATGCAGCTCATGATCGGCTTCATGGGTGACAAAGGCCTCGGGTTTCGCTATCCCCTCAACCGGCACATAGAGTTTTCGGATCCAATGAAACCGCAGGCAGTCCTCTGGCGCTTCAATCGTCCATTGCACGCCGCTCGGAATATAGGCGTAGCTGCCCGCCCGCAAAGCATGCGCCGTCCCATCCAGATGCAGCACGCCCGAACCCTGAGTGACAAAAAGCACCGATTGCGCCCGCCTCTCCATATCCGGCGTTTGGCTGCCACCACCGGCAGAGACCTCCATAATGTATTGCGAAAAAGTCTCTGCAAAACCGCTCAAGGGACGTGCTAACACCCAAGCACGTGTTTTATGCCAATGGGGCAGAAAGCTGGTGACGATATCGCGCATCGTACCCTTTGGGATGACTGCATAGGCCTCAGTAAAGACCGCGCGTTGGGTCATAACGTCCTTCTGGCTTGGCAAGCCGCCAGTTGGGAAATAATATTTTTGCGGGTCGCCCATGGGATATCCTTTCAAGACAGATCAATTCCTAGCGCGAATTTGCACAAAGAAAAAGCCCTCCAATAGCGACCTGACGGTCAAGCATAGGTCCAGAAATCGCAAAAATACCCCTGGTCGGAAAACACATAGAGTTTGTCCGATTTCAACCTGAATTCAGCTGGTGAATTGGTCACATTTGGCGCAAGGAGTCCGATCTATGCGCTATTCAGCCCTAAGAGTGATTAAAGAAGCTCTCAATGGCCACAAAGGCTGGAAACCCGCTTGGCGGGACGTGGCGCCGCAAGCGCATTATGATTACATCGTCATTGGCGGCGGCGGGCATGGGTTGGCCACCGCCTATTATCTTGCGCGCAACCATGGGGCCAAGAAGGTGGCCGTCTTGGAAAAAGGCTGGATTGGTGGCGGCAATGTCGGGCGCAACACCACGATCATCCGGTCCAACTATTTGCTGGATGGCAATGAGCCATTTTACGAGCATTCGCTTAAGCTCTGGGAGGGGTTGGAGCAGGATTTAAATTACAACGCGATGGTCAGCCAGCGCGGTATTCTCAATCTCATTCACTCTGACGCACAACGCGACGCCTTCACGCGGCGCGGCAATGCGATGATTCTCAATGGGGCCGATGCAGATTTGCTATCTACGGAAACCATCCAAAAGCGCTACCCCTTCCTAAATGTGGACAACGCACGCTTCCCGATCAAAGGCGGTTTGGCCCAGCATCGCGGCGGCACAGTGCGACATGACGCAGTGGCCTGGGGCTATGCCCGTGCAGCGGATCAATTGGGGGTGGACATCATCCAAAATTGTGAGGTCACCGGCTTTCGCATTCAGGGCGGCACATGCCTTGGTGTGGAAACCAGCCGCGGCTACATCGCGGGTGGTAAAATCGCGGCTTGTGTCGCTGGATCCTCGGGCCGCTTGATGTCTAAGGCCGGTATGCGCCTGCCCATTGAAAGCCATGTGCTGCAAGCCTTCGTCTCCGAGGGGCTGAAACCCGTGCTACCCGGAGTTATCACCTTTGGGGCGGGACATTTTTATTGCAGCCAATCGGATAAGGGCGGCTTGGTCTTTGGCGGCGATATAGACGGCTACAATTCCTATGCCCAGCGCGGAAACCTGCCCGTTGTTGAAGATGTTTGCGAGGGGGCAATGGCCATATTTCCAATGCTCGGCCGTGTGCGCCTTCTGCGCATGTGGGGCGGTATTATGGATATGTCGATGGATGGCTCTCCGATTATCGACCGCACCCATATTGACGGGCTCTATTTCAACGGTGGCTGGTGCTATGGCGGCTTCAAAGCCACACCGGCCTCTGGCTGGTGCTATGCCCATCTGTTGGCCAGGGATACCCCGCATGAATTTGCCAAAGCCTATCGCTTTGACAGGTTCGAAAAGGGACAGATGATTGATGAAAAAGGCGTGGGCAACAACCCACAGCTGCATTAGGAGCGCATCAGATATGATAATCAACCACCCGCTTCTCGGTCCACGCGACAGTGCAGAGTTTACCTATATGGGAGATGCCAAGCTCATAGACCGCCCCGACTGGCAGGCTCCAGAGGCTTTGGCGCAATTCATTGATTATGGCTATATGCGCGACAATCCAGATGGGACACATCGTGAGCTTTGGTATCACGAACAGGGGGACCGCTCCTTCCTTGTCGTCACCCGCGACACGACTACCCACGAAATTTCTGCTGTTGAATTGGCGCGCAATATCGCCCGAAGCCGGGGTCGGAGCGAATGAGCCAAATCAATCGCCTCCATGGCGGGCAAATTGACCGCAGCCAAACTTTGAACTTCACCTTTGATGGCAAGTCCTACCAAGGTCATGCGGGCGACACGCTGGCCAGTGCGCTCTTGGCCAATGGCGTTCGCCTCATGGGTCGCTCGTTCAAATATCATCGCCCGCGCGGCGTTTTGACTGCTGGATCTGAAGAGCCCAACGCCCTTGTCGAGCTTCGAGAGGGCGCGCGCAAGGAGCCCAACACCCGCGCCACCACGGCCGAGCTTTTTGATGGCCTGACCGCGAACTCACAAAACAAGATCGGTTCGCTGCGCTTTGATCTTATGGCCATAAATGACCGCTTTTCAAACTTTCTAACAGCTGGGTTTTATTACAAAACCTTCATGTGGCCGGCCGCCTTTTGGGAAAAAATCTACGAGCCTATTATCCGCAACGCCGCTGGGCTGGGAAGCATCAGCTTGCAAGATGATCCCGACGCCTATGACCGCGGCTTTTTGCATTGTGATTTGCTGATCATCGGTGCGGGTCCCGCCGGGCTTGCCGCCGCGCTGACCGCTGGGCGCGCCGGGGCGCAGGTGATCTTGGCCGATGAGGATTTCACCCTCGGCGGCAGGCTCAATTCTGAACGCTTCGCCTTTGCCGATCAAAGCGGCGCAGATTGGGCTGCGCAAACCGTGGCAGAGCTGGCCAGCCTGTCCAATGTCCGCATCATGGCCCGGACCACAGTATTGGGCGCCTTTGATCACGGTATATTTGGCGCATTAGAGCGGGTCTCGGACCACCTGCCCCAGCCAGCGCTCGGCAAACCCCGGCAGGTGCTGTGGCGGATCTACAGCAAAGGCAGCCTGCTCTGCGCCGGAGCGACCGAACGCCCGATCGCCTTCGAGAACAATGATCGGCCCGGGATTATGCTGGCCGGGGCGATGCGCAGCTATGCCAACCGTTGGGCGGTGACCGCAGCGCAGAGGGTGGCGATCTTTACGAACAATGACGACGGTCATAGGACCGCCGCGGATTTGCACGCAAAAGGCGTCTCCATTGCCGCCGTGGTCGATGTTCGGCCCAATGCGCCGCAAAGTCAGGATTATGAAGTCATCGCAGGGGGGCAAGTGATCAACAGCCGCGGGCGCTTAGGGCTGACATCCATTGAGGTCGCCCAGCCCGGCGGCTCGGCGCGCCAATTGGCTTGCGGCGCTCTTGGCGTGGCAGGCGGTTGGAACCCTAATGTACATTTGACCAGCCACCATCGCGGTCAGCCTGAATGGTTGCCACAGATTGCCGCCTTTGGCCCACCCTCAGAAGGACCAAAAACGCTGGGCGTGGCAGGCGCAGCAAAAGGGGATCTGTCCACCGCCGGC
>Ga0213869_10001252_pt1 | contig 19309 bp, 16 predicted proteins | sample PICome_10_FD_160083 | JGI IMG/M metagenome (GOLD analysis project Ga0213869, IMG submission 160083) | Coastal seawater microbial communities near Pivers Island, North Carolina, United States - PICO132 | ecosystem: Environmental > Aquatic > Marine > Coastal | place: USA: North Carolina...
CAATGGCGGTTTGACCTTGACTGATGGTCAGATCCGGTGCATGGCTGGCGAAATGGTTGCTGGTCTCGACGACGACGTCACCGATGAACTCCTCGCCGGAAACACGCTCGACGACCCCCCTCCAGGGTCGGAACTGGTGGTCGTCGATGCAATGTTTACTTGTGACACCATGACGCAAATAATGATCGATCAAATGGTCGCCGAAGGCGCAACGCAAGAGGAAGCCGAATGTTTCGCCAACGGATTCGACGAGGACATTTTAAAGGCGATGCTGACCAGCGAGATGACCGGTGAGGACCCATCTCCTGAGGACGAAGAAGCGATGACGGCCGCTCTCTTTGAAGTGGTGACGACCTGCGGCATCACGGACTGACTAACGATCGCGCTGTATCGCGCGCCACGAAACCTGTGGTGCGAATTCCCACCGGCAGCAAGCGTGGCGGTCTTAGCGTTACCGGCAGAGATGCAAGCGGCGTGAGCCGAAATGGAGGGGTCAGTCCATTGCTCAATCAGGTCCACTTGGTAAGGGTGCAGAACCATGGGCACTCGCAAGCCTCTAGGTATTTCTCAATGAACTTGATCGCCTCCCCTGCCTCTGCTCAGTTAGTGAGACGGCTATCGAGCGCGCGGCTTGGGAGCGAGGCGTCGTAACCGGCTCCGAATCCGGCGAGCACGTCGATCGCCAGGTGAGTTCCCGTGGTGACGAAGACGCACACGTCGCCGTCGTCGTCGAGTTGACCCACGACGAAGTTGGAGAGCACCTCGCTGGCCCCAAAGTTGATATTTGAGGTGAGGGGCCGCGTATCTTCACAGGGCCACACCGTGGCATAGCCGCCGGCATCAGGCTGAATGATGGCGAGGTTGAAGGCAACCGCTTCGACGCCGCTGGTCGTGGGGTCCGTCTGAGGTGTGATCAGGTCGGTGTCGCCGATGGAGAAGCTCACCACGCCGCCAGCGGGAACTCGGGCGTCAGAGTTACGTGTGTCGACGATTCGGTGCGGTCGCCCGACCGACAACATCGCGGCGCCGGACGGGGGATTAAACGTGGCGGTTCGATCAATGACGACGTGCATTGGCGCGACGGCGATGGTTACGCAGACCTGAGCAGTTGCGCCGGGGTCTACGATCGCCGTGTTCGAAAGGTTGCGGCCGGGTGTGGTCACGTTAACCGTTGCCGTTTCGTGCTCCTGATCGCAGGGGTGCATGCTCACGTACCCAGGACCATCGGGTTCGACGGCCGTGACGGCGACTGCGATCGGATCGGTGACCGATGAGTTGCCGTCGTTCACATCGACGACGTAGGTGCCCGGGCGGAGCTTCGAGCTGCTGCCGACCTTGCGTGAGTCGTAGAGGCGATTCGGTACGTCGCTCGTCACACCCGAGCCGGCGGAAAACGTGCCCGACACGTCGACGACGATGTTGGTGCCGGTGTGTTGGTACACGCAGATCTGGCCGTTGGAGTCGACCGGGATAACTGCGCCTGCGCCGACTATGTCGTCACGGCGGTATACCACCTGAGCGGCCAAGGGTCGGGGAACGTTGCACGGGTACGCCGTGAGAAACCCGTTGTTGCGCGGGAAGACGGCGGTCATGTTGACGACGGCGGCGGTGGCGTCAGGGTCGTCGGTAACGTCGATCGGCACAACCTCGCGATCGCCGTAGCGGGTACTCGTTTGGTTGACAGCCTGCGCGATCAGACTTGAGTACAGCTCGCTGCCGGTCCGGTTGAGATGGATCGCGTCGTAGGTCAGCCCGGTGCGGTCGGCGTTGGCTGCCCAGTCGATCAGGGTGAGATTGGAGTGGCGATCTAGTGCCCTGCGGAAGTGCGCATTGACCGTCGGGAAGTACCAGTAGTACGGCTGTACCTGCCGCCAGGCGGACGAGCTGATGTACTGGGGTTTCACCTCACGCAGGGTCACCCAGTAGACGTGCTCAACGCCGGCAGCGTTGAGGGAGTCGATCATCGCATCGATCGAACGATCGAACCGGTCAGGGTCCCAGTACGGGTAGTTGTATCCGCCAGCTACCACGACGTGGTCGCCGATCATCCACGGTGTGAAAGCCTGGGCGTGTCGAAAGTGGACATCAAGCAGCGACTCCACGAAGGCAGCCGGCTTACCAATGATGTTGACGTTCCACGAGGCTGGGAAGAAGTCGTCAAGCACGCCCCGAGTTCCAAGCCCCACCGAATCGCTGATTAGCAGGACGCGCTCATCCCCGGGAGCGGCCTCGGCCACTGACTCATCATCGGTCGGCCCGGCCACGGTGGCGGTGAGTGCCGCTGCACCCACCACGATGGCGGCGAGCAGACGTCGCAAGGTCACTCGACCCACCACCCAGTGGTGTCGAACACGGTGTGCGCTCCGGCCAACGCAAAGATGCACAGCTTCCCGTCGGTGATTCCGCCAGTAAACGAGTTCGCAACTACGGCGCCCTCCGCTGCGTTGACTGACGCAGTGGGTGGCGCCGTTCCGCACGGCGCGCCGGTGAGGAAAGTCTCTGCTAACGGTTGAACCGCGACGATGGTGCCAGTGACCGCTCGTGCGTTGGCCGGCGCCACTGGCACGTCGATGGTCTGGCGAGCGCCGTGGATGATCGTCCATCCGCCGGTGCCAAAGCGAGTATCGAGCGTCCGAGTGGGGACGACGGGAACGAACTCCAGGTCACCCGTCGGGGAGAACGACCCGGTCAGGTCAACCACGACATCGACCGATGCCGACGCAGTCACGCAGAACGTGCCGTCGTCGCCAACTTCGACGATGGCGGACGCCGCGATCACAACGCCCGGGCGATAGTTCAGCGATGCGACAAACGGAACCTCGTCGCACGGTGCAGCGACGAGGTAGCCGGCTGTCGAGGCGTTGACCGTAGCTACGTTAATGGCCACGGCGTCGGCGCCCGCCGGCGCTGAGAGCTGGAGCGTGGTCGCCCGACCCGTCTCCCTGGTGTCGCGCAGTCGCTGCGGCGTGGCAAGAGGATCGAACCTCAGCCCGTCGGTGTGGCTCGGGTGGAACGCGCCCTGCAGGTCGACGACAATGTTGGCGTCGCCATGCACCGTGATGCAGACGTCACCGTCAGGCCCTAGTTGACTGACCGTAGGTCCGCCGCGGGTCTCGCCGGCGGTGAAGTTAAGGCTCGAGGTGCCGGTCGCTTCCCCACAGGGCGCAGCGGCGAGCCATCCGGACGCTCGGGTGTCGATCGCTGCGAGGTAGAGCGCAACCGCTGCGGTCCCCTCAGGGACGATGTCTCCGAGGTCGACGCGCAACACGTCGCCGGTGCGACGGCGGCCCGTTGGAGCCGGCTCGACGCGAGTGTCGACGAGACGCTGCTGGGTGATGGCGACGAACTTGCTCGGGGCTGAAGTCGGCGTCGGTAAAGTCGCTGCGCTGCCGCCGCGCTGACCCTCGGCCAAGCGAGCGGTGATTATGTGCGCCATTCGATCGGAACGCTGGCGGTAGCCGCTACCAGTCAAGTGGATGTTGTCGCTCGACCGGTAGCCCCCAGTGGACATCTCGTCCGGCCAGTTCCAGGTTTCGAAGTCGTCACGCTCCACTGCAATCTGGGCGAGCGCCGTGTTCCACATGTCTTGCTCGGCCCGTCGGAACGTCTCCAGGGTGATCTGAGGCCACCAAATGTGGTGTCCCGGTCCGATCCGGTTGACTAGCGTGAGGATCTGGCCACGCATGCACTCCAAGCTTCTGCAGAATGCCGAGTCGTTGGCGCCCAGGTTGATCACGACGTTCTCGGCCTGCCAGCCCTGGCTCTTCCAGCTGTCGAACCAGAACGTCGCCTTCGCCATTTCGGCACCGCGGCTCGGTTTGCCGGTGTTGAAACCGACCCCGGTGCGGAACTTGATTGGCCCCCAACCGCGGGCAGCGAGTTGGTCGGGCAGGGTGGGGCTCGTCAAGCCGCTGCCAAGTAGCACCGAGTCGCCGAAAATCGCGATCGGCCCGAGTGGCCCAGGCGTCGAGATGTCGATCGAACTGAAGAACTGCGCCTCGGCCGTCGGGGCGTCTGAGACTGACGTTGCGACCGCCGCAACCAGCGCGCTCACGGCGACGAGGACAATTCTGACGAAACGCACCGGAGCAAACTGTAGCGGCGGTCAGACGGTTGGCGCTGGCTGTTCTGGTGCGTCCGCTACCTTGGCAGCGGTGAGGACCAGGCGCAGCGATGAAGGAGTCGTGAGTGAAGTCGACGTCCGTAACCGAACCACTGATCATGGTGCAGTCGCGTTCGACCTTGAGCAACCGGTGCCCGTAGCGTCCGATGGTCGTACCATCGCCTACCAACCAGCACTCGACGGTGTTCGTGCACTCGCCGTGATCGCGGTGCTGCTGTTCCACGCCGAGGTGCCGGGCTTCGGTGGTGGCTACTTGGGTGTGTCGGTGTTCTTCACGCTGTCAGGATACCTCATCACGAGTTTGCTTGCCGCCGAAATGGATCGCGACGGCTGCGTGTCGCTCGGCGCCTTCTACGCCCGTCGAGTCCGGCGCCTTGTCCCGGCAAGTTTGCTCGTTGTGATTTTGGTTGTCGCCGCCCGATCGATGACCGACTGGTTTGATGCAGTCGACTCACTCCGAGCTCAGGCCATCGGCAGCCTATTGCAGGTTGCCAACTGGGTGTTCCTCGCTGGTGGCGGTTCGTACCAGGAACTCCTCGAGAAAAACGTCGGCACAGCGTCGCCGCTCGAGCACTACTGGTCGCTCGCGATCGAAGAACAGTTCTATTGGATCTGGCCAGTTGCGTTCGTCGGCCTCCGGCGTGTCGGTAAGACGCAACGCGGTCACATCGTTGCCGTCGTTGCGGTCACTACAGCTGCCGTCATTGCCGCACCAGTAATCGCTGCGGTTTGGGGTGCCGACGCCGCCTACTGGTCGACGCCAGCCCGTATCGCCGAGATCCTGCTTGGCGCCGTCGCTGCGCTCGTTCTGCGCCGTCACCCTGTCGGCCGGGGGTGGGCACTGCTTGCACCGCTTGCGCTTGCGGCGCTCGCAGTTTGTATCGTCACATTTCCTACCGTCGGCGGCCCGGCGTACTCCGGAGGCCTGCCCGCCATCGCTATCCTGAGCGTGGCGCTGATCATCGGCCTCCAGGCGCCTTCACCGACCCGAACCGGTGTGAGCGTCGTGCCTCTCGTCTGGATCGGCAAGATCAGCTACGGCGTCTACCTGTTCCATTGGCCGATCTACGTCGTGGTCGACGAGGAGCGATTGGGCGTCGGTGGGCCTCTGCTCCTCACCGTTCGGCTTGCGTTGACGCTCGTGATTGCACAGGCCTCGTTCTCACTGTTCGAGCGACCGATCCGCTACAGGCTCCGTAGCACCCCGCGGACGTCGCTCATCGCTGCGGCTGTTGCGACCGGGGTCGGCGTGGTAATCGTCGCACTCGTCATCCCTGGGCCGCGCGGGGCATACTGGAAGGCCGACGCTGACGATGTCGCAGCCGCAGCCTTCGTCGTCGACGACCAGTTGGCGGCAGAGACACTTGCTCCAAACGAGGAAGAATTATCGACTGAAACGCCCACGTTGAGTAGCGTCATCTCCGACGATCCGGCCGATGGCGCCGGCTCATCGGCAGCAATAGACTCGGAGCCTGGCACCACGACCGTGCCTCCGGCCACGAGTGAGCCGCCACTGCCTAGTCCGTCACGCCCGATCCGCGTACTTGTTGTCGGCGACTCTGTCGCCGAGGCGGTGGGCGCAGGTGTTGTCGGCTGGGCTGCCGAGAACCCGAGCCTTGCGCAGGCTGAGGTGATGGCTGCACCAGGTTGCGGCTTTGTGCGCGGTGGGGAAAACTTTCTCGGCGGCTCGTGGAACGTCTACGAGGCCGGGTGTGCCGAGTATTTCTTCGAGGCGGTGCCCGATCGGGCAGCTGAGGCGTCGGCCGACGTCGTCGTCCTGCTCGGCTCGGAGTGGGACCTGCTCGACCGCCGCTGGGAGAACGGCGCCCAGCTTGCGCCGGTCGACTTCACCGACCGGATCGACGCCGACTACCGCTCGCTCACTGACACCCTGCTCGAGGTCGGAGTCGCCGAGGTCGTGTGGTTGGAGATGCCGGTGCCGAATCAGAACTGGAAAGCCAACGACCTCGACGCCGATCGTGCGAGATTCGGGCTGCTTCGAGCGGCTATGGATCGCTTGGCCGAATCTGTGCCTGAGCGCGTGTCGGTGGTCGACCTTGAGTCGTGGCTGGCAGGGGAGGGGCTTGATACCGATCAGGAACTGCGGCCCGACGGGATCCACTTCACGCCTGAGGCGGCGATCGAGATCGTTGACAACTGGCTCGGCGAACAGATCCTCCGAGCAGCGCTACTGAACTGAACAACGCTGCTGATCGCCGCTGAGAGAGCCCGGCGGACGGTTCGCAGGAGGTATGTTGTCAGAATGTTGAAGGCTGTAACAGCTGTCATGCTCGTCTTCTCGCTCGCAGCGTGCAGCGCATCTGATTCGTCCCAAAAAGTTGCAACAACCACTGTCGAAGATGTGACAACCGCTGTCACTTGCGGAGACCAGGGGGCCTGCTCAGAAGAAGAAAATCGGCTCTACAACACCGGCATGCAGGAAGCTCGAAAGTCCTACGAAGAGGCTTCCAAAGAGGCGGTCGGTGCGCTTTGCGCCAAATTGAAGACTGAAACCCCCATGGAAGTTGCCCAGTACATAGCCTCATTCCAGCCTGGGGACAATCCGGAGTACTACATGCTGGGCTACGAAGACCAGTCTGCTCGGCTCCTTACGTCTAACTGTTAGGCATCTAGCGGGAAATTTCATTTTGCTGACTTCCTGATCTCCTCGAGATTGCCGTCATCAAGGTGATCAATAAGGCATCGAACGATTTCCGCGGCGACAGCGACGCCACTTTTGATTGTTGCTCGAACGGCTCAGCAACATGAGATTAAACCTGCCTCAACAAATAGAGCCGTCACGCTGAACGGATGTGACGTCCGTAGCACTCATGCAGGAGAACCGCAGACACCGCCGGATCGTCGCATAGGCTCATCGGTCCTCCCGAAAGGAACACCCTATGACCTCGAACTCTGTGCTGACCCACCGCAATGTCGGTGTGCTCTCGATCCAAGCTGTTGAAGCTCCCGAGATAGTCACGTCAGCGTGGATCGACGAGCAATTGGCCGTTACCTACGAGCGCACTGGCATGAAAGCCGGCACATTGTCCGACCTGGCAGGAATCGAGTCGCGCCGCTGGTGGCCGGAAGACGTTACCTTTGACAAAGCCGCAGCACTGGCCGGTCGCAAAGCCCTCGACCACTCAGGAATTGACCCGAGTAAAATCGGAATGCTCATTTCCACGTCGGTGAGCAAACACCACCTCGAGCCGTCGATCGCATGCGCAGTCCACCATCAACTTGGACTCGCACCGAGCTGCCTCAATTTTGACGTTGGTAACGCCTGCCTAGCCTTCGTCAACGGCATGCAGATCGCAGCCGCCGCTATCGACTCCGGCGCAATTGACTACGCACTCGTAGTCGACGGCGAAGGCAGTCGCTTCACGCAAGAACAGACGATCAAGCGCCTGCAAGAGCCAACTACGGAAGCATCGGACATTTTTGCTGAGTTTGCGTCTCTTACGCTCGGCTCCGGCTCAGCAGCAGCCTTGCTTTGCCGAATGGACCAGCACCCGGATGCCCACCGCCTCGTCGGTGGAGTCGCTCGTGCCGGGACCGAGCACCACACCTTGTGCATCGGCGACCTCGAAGCGATGTACACCGATACGCACGCGCTACTAATAGCTGGGCTTGACCTAGCTGAAGCCGCATGGAAGAACGCTGGCGCCGACTTCGACTGGCAGGCGGGCATGGACTGGTACATAGTCCACCAGGTCAGTTCAGTGCACACACGTTTGCTATGTGAACGCCTGGGCATCGACCACAACCGAGCTCCACAAACCTTCCCGACGAACGGCAACGTCGGTCCTGCAGCAATCCCAATGACCCTGGCCAAGGTGTCCGACAAAATCGCACCCGGCGAACGCGTTCTGTTGATGGGGATCGGCTCAGGCCTGAATACCAGCTACACCGAAATCGTCTGGTGAGCACGGTCTCCAGTCGGTCCTGGGTGCCCGACCTACCCAGCGTTGCTGATCTGGACGAATGGGGGCTCGACCCGGCATGGTCGATCGGCGTAGACGTGCCGAGCCACGACGGTGGCACGCATCGGTGGCACATCCTCGACACAGGTCCAACCATGACCGCTGCCTCACGCACACCAATCGCCACAATGGTCTGCGTTCATGGAAACCCGACATGGGCCTACTCGTGGGCCACCTTCCTGCGGGCGTTCGGTCACCGCTACCGCGTCATAGCCGTTGATCAACTTGGCATGGGATTTAGCGAACGCACCCCGCTGAGGCGATATGCCACCCGCGTCCGCGACCTCAACGACGTCATCAGCGCGCTCGAACTCGACCCCGACATCCCACTCACCCTCGCAGCCCACGACTGGGGCGGAGCCATCGCGATGGGGTGGGCCGTCAACCACACTGACCAGGTCGCTGGAATGGTGCTGTGCAACACAGGTATTGCCGTGCCGGCCGGCCGCAAGTCACCGTCGATCATCAAACTCGCCGCCGCACCAGCGCTCCGCGACCTCGTATGTGGACGGACATCGACATTCGTCACTGGCACCACATTTCTGTCGCGAGGCAGGATCAAGTCCGTCGACCGCGCAGCGTTTCGGGCCCCGTACCCCTCAGCGGCGCACCGTGCTGCTGTAGCGGACTTCGTTGGCGACGTTCCGCTTCAACCTGATGGCGGCCACCCCTCCGACGCTGCACTTGCCGACGTTGCGCGACGACTCCATACAGTTGACGCTCCCGTCTTGCTTGCTTGGGGATCAGCCGATCCAGTGTTCAACGACGACTTCGCAGCAGATCTTGCGAAACGTCTCCCGAACAGCAGTACGCAAAGGTTCCCAACCGCCAACCATCTCGTCATGGCCGAAGCCGACGTGGCGGGCACCGTCGACTTATGGCTGTCCGACCAATTCGAACAGCCTCGGACTGTCCCTGTCCCTGTCCCTGCCGTACCAACCAAGCGCCAATATCTTTGGTCCGCCCTGGAAGACCGGCACGATGATGACGGCATTGCCTTTGCGGACATGGCGAGCGGAAACCGCATCACGTGGGCTGCCATGGCCATCCGCGTCGATCGAATTGCGACCGAACTCGCTGCGCGTGGCCTTCGAAAAGGTGATCGCGTTGCGATGCTCACCCCCCCAGGTGTAGAACTCGCTGCCGCTCTGTACGGAGTTTGGCGCGCCGGTGGCGTTGCCGTAGTTGCTGATCGAGGACTGGGGCTGCGCGGCCTTCGTCGCGCCATTCGCAGCACCCGACCATCATGGGTGATCGGCCCGAAATCAGCCCTCGCTGCAGCGCAAATATTGCGGTGGGCGCCGAGGGCTCAAAACCTTGACATTAATGACCTTATGTCTGCCGATGCCTCTGCGCCCCCTGAAACGCCCGGAGCGGATGACTTTGCAGCAATTCTCTTCACCTCCGGTGCTACAGGGCCAGCAAAGGGTGTTCGCTACCGACACCACCAACTTGAGGCTCAACGAGATGCTCTCGCAGCTACCTACTCCGTCACGAGTGCCGACCGACTGCTTGCGGCGTTCGCACCGTTCGCCCTGTACGGGCCAGCCCTCGGTATTTCGACCGTTCTCCCAGACTGCGATGTCACCACCCCGCGCAAGCTTTCAGCAGCCGCGTTTGTCGGGGCCTGCACTGAACTTGATGCCACATTGGCTTTCGCTTCGCCAGCGGCGCTCGCCAACGTCGTGGCAACCGCCAGTGACACGCCAGCAGTTTCGGCGCTTGAACCGTTGCGCCTCGTCATGTCAGCTGGAGCGCCCGTACCCGTCGAAACCCTCACTGCATTCGGAGCGCTAGCCCCGAATGCAGTGATGCACACCCCCTACGGCATGACCGAGGTCCTTCCGGTAGCCGACATAGATCTGATCGGCATTGAGGTTGCCACTGAGGACGAACCAGGAGGTGGCGTCTGTGTCGGCCGCCCTGTGTCCGGCGCGACGGTGATGATTCTGCCACTCGATTTCGATGTCGCCGAGGCTCCGCTGCCGGTTGGACCCGGCGTCACCGGAGAGATCGTTGTCAATGCCCCCTGGCTATCTGATGGTTATCTCGACCTTTGGGCCACAGAACGTGCAGCGCGACCTAACGTCGCCGATGGGCAGCGCTGGCACAGGTCGGGCGACGTTGGGCACCTCGACGCCGCCGGAAGACTTTGGGTCGAAGGGCGCGCCGTGCACAACGTGCACACATCAGACGGTGTTGTCACTTGCGTGCCTATTGAACGCCAGGTGGAACGCTCCTTGAACCTCGGACTCGTCGCTGCTGTCGGAGTTGGGCCACGAGGCTGCCAGCAGCTGGTGGTCGTGATCGAAGATCCGCCGGGCAACAACGGTCTGGCCTCGACCGACCTCACCGGCCGTATCAGATCGACCCTGGATCAGCCTGTGGCAGCGGTGCTAACACTGCAGTCGATGCCCGTAGATATACGCCACAACGCCAAAATTGACCGCACCGCAGTTGCAGTGTGGGCCAACGACCTTCTTGCGGGTCGACGCCCTACTGCGCCCGGACGATCGCGGCTCGCAAGGCGCTGATAATTGGCATGAGAGTTCTAGTCACCGGGGGATCCAGCCTCATCGGTACTGGGGTCGCACAAATGCTTGCTGGCCGTGGGGATGCTGTGGTGTGCTTTCAACGGCACAATGTCGACGCACTTGCCGGGATCGAGGGTGTGTCGCAACACCTTGGCGATATCCGTGACAACGAAGCAGTCAACGCAGCGGCCGTTGGTTGTGACGCCATTATCCACCTAGCTGCCCGCGTCGGCGTCGTTGGCTCCGAAGCGGACTTCGTGAGTACGAACGTCGGAGGCACCAGAAACGTGCTGACCGCAGCAAAGGAGAATCAGATTGGACGAATTGTCCACGTGTCATCGCCCTCAGTGGCTCACGATGGTGGAGCCATCATCGGGGCGGGCGCGCACCGACCGACCACTGGTCGGTCGCGGGCCTGGTACGCCGAGTCAAAGGCGCTAGCCGAAAATGAGGCATTGGCGGCGTCCTCGCTATCGATAGGCGTCGTGGCTGTCCGTCCGCACTTAGTTTGGGGTCCGGGTGACACACAGCTCGTCGGCCGCATCGTCGAGCGTGCGAGACAGGGACGACTAGCGTTAGTAGGTGGCGGTAGCGCGCTCGTTGATTCCACGTACATCGATAACGCAGTGGAAGCACTCGTTGCGACGGTCGACAGGATCGCTCCTGACGCAAACTGCGCAGGACGAGCTTACGTCATCGCGAACGGCGAGCCCCGGCCCGTTCGCGACCTCGTCGCCGGAATTTGCGCTGCCGCTGGGGTCCCATTCGAACCGCGTGACATCTCGTTCCAGATGGCATGTGCTGCAGGTTCAATTCTTGAGCGTCTGTGGCCGCAGTTGCCGTCGCGTGTACGCAACGACTCTGACGAACCGCCGCTTACCCGGTTCGTAGCGGAACAACTTGGTACCGCCCATTGGTTCGACCCAACGCCTGCTGCTCTGGACCTTGGTTGGACACCAGCGGTGAGCGTCGACGATGGATTCATCCGTTTGGCCGACTCCTACTAAATCGACACCCAACCTGGCCACGCGACCGCTATCGTTAGTAGTCCAGGCGACGTGGCCGAGTGGCTTAGGCAACGGACTGCAAATCCGTGTACATGGGTTCGATTCCCATCGTCGCCTCAACAAATCGAGCCCCGTTCGCAGTCGCGGCGGGGCTCGATTCATTTTGTTGCTGGTTGGGCAGGACTTTGCTCAAGACTCATTGGGTCCGTCGGTCCGTGAAGAGACGGATCAGAGGGGCTCCCCGGCCGTCACGGCATCTTCAGAGTGGGCGGAGTTGCGTGCTCCACGAACCAAGGATCAGGCCAGGATGCCGTCTCGCCTATCAGCTCGCACTCGTTGGTAACTCAAAAGAAGTGACCGACAACTGCGGTCCGTGCACTGCTGGCCTCGCTTGCTCGCTCGCCTGCCCCGTCAGTTAGACCGCAACATCAGGCTGGGCGTCGCAGCGACTTCAGTAAGCAGCGATCGCCAATCTCGGTTCGCACGGCCGGCGGTACCCAACTCAACCGAAGGCGGCGCGTGCGGCTGGGACCACCTGCTCAAGATAGGAATCGAGAGCATCGTCGTCGACCGGCAGTCGAAGCGCAATATTGACCATGTTGGCGCCCGCGTCTCGGTATCGGGCAATCTGCTCGAGTGCATCTTCGGTCGTGCCAGTTAATGCCCCCGCAGTCACGCGTTCAGCCATCTCGGGACCCCATTGATCGACAATCCGCTTCAATTCGTAGTCTGCAGTTTCGCGGGTAGCGCCCATGTGGAAAGCAAGATTGACAGATCGCTCTAGAGTCGCCGGGTCGCGACCGATTGCGTCGCATGCACGGTCGATCCGTTGATTGAGCAACACGTACTCGTCTGGTCCGACATAGGGGACATTCCAGCCCGTGCAATATTTGGCTGCGATCGCCGGCGTCCGCTTTGGACCGCGCCCCCCGGCCCACATTGGCATTGATCCATTTGCCGGACCAGGAACACAGGTGACCTCATCGACGCGAGAGTGTTCGCCTGAGTACGAAGTGGCACCGCCGGCGAACATTCCCGAGATGATCTCCATCCCGTCACCCAAAATATCGAAACGGACACCCAAGGACGGAAAGTCGTAGCCGTGCGCGCTGAACTCAGGCTTGTGCCAACCGGCGCCAAATCCTGGCTCAAAGCGACCGCCTGAAATGTGGTCAATCGCAATACACGCCTTTGCCAAGAGAGCTGGATTACGAAATGGAACGCAGAACATCAAGCACCCGATCCGTGCTGACGTTGTGACCGATGCAAGGGCCCCCAACGTCGCTACTGCCTCGAAATGGGCTGTGGTGCCGCCGTTCGGTGGTGCCTCGTACAGGTGGTCCCACACGGAGATCCAGTCGACGACACCATCAAGCCGCTGCCACCGCTTGATCAAGTCCGCCATTGTGGCATTTTGCTGGCCGACATGAACGCCAAGCTGCAGACCGCTCCGACCGCGACGCTCAAGAAGCGATGTCATGGCGTCGCCGAGGCGTCTACGCCGATCAATCTTTCGCCGGTCAAGGTAACGCGATGCATCAGACGACGTTGCCCGGGATAGTTGTTCAGCGCCCAGTGCCAGGTCGACCGGTTGTCCCACATCGCTATCGACCCCGGCTCCCAATTGAACTCGTAGGAAAAGGGCCCATCTGCCACATGCTGATAGAGGAATTCAAGAAGGGGTCGTGATTCCTCGGGCGTCCAGCCAACGAAGTGCGTTGTGAAGGCTGCGTTGACGTACAGCAACTTTCGGCCGGTCGTCGGATGCCTGGCAACAACTGGGTGTATGGCCCCGCCCGTCGCTTCAGGGTTGTGGAAACGATCGTCGTCGGCGGCGTAACCCGAGGTTTTGCCGAAAATGTGCTCGTTCGTGTGGTGTGACTGAAGGTCCTCAAGCGTGGCCTTCAGTCCATCCGAGAGCGAGTCGTACGCCGCACCGACGCTCAAGAACCTCGTCTCGCCGCCTGAAGTCGGGAGGTCTCGGGCCACCAGAATGGAACCGCGTGCTGGGAGCTGGTCGTAGCTGTGGTCGGTGTGCCAACCTCCGCCAACGTTCACATCTTGGTCTTCATTTTTTAGGACCTGAGCGATCTTTGGATGCGACGGCACCGGCGTGAAGAACTTGTTGACATCGATCACAGAGAAGCGCTCTGCGAACGCGATGTGCTCGTCCTCGCTCAGCGTTTGGTTGCGGAAAAACAGCACACCGTGGATTGCCCATGCCTGGTCCAGTACCGCAACATCGCTATCAGAGAGATTGGTAATTTCAAGGTCGGAAACGAGTGCGCCTACGTAATCGGAGACGGGCGAGATCTGCACTTTTCGAGTTCAGCAGATCGGCTGATCATTCAGCAAGATCGGCAAGCGACCTGTCGGCCTTATCTGTACCGAGCACCAGCAGAATGTCCCCGTCGAGCGTGCCTGATTCGGTGGGCACGTCGTCTGGCAATGGGAGTGTCGTGAGGCCACCCAAGACCGTCGCAAGGGCGTCGGCGTCTGCCTTCGCATCGTCGGATTCGTAGTACACCACGGACTTGGTCACCACGCCAGTGCTGTTCGTCGGGCTTTCGACGGTGAAACCAGCTTTCTCGAGTTGGTCAGTCATTCGGCCCGCAGACCCGTTGACGCCGCTAGCGTTTGCAACGACAACCGTCGAGCCGTCATTTTGGGTGGCGTCGGCGCCATTTGCCGCACCGCTGAGTTCGACGATCGATTTGTCGGCTTGCGCGTTGCCGAGTAGAAGAAGTACGTCACCGGTAAAATCACCCTCTATCGGTGGAGCTTCCGGGAGAGGTTCGACAAGCACACCGCCGAGCTTCACCGCAAGCGACTCAGCGACAGCCTGCGCTGTTAGATCATCGACGTGGTACACGACCGAGTCATCAACCTTCTCGGTGCCGTTGCCTGGTGTCCCTACCGTGAAGCCCTCCAGAGCCAAGGCGTCGCTCATTCTGCTCGCTGAGCCGCCGACGATATTGCCATTCGCCACAATGACGGTGGCTCCTTCGACGACCATTGCCACGGTGGTGGTGGTCGTAGCTGGGGCTGCAGTAGTGGCTGGCGCTGCCGTGGTCGCAGACACTTCGGTTGGATCCGCCGTACTAGTGGTCGAGGAGGAATCCCCGTCGCTGCCGCCGCTGCATGCAGCTACAAAAAACAGAGAACTTGCGAGAAAAGTGGAAGCGATTCGAGAACTCACAAGTACAGTCTCGCAAATTTTGGAAGGCGCGTCGTACACGCAGCATCACGCAACTGACGCGGCGTTCTCAATTCAGGTGTTTTCGGAGCGCCTCGAGCAAGGACTCGCTGCCAATTTCCTCCTTGAACTCATTCAGCGCGTCGGCCTGCGCGCCGTGGTTCGCAGCCTTGCCTGCGTCCTTCAGATTCGGTCAGGCTCCGTCACCGTTTCAGACCCTGAGCTGGGCCGCTGCTTTGCCTAATGTGGATAAGCGTTGCGGACGAGTCACACCGGCTGGCGTAACACGCAGCACGCAAGTGCTGCGGCGTATAGCGCCAACCGCATTCCACTTGTGTAGAGATATAACAGCGCTCGCCACGGCTGGGGGTGGCGTCGATACGATGCAAAGGTGGTACGGCGGCTCTCTGACCAAGCGTATCGTCGCTCAATCTTGGGATTCGTCGTGATGTGGATCGCTGGGTGCGGTGGCCCCTCTGCGTCAGTTGTTGACGTTCTCGCAGCATCGTCTTACACCGACGTCGCCGACGAGCTTGAGACCCTGCTCGAAGACGACCTTGGTATTAACGTCCGATTCTCGTTTGGTTCGTCGGGTGCGTTCCTTGAACAACTGAATCAAGGTGCTCCGGCTGCGGCGGTGATCACAGCTGACGACAAGACGATGCGGCGACTTGAGTCTGCCAAACTCGTCGACGCCAGCATTGCGATTAACCGCAACGACTTAATCATCGTTACATCTGATTCCGATGTTGGAAGGGCGATTAATTCTTTAGTGGACTTAGCGGCTTCAGATGATGCGGTCACTGTCGTATGCGCCGACTCAGCGCCATGTGGGGCGGCCACCGACCAGCTTCTCAAGCAGGCAGGCCTGACGCTCTCGCCAGCTAGCCGTGAACCAAATGTGCGTGCCACCTTGACCAAAGTGATTCTTGGGGAAGCCGACGCAGCCATCGTCTACGGAACTGATGCTCGGGTACATCCCGACCTCCGATCCGTCGAGATCGTGGACACCGTTGATGTCATCGGGAGAGCTGCTGCCGTCAGAGGAAAGACCCACGGGTCAGACATCGTTGAGTCTCTGCGAAGTGCCGCTGCAACGCAAATCTTGGCCGACGCAGGTTTCTCGGCCCCATGACAAATCGGCCGCCCCACTGGGTCGTTGCGATAGCTGTCGTTCCGGCGATCGTGCTGGGTGCCCCGTTGTTCGCACTCCTGTGGCGGCTGCCATGGAGTGATCTCGGCGGAGCGCTCAGGAGCGAAGCTGCTAAGTCGGCGCTGGGGCTCTCACTGATCACCTCGCTCTCAGCGACGGTGCTTTGCGTATTATTCGGTTTGCCATTGGCCTGGCTGCTTTCAACTGGCACCGGTGTTATGACGCGAGTGATCCGGGCGCTCTGCCTGCTGCCAATTGTGCTGCCACCCGTGGTTGGGGGCGTCGCCCTCCTACTTGCCTTCGGACGTCGGGGAGTGGTGGGCCAGTGGCTCGCCGACTTCGGTATTCAATTGTCCTTTAGTACCGCAGGGGTCATACTCGCCCAGTTTTTTGTCTCGCTGCCGTTCTTTGTCCTCTCAGTCGAAGCAGCGCTCCGGCAGATGGACATTGAGTTCGCCGAAGTCGCACAAGTGCACGGCGCCTCGCCGACTCGAGTATTCACAGCGGTAACGGTTCCGTCTATTGCGCCGGCAATTGCGGCAGGTTCCGTGCTGGCGTGGGCCCGGGCATTGGGTGAGTTTGGAGCCACAGTTACTTTCGCAGGAAGTCTGCAAGGCCGAACGCAGACATTGCCACTTGCAGTCTTCAATTTGCTCGAGAGTGACCCTGCGGATGCCGTAGTTCTGAGCGCAGTACTCGTTATCCTAGCCGTTGCAGTTCTAGTGGTTCTCCGCGACCGCTGGTTTGGGGTCCTTCGGTCTGAGGTTCAGCGATGACCGCGGCGAGAGTGGCGGCTTCAATCGAGTTCGCGCGCGGTGAGATCCACTTGCGGTTAGACCTACCGGATGTGCCGTTTGTAGCGCTCACCGGCCCCAACGGTGCTGGCAAGACCAGCGCCCTCCGTTGCCTTGCAGGGCTTGAGCAAGCAGCTCACGTCGAGTGGCCTGACGGAGAGCCGGCAAGCCGGGGCTATCTGCCGCAACGCGTCATGCTCTACCCTGCAATGTCGCTCGCTGACAATATTGCGTCATCGATGCGTTTCGCTGGCCTCAGCAAGGCAAGTATCACTGAGCGAACGGCGGAGCTGCTCGACCTCGTCGACATCGCTGCCCTAGCGCGGCGACGCCCCCATGAGGTGTCAGGTGGTCAACGGCAGCGCACCGGACTGGCTCGCGCCATTGCGGCCACGCCGAAATTGTTGTTACTCGACGAGCCATTCTCTGCGATTGATGTGGCGAGCCGAGCACGAGTTCGTGCAAGAATCGTCAAGCACATTGCTGAATCTGGGGCTAGTTGCGTGATAGCCACCCATGATCCAAACGACCTAGAGGCCACCGACGCCGCCAGCATCGTCCTTTCCTGAGCATAGGTAATTGACCTGCTCCATCAGATCCTGAGACCCGCGTAGATGGACGGCTGAGGTCAACGACCTTCTCAGATGACACGAATTCCACATAGCCCTTGGGGTGGGCCTGTTGAACTAGAGCGTTGCCCTGCGGCGGTAGCCAAGAGACACGGGGCGTCGACTTCCTGATCAGAGGTAAAGCGTTGATGGGCGGGGCTGCCGGGCTAAGGGCCAACCGGCGCAGTGGCAATCATCTCCACCAATCCCTCAACTCTGGCCACGATTGACGGTGTCTCAGTGGCGAGTGGATTGCCGACATTGGCGGCCTCATGGATTGAGCACATTTCGACACCGTGATGACTGCGACCTATCGGTAGCGACAAAAGGGTGAAGCGAAAAGATTGGTCGGGAATCTCGGCAGGACACATCGAAAATCTCTCCACTACTATGAGAGTCTGCTCAGGTTCACGGGTGCCGCCAACGATTTGACGGAGGGGATGCCTTCAGACCACGCACAAGCCACATGACCCAGCCTCTTTCTCACAGCACCAACACCGGTAGGAGTTCGACCACCAAGGTGGTCGTTCCTGGTGAACACGTCATGGCAGCACTCGTGGGGCCGCGGGATCAATTCCTGCGGCGTGTCGAGCAGCGATTCCTGGGAGTTCAGATCCGAGTTCGCGGCAACGAAATTCGCGTTGGCGGCGACGACACAGTGCAGGTGACCGCAGTTGCTCGTCTCTTCGAAGAGATCGTGACGCTGATCCAGAACGGGCAGCAGCTTGACGACAACACTCTGGACCGTATCTTTACCATGATTGAGGCCAACGAACGCCCGAGTGAAGTTCTCACTCATCAGGTTTTGCGCGGTGCAAAAGGTCGTCAAGTCAAACCGAAAACCGCAGGACAGAAGCGTTACGTGGATGCGATCTCGAACAATGTCATCACGTTTGGCATTGGCCCGGCTGGTACGGGAAAATCATGGCTCGCCGTAGCAATGGCGGTACGAGCGCTACAGGCGAAACAGGTCGAGCGGATCATTTTGACTCGGCCCGCTGTCGAAGCTGGCGAGCGCCTCGGCTTTCTGCCCGGCGACCTTATGGCCAAGATCGATCCCTACCTCCGTCCCCTTTACGACGCGCTCTACGACATGATCGATGTCGAAGGTGTGCAACGACTTTTGGAAAAACAGGTAGTCGAAGTCGCGCCGCTCGCCTTTATGCGCGGCCGGACATTGAATAACAGCTTCATCATTCTGGACGAGGCACAAAACACCTCTCCAGAACAGATGAAAATGTTTTTGACTCGCATCGGGTTCGGATCTCGGGTTGTAATTACTGGCGATACGACTCAGGTTGATGTACCGAACGGTAAGAGTGGCCTCGCCTCCCTCGAACAGACTCTGACTGGCATCGACAGTCTTACCTTCGTCAAGCTCGGCGGTGCTGATGTCGTTCGGCACAAGATCGTGGCAGACATTGTTGCTGCGTATGAGCGGCGTGGTTTGGAACGTGAGCAACAGCGATCTGACCTCTCTGATGCCTAAGCCTCCGCTCATGGTCATTGCTGAAGACGTTCGATCCGCAGACGACTCTCCTCAATCGGTCATTGACGTTGACCGCTGGCAACGTTTGGCGACCGCAGCGCTACGCACCGAGCACGCTGCGGGAGAGTTAACGCTTACCTTCGTCGATCAGACCGAGATCGCAGCTTTGAATGCTGAACACATGGGAAAGACTGGACCGACCGATGTGCTGTCGTTCCCGCTTGATGACGACCCGATGCCTGATATCGACATTCCTGTACTCCTTGGCGACATTGTCATTTCACCCGCGATCGCTGCTCGCCAATACGCCGAGCATGCAGGCACGTTCGACGACGAAATCGCTTTGCTCGTGGTGCATGGAATCTTGCACATCACCGGTCATGATCACGTAGACCCCACGGAACGCAAGGCGATGCAGAAAC
>Ga0213869_10001257_pt1 | contig 19269 bp, 16 predicted proteins | sample PICome_10_FD_160083 | JGI IMG/M metagenome (GOLD analysis project Ga0213869, IMG submission 160083) | Coastal seawater microbial communities near Pivers Island, North Carolina, United States - PICO132 | ecosystem: Environmental > Aquatic > Marine > Coastal | place: USA: North Carolina...
AAACGCGTTGGCCCTTGCTGGGCTGGCACTGCTCATCGTTGGTCTTGGTTTCAAAGTTGCAGCAGCGCCGTTCCATGTATGGACACCCGACGTGTACCAAGGTGCGCCGTCGCCCGTCACTGCATTCATGGCATCGGTCGGTAAGGCAGCGGCATTCGCCGCAATGCTCCGCGTACTGGTCACTGCGTTACCGTTCTTTCGTGACGACTGGCGTCCGGTTATCTGGGTGCTTGCCGTCTTGTCGTTGCTGGTTGGTTCATTCCTCGCGGTGGTGCAAACCGACGTCAAGCGGATGCTTGCGTACTCGTCAGTCACCCACGCTGGTTTTCTCCTTGTGGGCGTCGAAGCAGCAGGCCACACCGCTGGCGAGTTGGACCCTGGCGACGGAATGTCGTCAGTTGCGTTGTACCTAATGCTGTACTCGGTGCTGGTCATCGGGATGATCGGCGTCGTCACGATCGTGAGCCGGGCCGCAGGCAACCGCGATGGCGACTCATCACTTGATTCGTTCAAGGGGTTGGCAAAGCGTCGACCAGCACTGGCGCTGGGCTTCACTGTGTTGCTGCTTGCCGGAGCTGGCGTACCAGTCACCTCTGGCTTCATCGCAAAATTTGGCGTGATCCAGGCTGCCGTCGAAGTCGAGAGCTATGCCCTAGCAGTCATCGCCATGGTGGCCGCTGTTGTGGCGGCGTTCATGTATCTCCGAATCATGGTCAACGTGTGGCTTGCGCCTCCCGAAGAAGGAGCAATCGAAGCAGATATCGCGGGTACTGGAATTTTGATCAATCTCTCATCGGGGCTTGCGATCGCAGCATCGGTTGTGTTCACCTTGTTTGTGGGCGTGTTTCCCAGCTGGCTGATAGACGCCGCCGAAACGGTGAACGTCATTGCCCGCTGAATTAGCCGCCTGAGCCCTCAGGATCAAGCCACTCTTCCCAGCTGTGGAAACTCCAGGCTCAGGCGCAGTATCTCGATCGTGACAAACTCGGGGCGCGCCGCCACCTCCCAGAGGTCCTGAGAATTTCAGGTAGGCGCTGTCGCCCAGGATTGAATTTCTGTCAGGCGTGTTGCTGCAGTCGTTTTGGGACGTGTTCGGCGCTTGAGCTGCGCTCGTGCCTACGGCCACGCCTACAACTGCCAGTACCCGGCTACGTCGATAGCTTACAATCGTGTCTCCTGAGGCTTCGACTAAGACCCGTTCCCCGTTCGAGTTGGTCTTGTTTGACCTCGATAACACGCTCTCGGACTTCGCATCGGCGCAGCGAGCAGCGCTCCCTGCACTCCTCGCAGATCATGGTGTCTCCGACGGTTCGGACTACCTCCCAACCTTTAAGCGCCTTGCGGCACCGCTTTGGGAACAGCTGGAAGCGGGCGAGTTGACGCTCGACACGTTGAATGACGAACGGTTCCGTCTGCTGATTGAGCACACTGATCTCGAACTTGACCCAGCTACGTTGGCGCCTCAGTACCTCGCTTGGCTTGGCTGTTCAGGGGTGCTCTGGCCGGGTGCAACAGAGCTTCTCGATCAGCTCGAAGGAGCAGTCACCATGGGCTTGATCACCAATGGTTACGGCGAAGTACAACGACCTCGCCTTGCGAGGTTCGGCCTCGAGGAATATTTCACCTCGGTTACCGTGTCAAGCGAGATCGGCCACGCCAAGCCGAGTCGAGCTTTCTTCGACGTTGCGCTCAGAGCGCACGGCAATCCTGACCCTGCTTCAGTCCTCGTAGTTGGTGACAGTCTGAGTTCGGACATTGCTGGTGGAGCAGCAGCTGGTTGTGTGACCTGCTGGTTCAACCCGGAAGGTCTGGAGTCACCGGCCGTGCCGGACATTGACTACGTCGCGACCACTCTTGCTGAGGTCGGCGCGATTGTCCTTGGTGCGTGAATCCCCGGGGAATAAAGTGGCTGGAGTGTTGCCGGCAACGGTGACCGCATATTTCCTAGTCGTTATTTGTGGCGCTACCTCAAGCAGCGGCCAGATGGCCGGTGTCCACCGGTCCGACTCCCTGCGACTGACGATCACGCAAGTTGACTGTGGCACGCTGGCCGTGTGAGCGACACACCTGAACAGCCCGGCCTCTACGACGCAATGAGCACGCTGCGTGCAGTGCGTAAGTTGCGGCCCGAACCGATTCCAGATGATGTGCTCGAGCGCGTGCTGCAGGCTGCTTGTTGGGCGCCGACCGGCGGCAACACTCAGCCATGGCGGGTCATCGTGGCGACTGAGCCGGATGTGAAACAGGGACTAAGAGACATCTACGCGCCCGAGTGGGCGAAGTACGTCGGCAGTTTTATGAAACTGATGGAAGGGCTGCCACCCGAGCAGCTCGCACCGTGGGAGCGTGTCGCCGCAGCAGGCGACTATCTGGCAGAGCACTTGCACGAGGCGCCTGCAATCCTTGTGTTCTGCGCTAATCCAAAGATGATGGCGATCACCGACGCCAAGCTTGACCGCGTCAGCGTCGTTGGTGGAGGATCGATTTACCCGGCGGTTCAGAACGCCATGTTGGCCTGTGTCGCGGAAGGACTCGGGTGTACGTTGACGACGTTGCATTGTCTCCGCGAAGACGAAGTGAAGACGCTTCTCGGTATCCCGGCCGGTTGGGCGACTGCAGCTTTAGTGCCGATTGGATACCCGGTGGGCAAGGGCCACGGACCAATCACGCGGCAAGCCCCTGCCCAACTGGCCTATAGGAACACCTTCGGAGTCACTTGGTCCTGACTGCGGCAGCGCAGCGGTTCCTGGTTGTCGTAAACGTCAGTCGATCAGGGGCGCAGCGCGTGTCACCCAAAGGCCCGGTGTCATCGTCCAGTCGATGAGGCGACCGGACTCGGCCGGAGCTTCCGGCACGCGCTCGGTGGTTGAAAATCGACGAAAGCCAAGCTTGGCCGGAACAGATGCGCTTGCTTTGTTCGCCTCATCGGTTTGGATGTGGACGGCCTCGACGCCGTCGATCCCGAACGCTGCAGTGGTCAGCGCTGCTGCCAACTCCGTGGCATAGCCGTGCCGGACATGGTCGACGTGAATCCAGTACCCAATGTCGAGGGTTCTATCCCCGCTGCGCCGGTGCAGCCCAGCGCTACCAATCATTTCGCCATCGAGAAACGCGCCGAACACAGCATCACCGCCCTCCTCCCAGTCACGCGTCCAGCCCTCAATAAGTTGCACTCGTTCGGCGGACGTAAGAGGCTCGAACCTGGCCCACGGCATCCAGGGTCGAAGGTGATCGATGCTTGCCGCAACACCAGCAGAAAGAAGCGTTGCTTCGTCATGGTGCCACCGGCGCAAGGTCAGGCGAGGTGTGGTGACTTGACTTGGGAGAGTGTCGATGCTGGCGTCAGGAGCGTCGCTCATCTCCCCAGTATTATGCACGGCATCGACCGTCCGGAAGATTCACTGCGCCTACACGTTCGATCTGCGCAGAGAGTCTGACTTGACGACTACTTCGGTGAGCATAGGACGGGCCAGCGGTTGAGCGTGGCGTAGGTCGACCCGGTGGGGTGCAGTCGGCTCTCGACCAACGCCACCTCGCCGACCTCGAATGACGATGCGCACCCCATGCCCACCATTTTGCGGACGGTTGCGCCCCGCCGTACTCGGGCAACCGTGATGTGGCCGTTGAAAGTGGGCCGCGGTGTGAGCGTGCCCAGGCCGTTGGTGGCGTCGACGACTGCGGCAGCCAGCTTGTCAAGACCATCGACCGGCGCAATCACCGAGTGGGTGCCGAGCATGTCGATAGCAGGGCCAACGGTCGCCGTGGTGGCGGGCAACGGGGCGGAACGCAGTGCTTCCCCAACTTCGTTAGGGTTGGCGTCGCCGAGGAATCGAAGAGTTGCGTGCAAACTTTCCCGAGAGACAAACCGCACGCCGCGTTGAACCTCGTAGGGGAGTTCACCCAGCATCTCCCTGACATGATTTGGGGGCCACACGGCGAGAAAGAGACGTGCCATTGCCTCCAGCTTGGCCTCTGGTATGTCGTTCGCCATCAATGGGTTTCGTCAATCGTCTGGGATCGACCGATTTTGTCAACCATCCGCGCCGACTATTCCCCGGTGCTACGAACCCACACTGACGCGCAGCTGTCCAGCTTGTGAAAGTTGCTGAGCATCGCGTCACCCCTGGCCTTTGCAAGTGAGAGACTGTCGGTTGTGAATACACGGCACTCGGACTTGAAGCGAAAGATGGTTCTCTTTGCTCTGATGGTCCTTGTTGTCGCCTTGGTGGCGTCGACGGCTTTTGCGCACACTGGACTCGGCACGTCGTCCCCAGCTGATGGTGAGACAGTATCTGGACCGCTCAAGAACGTTTCACTCTCTTTCACGGGCACACCGACGGCCCAAGCCGACAGCGTCGCTGTGGCTGACGATGCCGGCCTTACGATTCTGCCTGTCTCCGTTGTACAAACTGGCAACAATGTCGTTGCAACGTTTGACCCCCCGCTGATTGCAGGTTCGTATGTTCTTGCTTGGCGAGTCCGCTCGGATGACACGCACTTCGTCGATGGTGCGTTCGCGTTCAATATCGCAGTTCCGGTCGCGTCGACCACGACCGTGCTGGAGGCGGGCGCTACGCCACCTGAGACGATGCCGGAAACCACTGCAGTCAACGCAGCCCCATCAACGGTGGCCACTGCGCTGAGTGCCTCATCTGATGATCCCACAGCGGGTGCAGTAACGGAGATCGACTTGTATGGTTCTGCGCCCGTGCTGGGCGCCGCTGCTGATGATGCTGAAAGCGTAACCCGCATCGGACGACTGCTGATATATCCCGCAGCTGTAACCGCAATCGGCATGCTGGTGTTTGCTGGATTCGCGTTCGCCGGCCGTCGGGAGGAACTCGGTACGCTCATCCGGGCTGTTCGATGGTTGGGCGTCGCCGTGCTCTTCGGTGGATCACTCGAGCTTGTTGGTCTGTCGTCCCTGCTTGGCGGGTTGAATGAGGTGGTCGGCGATAGCACTGGACGCGCCGTGCTGGCTCGGCTGCTCGGTGGTGGCCTACTCGTAATCGGCTTCGCAGCGATCACCGGCGTTTCGGCGGCTCCTCGGGCCCAGTCTCTCTCTTCGGCTGTTGTTGTCCAACCGAAAGTCGATGTTGCTGTTGGTGGGCCGGAATCGGCCAGGGCGCGCTGGCTGCCAACTGGTTCCGATAGCTTCGGCCTGATTGGTGCGGCATTGATCATTGTCTCGTTTGCCTTCGATGGTCACACCGTAAGCCAAGGACCGCGCCTGCTCCACGCGCTGACAAGTGTCCTACACGTGGCCGCAGCGGCGGCGTGGGCCGGCGGGCTTGTCGCGTTAGCGGTGGTGCTGTGGCGCCGACACCAAGATGGCGTTCGATCGTTCGCTCTCGAGATGGTGTTGAGATTCTCGGTGCTCGCGATGGCTGCGCTCGCCCTCACCGGACTAGCGGGCGTCGTGATGGCTCTCTTTATCGACAGCAATGTGTTGGGATACGCCGGGACCGACTGGGGTCGCCTAATGATTCTCAAACTGGTCTTGGTCGCTGCAGCCGCACTGCTCGGCGCCTACAACCACTTCCGTGTCCTGCCGGGGCTGATAACCGAACCGGCTAACCAGGTTGTGATCGCTACAACACGGCGGACTGTCACGATCGAAGCGGTATTAGTGCTGGCCGCGGCAGCTGCAACAGCGCTGCTAGTAGCGGCGTCAACGCTCTGACGACTCGGCGCTCGAACTTGGTCGAGCGCAGCGTTCAGGCGGGTTGCATCTCTGCTGCACGCTTCTCGGCATAGCGCTTGGCAACGCGAGCGCTGGTGGCCATTCGCTTCATCAGCTTTTCCTGAGCCGCAGCGCCTTCGCCAGATAAGCCGCTGATGTTGGCTGCGTCCCATTGACGCAAGACGACTGGAGCGAGGATCTGGTCATGATGGATTTGTAAGTCGTAGATGCCGGCCTTAGCAATTGCTCTCGCGTGACGATCGAAATCAGGGATCCCGGTGCCGGGCATGGAGAAGTAGCGGACCTGCTTTTCCATGGCGATCATCATCGTGTTCGGATCGGCCTCGATAGCTGCTGCAGCAAGATCGCGGTAAAAAAGCTGGTGTAGATTTTCGTCACTGCCTACTCGCTTCATCACTTCGTAGCCGACAGCGTCGCCGATCTGAGCTCCGGTGTTGCGGTGTGAGATGCGTGTCGCCAGTTCCTGGAGCGCAAGATAGATAAACCCCTCGTGCGTGGTCTCAGGGTCGGGTGTTTCACCTTTGCTGACCTGCACCATCCGCGATCGTTCAAGCTCGACGGGATCGATCGCGCGGGTGACCATCAGGTAGCCGTAGATCGCCATCGAGTGGCGACCTTCCTCGGCGGTCCAACGGCGGGCCCAGGCGCCCCAGGCGCCGTCTTTTCCGAACATTCGCTCGACGGAGCGGAAGTAATACGGCAGATTGTCTTCAGTGAGAAGGTTGACCAGCAGAGCGCTACGAACCTCGGGGGTGAGTTCCGCACCGGCAAGATCTGCGTCCTCAGGACTCCAGACGTGACCTTCCATGTGGTCACGTCCGCGGCTATACGGCACGTACTCGTGCGGAAACCACTCTTTGGAAGTCTCGAGGTGCCGTTCGAGCAGCCGCTCTACGTCGGGGGTGATGGCCTGGAGGATTTCCTGCTCGTTCACAGAGCACAGCCTACCGACCAGTAGGTAGCTTGGCGAATTAGGCGGACGATTCTTTCTGCATCAGGGTGGTGACGGAGCTCAGAGTGCTGACGTCGCTGCGTGCATGGTTCACGCTAGATACCGTTCCAGTTGTGACCGTTGATGAACGCCCGCAGCAGCAAGGCAACGCGACGCCCCGCGTTGACCAGTGGCTATGGTCAGTTCGAATCACCAAGACCCGTGCCGACGCCGCAGAGCTGTGCCGGTCGGGACATGTGAAGGTAAACGGCAAGACAGTCAAGCCGGCGGCGAAACTTGTCGTGGGCGATCGCATCGAGACGCGAGTTCACCAGCTTGATCGGGTGGTCGTGGTGACGAAGCTGATCAGCAAACGCGTTGGTGCCGCCGTCGCTGTTGAGTGTTTCGACGACTGCAGCCCACCGCCGCCGGAACGCTCAAGCGGGCCACCGGTGTTCGAGCGTGATCGGGGTGCAGGTCGCCCGACCAAACGCGACCGACGGCGCCTCGACGACCTCCGCGGTCGAAGTAGTCGAGCCCGTTGAGGAAGCAAAGTGCACTCAGGCGCCGACGGACCAGTCAACGGCCTAGCGTTCTCCGGCGATGGGGAGATGCTCTCTCTTTAGGCTGCGGTCCGCGGGCATGGCGTTGTGGGCGCTCTTCTTGGGTTTTGGCATGTTGACAGAGGGCAACGGCCTCAACTTAGCGGTGCTTGGTATACGTGCTGTCGACGAGGGCTTCGGCGTGCGGAACAGTGGCTACGTGATGTCCTGTTACTTCGTAGGCTTCCTGATCGGTCCAACGATCATCTCGCAGCGGCTCTCCACGGTTGGACATATTCGTGTACTCGCGGGCCTGGCGTTGCCGGCTTCGGGAGCGGTATTGATCCTTTCAATTTCCGTTGCGCCGATCATGTGGACGTTTATGTGATTGGCGTTCGGCTTCTGCATGGCCGGGCTACTCATCGTCCTTGATTCATGGCTTAATGATGCGTCCACGCCAAAGATGCGGGGGCGGACTCTCGCGGTTTACATGGTCGTCTCGATGGGTGGGCTTGCGGTCGGCCAGGCGATCACTGCGTTCGTTGACATCGCGGGATACGTACTCTTCATTTTGGCTTCCGTGTTGGTGGCACTCGCGGTCGCGCCCGTCACGTTGGCAGCAACCACGAAAGCGCCGCCGGTTCGCGAAGCCGAACGGCTTGGGCCAAGCGAGCTCTACCGCACTGTGTCGACCGGCCTCATAGGCATGCTGTTCACTGGTATGTCCATCGGCGTGCTGTTCAGTTTTGGTGCCGTCTATGCCGGCGGAGTGGCGTTTGGCCAGGCCGTCTTGCGGGATTTCTCGTTCTGCCGACTGTTGGATCTTTGTTGATGCGACGGCCGATCGGTTTAAACACGGATCTTTAGCTGCGACGTGGCGTGATCTGTGCCTTTGCGCTCGGCGCTGTGGCTGTCTGCGGAACGATGGCAGCGCTGCCGCCCAGCCGTCAGAATGGTTGGGTGTTCTTCCAGGGCAGGATGACCTCTCCGCTCTACTCGTTGCTGCTAGCGCACACGCTCGACTGGTCTGAGCCCAGCAAGGCGATTGACGCAAGTAGTTCACTCCTGCGCATCAACGCCGCCGGCGCAGTGATCGGGCCCGTGATCACGTCATCATTCATGGTCTCGACAGAGCCGACGGCATTTTCTGTGCGACAGCAGTAACCCACGGCGCAATCATTGCTTATGCCGGCAACCGGATGGTGCCGACAGATGCCCTCCCAATGAAACGCCAGGCAAGTTTGTGGCAATTCCCGCCCGGTCGCTTGCGCTAGCTGTTCGCCTTACAGCGCAACTCCTCAAAGCTTCCTGCGCTTTGTTTCGCCGCAAGAAGCCCTACTGACGTAACCAACAATCGCGCATTTTGGCGGCTGAACGGGGGGTTGCATTCAGCCGAGAGTCGTGCGGCGCCAGGCTTCGGTAGCGGCGACTTGGTTGAACGTGTATAGGTGGATTCCATCAATTCCGAGATCAGTGAACTGGCCAGCGAGCGGCTTGAGTAACTGATCGGGTTCGAACGACCGTTGGGTCATCATTTTGCCGAGTGCCTTGCGGTTCTTTGAGAGATAGCGGAGCGATGTACCGACGCCGAGGCGAACACCCATAGTCATCAGCTTTGTTTTGTCGATCACGCCCGGCACACCAAGGTGCACCGGAACGGTTAGACCAGCGGCGCGTTCGCCGAGCAGCCAGGTCCGAATCTGATCTGCGGAGAAACACATTTGCGTGCTGACGTGGGCGGTCCGGCCGGAGCCGATAATCATCTGTTGCTTCATATGCAACGCGTCGTGGAGTTGCTCTGACGTAATAAGCGGATGGCTATCGGGATAAGAGGTGTACCCGATGTGGTCGATTTGGCGATGCTCGGGACCATCGGCGTCGTCGAGTGCGAGAAAGGCCTCAATGAACTCGATGGCATCGAAAAAACAGCCCGGCGGGTCGGCGTCGCCACCGACGACAAAGACCTCGCGGATGCCGATCTCAACCAAACGGGAACGAATCGCAACGAGATGCTCAGAGGTCTGGACCATCCGGGCAGAGAGGTGCGGCGTGACGGAGTGGCCGGCGGCGACGAGCGCAGCCGTTTCGTCCAAGGTGGCCTCGATTGACTTTGCTGGTGAGCAGGTCATCGAGATGCTTGAGTTCGGAGCGAGTTCGGTGACGGCACGTTCGAGACTCTTCATTGGGATGAGTTCGACTTTTGCATCGCGGATCATCGACCGCAGGTGCGACGGACCCGGCTGCAGCAACCCGCGCCTCATCAATCGCCGACCCCGTGTCAGCTTCCCGGTGTTCAGTATTTTCGCTTCGGCAGACATGAGTGGCCCCCGTTCCTTGGTTGATTGATCACACAGGAGGTCGATCCCCCGTGTGATGGTTGTTCAGCTGAGTCCGACGATCTCGCCGTCGGCATTGATGTCGATGTGTTGCAGTGCTGGTGTCTTACCAAGGCCCGGCATGGTGCGCATATCACCGCAGATCGGGTAGACAAATCCGGCACCGACCGACGCACGGACTTCGCGGACCGGCAATGTCCAGCCGGTTGGGGCTCCTTTGAGCTTTGCGTCGTGGCTGAGCGACAGGTGCGACTTGGCGATGCAGACTGGGAGGCTGCCAAATCCGTTGGCTTCGTAGTTGTCGATCTGCTTGTTGGCCTGTGGAGAAAATTCGGCGCCATCTGCACCGTAGACCTTGGTCGCCACGGTAGTGATCTTGTCGCGCAGACTCATTTCATCCGGATACAGCACCTGGAAGTTACTTTCCTCTTCGGCTGCCTCAGCAACAGCGTGGGCGAGTTCGGTTGCCCCGGCGCCGCCTTCAGTGAAGTGCATGGACACCGCAGCGCGGGCGTTGAACTCATCGGCAATTTCCTTGATGGCGTTGATGTCGCCATCATGATCCCCAGGGAACACGTTGATGGCAACAACCGGAGTGCAGCCGTGGATTCGCATATTCTCAAGTTGTTTGCGGAGGTTGTCGCCGCCTTGGTGGACTTCGTCCGGGTTCTCTTTGAGTAAATCTTCAGGTAACGGCTTGCCGGCGACGATCTTGTGCTTGCCGGAGTGTGCCTTGAGGCCCCGTACCGTTGCGACCAACACGGCAGCATCGGGAGCGAGTCCGGAGGCTCGGCACTTGATGTTGAAGAAGCGTTCGGCACCCATGTCGGCGCCGAAACCGGCCTCGGTGATGAGGTAGTCACCCATACGGATCCCGATGCGGTCGGCAACGATCGAACTATTGCCAGTAGCGATGTTGCCGAATGGGCCGGTGTGGACGAGAGCGGGAGTGTTCTCCAAGGTCTGCATCAAGTTGGGCTTAATGGCCTCCATTAAAATGACTGCCATTGAGCCAGCCACCTTCAACTCTTCGGCAGTGACTGGGGTACCGGACTTGGTGTAGCCGACGACGATACGGCCGAGGCGTTCGCGTAGATCCTGCAGCGATGTGCAAAGCGCCAACGTAGCCATGACCTCAGACGCAGCCGTGATGTCAAATCCGGTTTCGCGGGGCACGCCGTCGAGACGTCCGCCAAGGCCGATCACAGTGTTGCGAAGCGAACGGTCGTTGACATCAATGACGCGCCGCCACGTGATGTTGTGCATATCGAGGCCCAACTCGTTGCCATGGTAAAGATGAGCGTCGAGTGCGGCCGAGCACATGTTGTGAGCAGCAGTGACGGCGTGCATGTCGCCGGTGAGGTGCAGATTGAGGAGCTCCATCGGAACGACCTGGCTGTACCCGCCGCCGGCTGCGCCGCCTTTGATGCCGAATGTCGGGCCCATCGATGGCTGGCGAACGGCGATGACGCCTTGTTTGCCGATGTGGCTGAATCCCATCCCAAGGCCGACCGTCGTGGTGGTCTTGCCTTCGCCGAGCGGTGTCGGTGTGATCGCCGAAACCACGACGTACTTAGCTTTGGGCCGATTCGACAACTTTGCGATTGCGTCGAGTCCAATCTTCGCAGCGCCGGACCCGTAAGGTTCAAGGCATTCGAGTGGAATGCTGGATTCGCTGGCAATGTCGGATAGCGGTTTGAGCTGCGCTTTGCTCGCGATCTCAAGGTCAGAGGGAAATCCCATGGTGTCTGTCCGTTCTGCTCGGCAAGAATGCACCAAGCGATCATGGGTTAAGGCCCAGCTCAACCGAGGATTCCGTTGATTTCGACCACCATTTGATTCCGCATGGTGGAACGGTTCCACTATATAGAACAGATGGGGTCGTGTCCAGAGCTGCGCTGTCTACCTCTGACCTGTGTTGCGCTCAAGCAGAGCGTTGGACTGCTGACACGCAATACTGCTGCATGGCTTCGAAGTCCGTTACCGCCACCATTTCGTCCGGCAAGATCAAAGGCAGGCTTGACTCGTCGGGTCGGATTGCGAACTTCCGTGGCGTTCCCTTTGCTGCGCCACCAGTTGGAGCGTTGCGCTGGAGGCCACCGGCAGCCGTTGAGCCGTGGAGTGGTACTCGGGATTGCACAAAATTTGGCCCCCACGCATACCAGCGTGCCGCTGGTTTTGAGCTGTTCTTCAACACGTTGATCGAGGGGCTTGGCCTCGGTGCTGTCCGAAAGCGGTCACTGCAAGCCGCGCTCAAGATCGCGAAGGTGAAGCAAAGCGAAGACTGTCTCCAGTTAAACGTGCGGATGCCGGCCCACGCGGATCGGCTCAGTCGCAAGCTTCCGGTGATGGTCTGGATCCATGGCGGCGATCACACCGATGGCAGTGGCATGGAGCCGCTTTATGACAGCAACGTTCTTGCTGAGCGCGGCGCGGTGTTCGTAACGATCAACTATCGGCTCGGCATGTTCGGTTTCCTCGCCCATCCAGAACTGGCAGCGGAGTCGCCTGATGGCGTGTCAGGTAACTACGGCCTTCTTGACCAGATTGCAGCGCTCGAATGGGTGCGCGACAACATTGCCGTCTTCGGCGGCGACCCTGACAACGTCACCATCTTCGGCGAGTCGGCTGGCGGCGAGGCAGTGCTCAACTTGATGACCGCACCGCGCGCTCGTGGTCTGTTCCATCGCGCGATCGCTCAGAGCCCGAGTGACAGCGGACGCTGGTTGCATTTGCGTCGACCAGCACTCGACTTCTCAGCCGCCGAAGACGCGGGTGTCGAGTTCGCGAACGAGGTCGTGGGTTCGCCTGGTGGTCAACTATCCCGCCTACGCGAGATGTCGGCCGAACAATTGACGACGCACTACCAGCAGCTCCCGTTGCTTGGGCGTCACTTTTACCCGGTCGTCGACGGCGTGATTCTGCCGACAACACCGATGTCGGCGTTCAGTGCGCAGCAGCAGGCATCGGTACCCTTGATGATCGGCTACAACAGTGATGAGGCGACACTGTTCGCAGACCTCATGCACCCGGCCGGTGGAGAGTTCTACCGTGACGTAAGACAAGGCTCAGTTGAGCCGATGTCAGCCGGTGAAGCTCGAGAAGCGTTCGCCCGGTCGTATCCAACAGCCGGCCACGTCGACCGATTGATGTCGGCCTACCCAGGGCTGGCAACGAGCGACAGTGCTGCTGTCGCTAAGCACGGTGGTGACCACATGTTCGGTGTCCACGTCGATCATGCAGCGCGGCAACATGCGGCAAGCGGGCAGCAGGTTTTCCGCTACTACTTTACTGCTACGCCACCGTCGAAGAAGCAGACTGCTGGAGCGTTCCACGCTGCGGAAATCTTTTACGTTTTTGACACCAAGTTTCCGAGGGTTCCGGTCGCTGACGATGCACATCTCACGGTCCGCGACATGGGTGACCGCTGGTTTGCATTCGCTGCGGCAGGAACACCGGATTCGCCTGGACGCGAGCCTTGGCCGGCGTACGACCCCGAAAGCCCACAGCAGATGGTTTTCGGTCGGCCAAAATCAGGTGTTGAGAACGTGCAACCGTCGCCAGGAATCGATCTCATGCGTGAACGCATCGAGTGGCTGACCGAGACGTTGGCAGCACCGCTCGAGCCGGTCGCTCCTGACCTAGCGGATGGCAGTGAGCGAGTTGAGGTGTGAGCCCGTTGGCGACGCGGGGCCCGAGATTATGGGTTCCTGTTATCCAAGCAGTCGCGTTCTGGGGTGTCGTCGAGTTCGATGCTGATTATTTGCGTGGTGTCGGCTTCGATCGTAGAGCCGGAAACCTTGCCGTCGATCTGTAGACGTTCACCGGCGGTAATGGTGGCAGAGGGGTCGGTCGCGGAGAATAGGTTGGCTGAGTCAAACGTGACCTGCGCAGTGTCATCCCCGTTGTCGACGATGCCGATGGTGCCTCCTTCGCTGAGGTAACCGAGGGCCCGGAACGGGGAGTTGGTCGCACATAAATCGACGATGCCATGGGTGTAACTGAATTGAGGCGATGCCGGGTCGCTAAGGCGAACCGTACCAAGGCTCGAGCATTCCACAGTGGTGAGACCGCTGGGATTTGCGGAGACTTCGAAGGAGCCGTCACCGCCCAGCACCAACATCGCAAACCCGTCGTCACCCAAATCGGTGTACTCGCGGGTGTCAAGCGCGATGCCTGCCTCGGAGTACAGACCAAAAGCATTGCTTTCATCAATGCCTTGCTCAATGACCAATGGGCCGAACTCAGCAACGGCGACAAAGCTCGTGACCTGATATCCGGGAACTGGACTTGTGGTGCAGGCGTGAACGATTTTGTACACAGTTCCAGCGACCTGAGCCGTGCCGGGAGCGGCAGGCGCAGTGCCTTCTGGCGGTGCAGTAGTAGGGGCCACCGCGGCCGGAGGAACCGTCGTCTCTGGAGTCATGGTTGACTCCGATGCGACGGTGGTCTCGCTGCCAACCGTGGTCGGCGGAGTCACCAGCGTTTCCGGCGCGACGGTGGTCTCACTCGCCAGCGTAGTCTCAGGAGCCGCGGTCGTTTCGGAGGCGATCGTCGTGGTCGTGGACACGTCGGTCGAAATCGTGTCGTCATCACCACTCCCAATGATCATAAAGATCGCAAGGGCGCCGAGCGCTCCGACGCTCAATGAAATTGCGCCGGGAATGAGCCACGCCGGGCGTCCTGGTTTCGGTTTTGTTGGTGGTATCGGCGGAACCGGGGGGAGATTTCCCGTGTTGGCCCAGAGATCCGGCTCGCCGTCACTCCCGTTGTCGGTCATGCACAAAGTGTGACACACGGTCTGAAATTGCCGGTGAACCGCCGGACGTCATGTCCCTTGGTCACGATGAGCATGACAGCATCGAACAACCGACGCGCTCACGGGCCCAGTCGGGGCGAAGTCTGGCGTACTCGGCGCGGCCTGGCTGATCGTCATATGGACGACGGAACAGGTCGAGGAGTTCGTTGATCATGTCGTATGACCCGGCGTCAGCTTTGTCAATTGCCAACTGAGCGAGGTAGTTGCGCAGGACGTACTTCGGGTTGGCGGCGTGCATTTCAGCGCGGCGTTCGTCCGGTGAGCGGTTGGTCGTTGCGCTGATCGTGACATAGCGCCGGAACCAGTCAGCCGTTCGCGCCAGAACCTCGCCGCTGAGTTCTGAAACGGTGTAGTAGGCGCCGTGCAGCGGCCGCATGAGCACGTCGTCGGTGACCGTGGTATCGATTTCGGTGACGTTGATGTCACCGAGTGTGCGGAAAAAGATCGTCATATCGGTCTCGACGAGCGGCAAGATCTCGAGGAGTTCGTTAGCGAGTTCGCGGCGCACGTCAACGTTGAGCGCAACGTCCGTAAGTCCGAGTTTTGCAGATAGTGCGGCATCCCACGCGTTGCCGAAACGGGCGGGATAATCGTCGACCACGGATTGGAGCGGGGCAACGTCGTCGACGAGCGATGCAAGCGCTCCGCCGAGCCGACTGAGATTCCACTGCCCAATATTGGGCTGGTTGCCGTAGCGGTAACGCTTGCTGCCTGCATCTGTGGTGTTTGGTGTCCAGCCCGGGTCAAAGTTTTCGAGCCATCCGTAAGGGCCATAGTCGATGGTGAGCCCGAGAATCGAGAGATTGTCGGTATTCATCACGCCGTGTACGAAACCGACGCGCATCCAGCCGACCATCAAATCGGCAGTGCGCTCCATGACTTCGCGGAACAATGCCGTGATCACATCGTCAGTGATTGGTTCCATCCCGGCATTTCCATCGCCGGCTTCCCCCACCAGAAGGTGGGGAAAATAGCGCTGGACGGTGTGCTCGACCAACTGTCGGAGGAGGTCAACGTCGCCGCGGGAGGCCGGCAGCTCGAAATGTCCGAACCGGACGAAGCCCGGCGCAACGCGACAGACAACGGCTCCAGGTTCTGGTGCAGGATGTCCGTCGTAGAGCATGTCGCGCACGACCTCGTCGCCAGTGAGGATGAGACTGAGTGCCCGCGTGGTTGGAATCCCAAGGTGGTGCATGGCCTCGCTGCACAGGAACTCGCGAATCGAGCTGCGCAGCACGGCGCGTCCATCGGCGCCGCGCGAGTACGGAGTAGGTCCGGCACCCTTCAATTGGAGAACTTGGTGACTGCCGCTCGGTGTGGTCACTTCGCCGAGCACAATCGCTCGTCCATCACCGAGTTGTCCGGCCCAGTTTCCAAACTGGTGCCCACCGTATGTCATAGCGAACGGCATCATGTCGGCGGGCACCTCGTTGCCGGAGAACGCGCGAGTGAACTGTTGACTGGCCACAACGGTCGCGCTGATGCCGAGTTCGGTGGCGATTTCTTCAGAGTGTGCGATGAGCGCCGGATCCGCTGTTGGAGTTGGAGCTACACGAGACCACGCAGCGCCATTCACCTGCCGGCGCACATTTTCGTCGTCAGGGTCGCCGGGCAGATCCTCGAGGTACCAGTGATCGGTAATGAACTCGAGTTCAGTCATCAGATCAGTCTCGCAGGATGGGTAACGACCACCACTCGATGCGTCGCATCGCTCGACAGGACAGCGGAGTCATCCCAGCGGTGAAGTCAGGCGGGCGGTCACCGCTGCGCGGACTTGTGCGTCGAAGCTCTTGACGTGTGCTTCGACAAGCTCAGCGACCTGCTCAGCATCGCCGCTGCGTAGGGCATCGTGGATCTCGGCGTGTTCGTCGACAGCGTGGGCCATGTCGTGAACGTCAGCGAGGTACATATGCCAAAGCCGATCACTCTGTGCATACAAGACATCAAGGTTGGCAGTAAGAAAGCGATTGCCCGAGGCGCGCCAAATGATCTCATGGCAGCGTCGGTCGAGTTGGAGAAGCTCGGCGGGCGCCTTGCCGGGTTGCTGTAATTTGGCGAGCACGTCAGCCATTTCGGCCCAGTCGGCTGCGGTGCCGCGCTTGGTAGCGAGTCGGGCCGCATAAGGCTCCATGACGGCGCGGGTCTCGTAGAGCATCGAGAGTTCGTCAACATCGATCGAACTGACGAACATGCCGCGCCGCGGAATCACGGTGACGAAGTGGTCGCGCGCGAGCCGCTGGAGTGCCTCGCGAATCGGCGTCCGGCTCATTTCGAGCACAACTTGAAGGTCTGCTTCACGAACGACGTCACCAGGCGCGAGTTCGAGGCGTATGATCTTCCGTCGAATTTCGTCGTAGGCACGTTCGGCGAGGGACAGCGGTAGCGGTTCTTCAATCGACAAAGCTGTTGACACGGCCCTCATACTCTGTTGATATATCACCACTGTCAAGAGTGAAGTTGGTGCCAGGACCAACTCGACCTCCGCCTTGGAAAGAGCATGTCATGAGCGAACAAGTTGTCCCCACCACCGCCAAAGTCGTCGTTATCGGCGCCGGCATTGTCGGAAACTGCTTGGTCGGCCACCTGGCTCGACTTGGCTGGACCGACATGGTGCTCCTCGACAAGGGCCCGCTACCAAACCCAGGTGGATCGACAGGGCACGCGTCAAACTTCATCTTCCCAGTTGATCACAACAAAGAGATGGCGCTCCTAGGAGTGCAGAGCGCCAACCAGTACCGCGATGTCGAGCGCAGCGTTGACTCGGGTGGTATCGAGGTCGCTCGGACCCAAGAGCGGATGGACGAGTTTGATCGTCGTATGACGTCCGCAAAAGCGTGGGGTGTCGAAGCCGAGTTACTAACGCCAGCGCAGGTTAAAGAACTCGTCCCGTTCATCAACGACGATGTGATCCTTGGAGGCTTCCACTGCCCGACAGTCAGCGTTGTCGACTCCCTCGACACCGGCACCTTGTTCCGCAACGAGGCCATCGCCAAGACTGGGCTCAAGGTGTTCGCCAACACCGAGGTGCTGGACGTCGAGACTGAAGACGAGCCCGGCACTGGTCTCCAGAAGGTAACGGCCGTCGTCACGGACAAGGGCCGGATCGAGGCCGAATATGTCGTCGTGGCTTGCGGTGTCTGGTCGAACCGGATAGCGAACATGGCTGGCGCAACGATCCCGCTCGTGCCTGCTGTGCACCAGATGGCTGACGTTGGCCCGATGGACGTGCTTGCCGAAACGCAAAGCGAGATCAGCTACCCGATTGTCCGCGACATGGATACGTTCTGTTACGAACGGCAGTCTTCGGGCTCGATGGAAGTGGGCTCATATGCCCACCGTCCGATTCTGCATCACCCTGACGACATCCCTTCGAACGAGGAAGCGGCACTCAGCCCGACTGAGATGCCGTTCACGCCTGATGACTTCGACCAGCAGATGGAAGAAGCGATCGAGTTAATGGACATGCTTGGCGACGCCGAGATTAAGTACGCGATCAACGGTTTACTCTCGCTCACGCCTGACGCGATGCCGTGCCTCGGCGAGACCACCGAAGTGCGTAACCTTTGGTCGGCGGCTGCCGTTTGGGTGAAGGAAGGCCCGGGCATGGCGCAGGTCGTCGCCGAGTGGATGACTTACGGCTACCCCCGAGTGATCGACGCGCACGGCGCAGACATCGCACGGTTCTACGACCACGAGCGTAACGACGATCACATCTGGTCGCGGGCCGAAGAACACTTCAACAAGACCTACGGCATCGTGCACCCGGCCGAGCAATGGGAGAATCGCCGCAACCTCCAGGTCAGCCCCCTTTTCTCTCGCCAAGAAGCGCTCGACGCCTTCTTCTTCCAGGCCCGCTCCTGGGAGCGCCCACAGTGGTACGGCATCAATGCCGACCTCGTCGAGCGTTATGGCGTCGAAGAACGCGAAGTCGAGTGGGACAACCGCTGGTGGAGTCCGATCACCGTTGGCGAGCACCTCAACATGCGTGAGAACTGCGGCGTTGTCGATCTGTCAGCGTTTCAGATCTTCGAGCTGTCTGGACCCGGTGCGATCGAGTTCGCCGACTATCTATCGGTCAACAAGATCTCAGCTCCCGGCCGCGCAACGTACACGCCGTGGCTCACGCCTGACGGTGGTTTTCACTCTGACCTCACGATGCACCGCATCAGTGAGGACGTCGTCAACGTTGTGACCGGGGTGTTCGACGGTGGTCGCGACCTTGCCTGGATCAAGAAGTACATGCCGAAGGACGGCTCGGTCACAGTGACTGACCGCACGCTCGACACCTCGACCCTAGGGGTCTGGGGCCCGAATGCTCCTGCCGTTGTTGCGAAGCTGACCGATGCGGACCTATCGTTTGACGGCTCGCCGTACGGCTCGCTCCGGAATGTCCAACTGCGTGTCGGCGACAGTGAGATCGGCGCGACGCTGTTCCGCATTTCGTATGTCGGTGACTCCGGCTGGGAGATTTACGTGGCCTGGGATGATGCTCCAAAGCTGTGGGATGCGCTGATGGAGGCAGGAGTTGACCTCGGTATCCGCGCCACCGGCGGTGGCGTGTACGGCACCTCGGGTCGCATCGAGAAGGGATACCGCTTGCAGGGCGCCGAGCTTGAGAGCGAGTACAACCCGCTCGAAGCTGGCCTCGCCCGTCCCAAGGTGAAGTCGGCGGACTTCATCGGCAAGGACGCCTACCTCGGTGCACGCGAGTCAGGCGATCCCGAAGTGCTAATGGTAACAATGACCGTGGATGACCAGACCGACGCGCATGGCCGCACCCGTTGGATGCAAGGCGGTAACGAGCCGATCTGCGATCTTGACGGCAACACGCTCATGGACTCACACCAGCGTGTTTGTCGGGTAACCACGGCGGGCTACGGCCCCTCGGTTGAGAAAATGATCCTGATGGGCTACGTCCCGCGTGAGATGGCCGTGCC
>Ga0213869_10001259_pt1 | contig 19230 bp, 29 predicted proteins | sample PICome_10_FD_160083 | JGI IMG/M metagenome (GOLD analysis project Ga0213869, IMG submission 160083) | Coastal seawater microbial communities near Pivers Island, North Carolina, United States - PICO132 | ecosystem: Environmental > Aquatic > Marine > Coastal | place: USA: North Carolina...
TAGCCGTTAAGTGTATCATTATACTTAGGTGCATCGTCCATTGAGATTTTCTCATAACGTGCGCCGTAGTTAAGTGTAAGTCTATCACTGTAATCCCAAGTATCTTGAACATAGAAACTAGTTGTTTCAATTTCAAAGAAAGCGGCACCATCGGCTGGATTACCACTTGGGGAGTTCCTATAGTCAATGCTATAAGGAGTTTTGTTTTGGAAGTCCTCTATACTTGCGTATTCAAGAACACCATCTGAGTATGCAACAAAACCGTTTGCAACATCAACACCATTTTTAGATATACCAGCAACAAGTTCATGTGAGCCCATAAGGTATGATACCTCAAACTCTAATTCACTTGATGTTGTTTCTAAAAAGTTGTAATGTCTAAATGGGTCAGGTCCAACAAGAACTTGTGGTCCTCTGTTACCTTCTCCTAGTTCAACTATTGCTCTCATAAAGTCATCGCCACCAACACTTGCTTGTGATGTTTCAACTGTTCTATCTCCATATCTAAATGTAGTAGAAAGTTTATCATTCCAGTCACTAAACACTTGGAAACTATCTGATGTCAAGTCTGTAGTCTTAATATAGTTACCACTTGTGAGTGCTAATACTGTATTTGAACCACCATACTCTCTGACATCATTGTTTTCTGATGTTTGGTTTGTGTAAGTTGCTCTGTGTGAGTCATTAATATTCCAGTCTAATTTGATTAGCATATCTTCATCAAGTAATGAATTAACACCACCTGAGGCCGAACCTGCATCATAACCATAAACATCATTTGCAATGCCTATAATTGTTTCTGCGTCTGCTACAGTTACACCATCAACTTCTCTAAGGGCACCACTTCCTGATGCTCCCCAGATACCTGGTTCACTTTTCTCAAATTTGTCATAGTTTACAAAAAAGAATAACTTATCTTTAAGGATAGGTCCGCCTAATGTAAACCCTTGTGTGTCTTCCTCAAACTCACCTATAGTAAGTTCTTGTCCGTCAATTTCATCTCCGACCCAACTATCGCTAGTTGTAAAGCCGTAAACAGATCCTGACAGTTCGTTAGTACCTGACTTAGTAACAACGTTAATAACACCTGCTGTTGACCCTGAGTCTCTGACATCATAGTCTACAACACTTACTGATACCTGTTCAACTGAATCAAGTGATAAAGGAGATTTAACTCCAGGATATCCACCATACTCCAGACCGAAGTCATCAGATTGGCCAATACCATCCACTTGGAAGGAACTGTACCTTGCATTGGTACCTGCAATCGAAATACTTTCAGTATCATCACCATTAAAAGAAATACTGTAAACATTCACAAAAGGTTGTGTTGCTACTGCATCTTTAATGTCTCTGTTGACACTAGCAATATCCATGATCTGATCGCCGGTTAATGTACTTCTAGGTCCTGTAACAAGACCTGAAGAGTTTATTGCTTGTCCAACAACAACTAATTCTTCTACTGCATCTGTACTTCTAAGAGTTAAATTAACTTTAGAGGTTTCAGACAGTTCAAGATAAATGTTGTCTAACTCAGCATATCCATCTGTACCAAAAACAACGATCTTATAAGGACCGCCAACACGTAGATTCCTTGCAAGGAACACTCCGTCTTCGTTTGTTATTTGGGTTGACGTTGAACCTGAGGGTTCATGGATAACGGAGACGTCTGCTCCTGATACTTCTGCACCTGAAGAGTTGTAAATTAACCCTCTAATTGCTGAAGTAGTTTCTTGGGCGAATACCGGGACACTCATTAAGAATGTTGCGGCTAACCCAAGGAATAGTTTGCGAATATTCATAAACTTCTCCTATACGCATGTGTGTTTAACCTAATTGACTTCGCCAAAAAGGCACCATGTAAGTAAGATAATCTTACACCCATATTTAACTATATTTTATAATTGTAGGGATAAATGTGGTAATTATGAACTTAAATTTTTAGCCGTTATTTTCAAAACTTTTTGGCTTAAATTCTGTTTTTGTAGAGTTGATTATGCTGTTTGTTTTTCGTGATTCTTCAGGTTCGTAGTATTCTTTATATGCTTCTATTATTGCCTTATACCTAATAATCTGGTTACGAAGTTGGACATTATTTTTTTGTAGAAGCTCGTAATCTTCATCTGTTAATGAAAATAATACTGGGTCTATGTTTGCTTTTTTAAGTTCAGCAAATACTTCTTGTTGATTTCCTTCATTAATAATTTTCCAATTAATTTGGTCTAAAACTACCACAGAAGGGATTTCTAAGTCTAAAGGCATACGCTCTACCTCTTTGGTAAAGATTTCTAATTGCTTTGTTGATGCACAACTACTAATAAGGAACGTAATTAGGATTGGCAATATTAGTGCATTCTGCATTGATCTGCGACTTTTTGGTTGCATTGAATTCCTCCTCTGTTAGTGGTGAGCCTTGTGCTATTTCAAAACATCTTACTCTTTGTTGTTCTCTTCTACCTTCTATTCTTTGTATGCTTTTTGGTTTAGCAACTGCTAAAGCACCTATATCTCGTCGTTCACCTGATGCATTTACTTTGTTAAACTTTTCATTTGCTAAGTTTAAGTCTTTATTAAGTTTGGCATTATTTTCAGAAATTTGTTTGTTGATATTTTGTTGAGTTTCTATATCACGTAACTGTTGCTCTATAAGAGCCTGTTGCTCTTGTACTGCGCCTTCTAATTTAGCATTGTTAAGTGTAAGGATTTCGTTTTCTGATTTTAAGTGTTGCACATACCAAAGGCCGCCACCAGCACCCATTAGCATTACAAAAAATAGGACTAATTTAATCTGACTGAACATGTTTGCCTACAACCTCTATAAGTTGTGACACAGTCATTACGTCAAATGTTTCTTCTTCAGGAATAGAGATGTTTAATTTTTCTTCAAGTTGCATAAAAACATCTACAATATCAAATTCATCACCGCCAAGGTCGTCCATTAAATGTGTGTCATCTGTAATGGGAGATTCCCCTGAACCAAAATGTGCTTTTAATACTTCTAATATTTGCTCTTTCATGTGTCTAAACTCTTTTAGTTACTAAAATATTATCTTGTTCACCAAATACTACTATATACTCTTCTATTGGTAAGGCTTTCATTTCTCCTAACATAGAATTAAATTTTCTCATATTCATATCTAAATCTTTAATAGCACTTTTATCTATACCAAGTTCTTCCATTACGTCTTTAGCATTACCAAAATTAATAATTTCTACTGTAGCAACATCCTTACTGCCTCTCATATGAAGTTTGTTATCATTGATGCCTGCTTCTAGTAAACTAGACCCTTTTAAAAACTCTAATATTTTATTACTGTTATCCATTGCTTCTTCTTCCAGTTTTTTTGCTTCTTCCTGGGCTATTGCTTCTTGTTGCTGAGCTTTCCAGTCTTCTGCACTTAAATAGTTTTCTGGATCTAATTGTAAAAACTTAGTAAGTGTTTCGTCGTTGAGTCCAATATCTTCTTCGCTAAGTAATGTACTAACATTCCATTGTAATTGTCCACTTACATTTTCTATTTCTTTAACTAGTTCTTTTATTTTAGTTAATGATTGGTCGTTGCGATCCATTTCTACAAATACCATATAATAATTATCTGGATTAGGGTTAGGCGATACTTCTACATCTCTAACTTCAACAATGCTGTGATTCAAAAATTTGTATAAGTCTTTACCTGCTTGATGTTCTTTTATATGGAATCCTATAACCATAACATCATTGTTGCTACCAGTTTTAGGTTCAAATTCATCTACACTGATTTTTTTAATCATTGTATTTTTTAAGTCTTGTTCTCTTAAAGCCATTATATCAATCCTGTGTTAGGTATTTCTTTATTAATACTTGCGGCTTGGTTTTGGCTGTTCAAGTCTGCGTCTTCCATGTCTACAAATTTAGAATCGTCTACTTCAACTACATCAGAAACAAATTCGTCAACATATCTTCTTGGCATGTCTATACTTACTACCCAAACAGGTTCTGATGTTGTTTTAGGTTTATATCTGGTTGTTCCGTCTGGTCGTTTGTCCAAGGTTACATCAGCAAAGGATTGTACTTGTTTTGGTTTTAATAATGTATCTTTTTTAAATTCTACTAAACAATCTCTAGCAATTAGTCTTTTTGCTCCGTCAGGGTCTGGCATATCTTTATATGGATACATCAACTTTACACTTACATAGTGCCTTTTAAGTTTAGGCCCTTCAAGTATTTCACCTTTCTGCCAGTTTTTAAATGCATATAAGTCTAGACTATCTAAAGTCTTTTCAAACTCCAATAACATATCTAAAAGACTATTAGAGTCTGATAGTTCTTTTATACTGTCATTTAATACTTTTGCTGATATTGTCATTATTAAACTCCTATAAGACTATTTATCTGATCTATAAAATGAGTTGTTTTTGTAATGAACTCTTATATTAAATATTATAGTAATGGAATTTTACAAAAACTTATGATAAACAACCATATAAAAAGTTGGCATACACAGAAAGCAAACTACCGTGATGGGATAACGCCCATGCACGGTTTTTTTATGGCTAAAAGGAGGCACATATGTCCAGAAAGGCTAGAAAGAAGAATTGTAACAAATTTAGAAAACAAAAAGGAGGAGATTATTTGAGAGTAATACAAGGTGGCGCCATACAACGCCAAAGAAAAAAAGAAGTAAATATTGTACCTAGAAACTTCCACCAAGATGATTTACTTGGTTTAATAGAGGACAAAAATATCAATATAGTGTTTGCAGTTGGACCAGCAGGTACAGGTAAAACACTAATATCAACATTGGCAGGTATCCGTGCTTTAATGCAAAACAAAATAGATAAATTTGTGGTAACACGTCCAGCAGTTTCCGTTGATGAGCAACACGGCTTTTTGCCAGGCACATTACAGGAAAAAATGGCACCATGGACTAGACCTATATTTGATGTGTTTGAGGAATACTACACGCCAGACCAAATAGAATTCATGATAAACGATAACAAAGTGGAGATTGCACCATTGGCATATATGAGAGGTAGGACATTTAAGAACTCCTACATTATTGCAGATGAAATGCAGAATGCTACAGACAACCAGATGAAGATGTTATTAACTAGACTAGGAGATAACAGCAAGATGATTGTTACTGGAGATTTAGATCAACACGATAGAGGTTATGAAACCAATGGATTAAAATGCTTTATGGAGAGACTTATGACGTCAGGCTCTGATTTAATAAAGGCAGTTAATTTTACTAACAAGGACATTGAGCGACATAAAGTAGTAACGGAAGTGTTACGTTTATACGGAAATTAAATACTCTGATTTTTTAGTAATATAGTCAGCAATATGTGACTCTACGGCTTCGGTTTCTCTGGAACCTATAGAATGCTCTGTGATCCACTCCCAAGGATCTATAGTAGATATGCCTTTGGATTTATTAAAGGTAGCAACTCTGTTTTTCATTTTAACAGCAGACTCAGTAGAAGCAAGTTTGTGTTTCCATTTAAAGGCACCCTCTATTTCCCTTGTAAGTTCTAAACCATACTTTTCAGGATTTTGAGTCATAAGACTTTTATTCATTATATTACCTTTTCTGTTTTCTAAATTCAATACACTAGGCTGTATTGCTTCTAATAATTTTTCTGAAGTAAAAACTTTCATAACCTCCATAACATGTTCAAAAGGTTCTTCTGGTAATCCTATTATGTAAGCAGAACATTTATGCCAGTGAGGGTAGTCTTGCTTCAGCATTCTTAAAAAATCAAATGCTTTTTCTTTATCAGTACCTTTTCTAATTTTTTTATTTGCTACAGGGTGCAAACTTTCTATACCAAAAAAGTGTCCATGAAATCCCATTTTATCTAATTTCTCTACCTGATGAGGTTTGGCTAACATAACATCAAATCTACTATAACCAACAATGGTGGGGACATAATCTAGTTTAGTTATTGCATTATAAAGATTATCTATTTTATCGTCGTCCTCATTAAAAGTATCATCAACACAACTAAAGTGTGTTATTCCATATTTGTCTTTTGCTTGTTTAAAAAAATCATATAACTCTTCACAAGTACTATCTTTTACCTTCTTAGCATTCCTAAATTCAAAACTACAAAATGTGCAATTAAATTTGCACCCTAGCCTGGTTTCAAAATTTAAAATATCTTTAGACGATAAACAATAATCTTCATAAAGTTTTGATACTACAGGTTGCTCAACTATATCAGTATTAGGCAATACTACCATTGGTAATCCATTATGGTCTATTAGATCTAATTCATAATCTCCGTCAATCCAATGTTCAAATAAATGTAATGCTCTGCCAGAAAAAATAAGATCAGGTTTAAGCATTCCTAATTCGTAACGATAATCATTTGTAGGTCCGCCCAGGATTAATTTGCAATCTAAATTTTGTTTTAAAATTTTTATGGTTTTTGCAAGAGTTTTATCTGTGTTTAGAATATTGTGATTGAATAATGAGCTACCTAATAAAAAAGGTTTTTTAATATTATTATTGTTGCACCATGAAATTATTTTATCTGCTAACACGTTAGGTTCCCAAAAGTCTACATAGTTAATAACTGTGCTTGGAATATTTCTTTTAACAAAAACCTCGTGTAAGGCGAAAGGAGCAAGTGGTCTTATGATGCTAGACCAATGTGGGTCGTTTTTTTGATTGGTGACTTCTAGTATTACAGCACCGTCGAAGTCTGCGTTCATTAGTAAATTTTTCTAATCATATAATCAAATGGTTCAACAGTTCTAATCTCAAAGTTTTTACCATCTAATTCTTGTCCTTTAATATGTGTAGGGGTTCGTTTACCAATACTTTTAAGTTTAAAAATCTTTTTAGTTCGAGGGTAGACTTTTCTGCCCTCTATGATCTCTTCTTTATCTTTAAACCAGACTGTTAGTTCGTATTCCTCATACGCAACACGTTTAAACCAATTTACTATATTTGTCCACATAAAAATTATTTATCATTATTTTCAACTTGCTGAATTAAGTTGAAGCTCAATAAGTGTTGCGGCTAAATTAATTTCAGGATCAGCACACAGGCTACTCTTAGCCATACCGTTCCTAATTAATACTATTGCTTGGTCCTGTTGCAGTTCGTTGTTGCCCCACAAGTCTAAGTTACGATACATAAACTTGTAGATGTCATCATATTCTTCAGGCCTTGCTTGGCTACAAATAAGTGTTCTAGCACCTTTGTAATCACCACCTTTAAACATTTCGATAGCATTTAACATCCAGTCGCTTTGTGACTGATCTCCTGCCTGTGGACGTTGTAACACGCCGTCTACCACGTTTTGTTGTACCAGGTTAATACTTTTACGCAAGTCAGGATAACTTGCTTGTACATAAGTGTCTAGTGTGTCTAAATCCATTTCTACGTTTTCATCTATACAGATTTGAGCAAGCCTGGCAGTAAACTCTGTTATGTCTAACTTCTCTATATGGAAGCCTTGGCACCTGCTGTGTAGTGCAGGAATAATACGTTGTGGATAATTACATGTTAATATAAATCTACAACTAGTATGATACATTTCCATAACACCACGTAACGCCGCCTGACCATTGGGAGTAATATAATCTGCCTCATCTAGTAAGACATATTTAATATCGCCAAACGGCATAGTGGATGAAAAATTTGTAATCTTATTTCTGATAGTGTCAACATTGTTTTCATTACTAGCATTTATTTCCAGTATATCCATGTTGTCCACATCTAGTTCTGTCAGCAATACTTTTGCTAGTGTTGTTTTCCCTGTTCCGGGGGCACCACTGAATAGTAAGTGTGGTAGTGCCCCTTCTTCGACCCAGCCACTCACCTGCCGGCGTTGGCCCTCATCTCGAAACACATAGGTACCTATGCTTGAGGGCCGATATTTCTCTGTCCAAAGTTCTTTCAATGTATTGTCCTGTCTTTTTCGTCTTCTACATCAATGTATTTGATTTCAATCAAATCATCAATATCACTATGTCTAATATCATCTATTATAGCATGAAAGTCCTTTATGTCAAGGTTTTTCTTTAGATGTTTAATTGCTACAGCAAATACAACACTTGCTACTGTTATAGGATGATGTCCTGAATCTATTTGATCTAAGAATAAATCATCAACTAAATCTAAAATTGTTTCCATCTCTACGTCAGTCATTCTTTCTCCGTTTGATCTTTATCTGCATCTAGTTTTTCAAATGTTTTGCTATACCATGCATTACTGCAATAAGCATCACAAAACACATTTAAATTATCTGGTGTATGGTATTTGATACTGCCAACAAATAATGGCTTACTACATTCACTACAGGAAAGATTCATAAATTAATTATACTACAAAAGTATTAGTTGTCAAGTTCTTTTAGTAATAATTGTTTTACAGGCACATCATTATTTTGACAATATAATTTAATTATTTCTTTATCTTCAACTGATAGATTTTTAAGTGCTAGATGTTCAGGCCAGGTTACAAAGGTTAATCTCCAATCATATCCATTGGATTTTATCCAGTTATGCAATTCAGGAAGTTGCATAATATTTTCTGTATGCAATGCTGATGTTATCTGAAACTTATAACCATAACTCTTGCATTGTGATATAAAATTAATTACTTGTTTCCAAGAACTTCCTTCTCTAACTCTGTCGTTTGTTTCTGCATACCCATCTACACTAATATAAAAATGTACCTCTTTACATTTATCTAAACTATTTTTAATTCTTTCAGTTATAGAAAAAGTTCCGTTAGTATTATAAATTGCTTTTAGTTTTTTAATATTTTTAAACTTCTCTAAAAACTTAATGTGTCTATTTGTCATTAAAGGCTCACCACCTAAAAACAAAACAGTTTCTATACTGTCAGGAATTGTTTTAAAATCATCTGTGTCTTTGATAACTTGCTTAGGTGTTAAATCAGGATGTAACTTCTTACCCCAAGCATTACTCCATTCTGGTCCGCACATCACACACATTAAATTACAAATATTATCGAATCCTACTTCTAAAAAATCTAAACTAACCGTCTTGCAATCGTACTTTGAATTAAATTCTAATCTAGTTGAGGGTGCTAAATATTCTTTAGTCCTGTATGGCTTATTAGTTCCTGATACTTCTTCCTCGTCATAACATTTTTGACAACCTGCAATGTGCTCTCCTGCTTTGGCTTTACGCCTGAGCTCGTCATATACTGGCATAGTAAGTATCTTATCAACATCTCCATCAAATTCAGCGACAGGATATTTAAACCTACAGCAAGGAAATATTCTGTTATCGCTTCTTATGTTTGTGTGATGCCAAAAGGCACTACATATAGTTTTGTTACTCATCTCTTTGGCTCGTATTAATATCCATTGCCTTTTTCAAAAGTTTCAGTTCGTTTTTCTTTAACTTACTGTAATACAAAAATGCTTTTGTATCTTTTGGGAAACAATGGCCACCAAAGCCAAATTGTCCATCTGGACCAGGTACCTGCATGTGGCTATTGCCTATACGAGGGTCTCTAGTCAGTATATCTATAAATTGTTCCCAACTACTATGGGAACCACTTCCTTCATGCAACTTATGTAATTCATTAAACCATATTACTTTGGTGGCTAACCAACTATTTATTGTGTACTTGATTAAACTTGCAGTTATTAAGTCTACCTTAAATGTTGGTACTGTTCTGACATTGCTGTGACGTATATATGCTTTTTCAACAATTTCACAGTCTCTCCATTTACCACCAAGTATTTGCATATCAGGATTTAAAAAATCTTGAAAACTATTTGCTTCTGTTAAAAACTCTGGGTTATAAACAATCTTTAATTTTTTAAATGACTTTTTAAAATTTGTTAAATGATCTGGAGTAATTGTGCTTTTAATTACAACTATACCTTTATATGCCAAACTTTCTAATGTTGTTAAAACATCTCTGGCAATACTAACGTCTACATCCATGTGACTATCTTGTGGGGGCGTTGGTACGCAAACAAAAGTAAGTGGTGGATCATAATTAACAAGATCACTAATTGTGTTTTCGTTATATTTAGGATCTACTATGATCTGATCTACATCTGTATCAAAGCCATTTGCTACTGCTGAGCCTACAAACCCTTTTCCTATAATACCCAGTTTCATGTTGATAGTTTATGTTCTGCCTTTTCAAGTCGTTTTTCTTCTAGCCATTCTTCTTCGCCAGCATATTTTGGAGCATTTTTAATGGCCTGTTCTGCTTGCCACAGTACTTTATATATCTTTTGCTTACAACCAAAGCCATTGAATCCGTCAATGTTAGGATCATGCATTACGCCTTCCCATTGCCAAAGTTGTTCTTTAATTGCTTTATTACCTGTTTTTTCTACGTATGGCATCTGTTGTTCCTGCTTCTAAGCCTACTCCCATCATTATAAAAATAAATGATAATATTAACCACCAAGAACTCAAATCAGCAAATATAACACCTGCCAATATTGTTATGCCTGTCAAACCTATTGTGGTTACGCCTGTGGCATCTTTAACTTCTGGTAATTTCATTATCGTGTTTTTTTCCTAGCAAATTCTATACCGTTAGAGGATTTTAAATTTAATTGTTCGTCTGGTTTATCTTCTGATACGGCTAAACAACCTTTAGGATCTAATTTCCAAATCTTTTGGCCTTCTTCCAATCTGTCGTCTGGTGCCTTAAAACCTTCAGTCCAACGGCCATACTCTACATATACCCATTGGCCTTCTTGTAACCAATCTATATCAGGTCCGACGTCGAACACCTGGAACCATCTTGGTACCGTGCCTTCTTCTTTTCCTATAGATGCTTTAACAATGATGCCGGCATTTGTTTTTTTGTCGCCAAAGTCGCCTTTTATTGCTAGTATGTTGTCGCTATATGCTCTTATCCTCGCCATCTGGTGTATCCTCTTCTGTGTAGTATGGTACCATTTCGATATCACCGTTAGGGAGTTCTACTTCTCTAAAGCCAAGTGGCTCTTGCTCGTCAAAACTCTCACCTAATGGTGCCTCTGGTTCTGGTTTGGGTTCTGGAGTTGGTGCTGGTGCTTCTGGTTTAGGAGCAGTTCGCACATTTTCCTTTTGTGTCTTTGCTGTTTTTACTTCTGGCGTGATAGCATCAGGTGTAAGTTTACCTGACAACTCTGGATTATTTCCTTTTAAACTTTGTTGGGCAGTACTGCTCTGAGGATTGTCTTTATAATATGCTCGAACTCGTTGGTCACGAGGTTCTATAATCTCGCCGTTAGGTCCTAGAACGTTGCCCTCAGCGTCAACACCCATATTGCCCATGGCAGTTGTTTCTTTTTGCTGAGCCATTATAGCATCTAAATCTATTACTTGACCTTTATTTGTTCTTCTTGATACCATTATTTTAAAAATTCCTTTATGTCTAATCTATATTTATGGCTATCAACCTTATGTATACCCAAAATATAGAGTAAATAACTGGCAACACTACTTCCTCTGCCTACTCCCCATACTAAATTATTTTGTCTCATAGTATCTACAACCCATATTAATAACTGTAATATAGGGAACAAGCCTCGTTCTTTATACATGGCTAACTCCATTTCTACTCTCCCTATCTCGTCGGGATCACGTTGGATGAGTTTGCTATGTATATACTCCTCAATATCTAAGTCTTTATAGTGTTGAGGTATATTAAAGTCTTGGCTAAAGTATGTTTTATCAGATAGGGGAACAAGTTCTAGTTCATCACAAAACTTATTGTAGTTAGTAATATCACTAAATGGAATGTCGCTAAGGCTATTACCACGGTATAATATTTCAATACCCTGTTGCTCAGTTGCCAGATAATTTTTCATATTAACATTATATGACAGCCTTATACATTTGTCAAGTTATTTTGGATCTTTTGGGACTTCTCTTAATATTTGCTTCTTACTAAAATCTAATTCGATAAGTTGTCCTTTTTCTTTTGTTTCAGTATCCGCAACATCTGATGTCATATCTTTGTGGACAAGGTCTTCTATGTCTTTAATTGGTTGGCGCATTTGTTCTCCTATCTTATTAATGTCAGTGTTCTCATGATACTCATCATGTTCTTCTTTGTTAGGAAAATAATTATCATATGTACTAAAATCCTTTCTATACCACCAAGGTGTGTCCCATACTGGATAGTCGCCTAACCAGTCTTTCATAGAAGGTAAACCATTGTAGTCCATTTCATCTGTAAACATTTCATATTCTAATTCTTCGTCTTGTTCTTTGAGCGTAACAACTTCTATTATACTAGTCTCATGAGCAATAGTGTTCAGTTTAGCATGTAAACAATTTAATAAAACAGACTCAGTAATAGAGGGTAAGAACATAAAATTATTTTCATAAGGTGCAAACATACTCTCAACACTTTTTTTAGACTCTAAATCATAAATTATAGAATTATGTATGTGTTCCCATAAGAAAGAATTTATACATGAAAAACTTACGTTTTGTCTTATATGTGCTTCTTCATATGTAATGTCTGCTGTTTGTGATGTTCTCAGAGTATATGTTAAATTATATGAAACTGGTTTAATATTTTTAGTTACATCATCAATTACAAGTCCTTTAAACGGAATTGTTTTCTTAACTGTTAAGATATTCATTTCTTTGCTCCAAACACTGGTATGTCTCCTACATCTGGTTTACCACCAGAACTTTTAATAGGTCTATCTACAGGTGTAATAAATGTAGGTGTGGTTTTTCTAGTTCCTGTTATGGGCTTATCTATGCCTTCACTTTGTGAAGATTTGTCTCCAGAATAAAAACTTTTAAAATAAGTTATTAGTTCCTGCTTACTGTAATCTGGTGTTTCAACTTTTTCTTCTATCTCACCAATATTCATTACTTCAGGTTCTTCTTTAATTTGTCTTTGTGCAACTACAATATTAAGTTGTTGCTGAGCCATATCAATCATATTACCTAACTGTTGTTGTATTGCACTATCTCTTTGTATTGCATAAAACTTTTTATTAAGTGTAGTTATCTCACTAAGAAGCTCTGACTCTTTCATGCCTTGTATCTTATCAAAGTAGTCGAAATGTTCTGTCATTTTAATCTATCGAAATGGTAATCTAATGTAGTTTCACTTATAGTCACTTTATGTTTTCTCTGTCTTATAATAATGTCCATATATCTAGGAGTATTTAAAACCATTTTTTCTATTGAGTGACTTTCCTGGTTACCTTCTGCGGCACAATTATATCCTCTTACTCTGTGTGTAAAGTTTCCTAAATTAGAAGACGATGCATCTTGTGTGTATTCTTTCATAGAAACACCTGCTAAACTAAGAGTTGCTATGTTACCAAATATGTCAGGTGTATCTGCTATAATAGTAGGTTGTTGTCTGGTATTAGTTTTATCCAGCATGATAGTGAAATTATTACCGCTCAAAAGTTTGTTATAATTGTCACCTGTGATTATTTTAAACCCAAGAGTTTCAATTATTTCTAAAATTGGTAATGAATTATTATTTAAAACTAAACCTGTAAAGTTATTTGGGCCATACACTAGTTTTCTTTTTTTATTAATTATATCATAAAAACTAGTAATGCTACTCTCTATACCAGTTTCGGTATTTAAATATATTTCTAAACCATTTATGTTTACAACATGCCAAGTGGAAGTTTCATCATATTCTGCTCCACTTTTATCAATAACATCTTGATGTGTAACTAAACCCAAGCCGGCAAATCCTGTGAATCCGGCATCCAGTTTAATCATTATGATACACTCGTTTAAGTGCCAAAAATAAACATCATGGTTACTGTGTTTTGTAACTTGTACAAATCCTAACTTAATAAGTTCTTTCTCTGTGGATTCTAAATTTGTAGTTTTATATACTATAAAGTTTACGGTACTCATTGTTCCTAAAAGTTAATACTTTCACCGCAACCACATGTACCATTAGACAGTGGCGACTTAACAGTGATAGTTTTTCCTTTTATTCCTTCATCTAATAAATCTATTGTACTACCTTTCAACATAGGCATACTAATTGAATCTATTATTAAAACTTTGTTGTCATCTAGTTCTGATATAAAATTATTTTGGCTTAGATATTCTGTAACAAACTTCCATGTAAATTCAAATCCTGAGCAACCGCCAGGCATGAGACCTAAAGATACACCTAATGCATCATTATCGTATATTTGGTCTAATAGATGTTTTTTTGCGGAATCAGTTACCACAACTTGATCTGGATTATAAGTTTGAATAGTTTCCATACTAATATTTATCTATAGAAATTTAGTATGGAAGTAGTTTAGAACTAGGGTCTGTCTGTAATAATCTCGTCAACTAAACCAAAGTCTAATGCTTCTTGAGATGTCATAAAGTTATCTCTATCCATAGCCGCCTCAAACTCTTCATAAGTTTTACCTTTGGTGTTATGCTTAACATATGCTTCAGTGAGTTCCTTTTTAATACGGATTATCTCATTAGCACGGATTTGGATATCACTTGCTTGTCCACTTGCACCACCTAATGGTTGGTGTATCATGTGTCTGGCACCAGGTAACATAAAACGTTTACCAGGAGCACCGCTGTTAGCAAGGAAACTTCCCATACTGGCCGCTTGTCCCATTACAATAGTAGACACATCAGGTTTAATATACTGCATTGTGTCATACATTGCCATGCCACTTGTAACAGTTCCACCGGGAGAGTTGATATAAAAGTTTATATCTGCATCAGGGTCTTCTGCTTCTAAGAAAAGAAACTGAGCACAAATACTATTTGATACTGGGTCATTTACTTCACCATTAAGAAACACAATACGTTCTTTTAATAAACGTGAATAGATATCATAACTGCGTTCGCCGTTAGATGTTTTTTCAATTACATAAGGTACAAAATTCATAATAATAGTCTGTTTAGTTTGTAGTAATACTTATTATAAACTATTTTGTTGTTTTGTCAATAGTGGATTTAAATTCCGTCTCTTCCGGCTGTAATAGTTTGACCTAAGTTGCGGCCTATGGAGGAACTATCTTCATCTGGAGATGCTCCAGTTTGTTCTCTGATCTTTTTGCCTTTACCCATTATATTAAATCTAGGTTCACCACCGTCGTGATTGTGTTGAACTCTTTTTGTATCAAAACTCTCTCTTTCTAACATGGGTTCTGTATGGCCTACATCAGTAGGGTGTTTAGTTACAGGACTAGCATGTACTGAAGTGTTAGCAATTATTTCAGCATTCTCTTTGGTAATATCTGATTTAAATAAACCCAATTTAAAGAACATTACAGGGTCTTTGTTTTTAAATTTATCTTCCATGCCTAACAGTCTGGGCATAAGACTATATGTAACTGGAACATCTTCTTCCCCAATAACATCATAGTCTAATTCTACTTTAACTGGATACTCATAACCATCAGTATACATATAAGCATTGTTAAATTTAATAACTTCCTCAGGCAAGTCTAATCCTAAATCGTCTTTAATAACTTGTATAGCAATATCTCTTAATGCATCTTTATTTAGATATATAAACTTGTTTAATATGTCTTTATGGAAGTGACCAGGAGGTAATTTATCTGCTGGTACACCAAACAATGTTGGGAAATCAAAATTGATCTCCATTTTGTCTAGCTCAGCAACTGTTCCTGTGTTCATGTAATGTAGTTCAACATCTGTCAAAAACTGTATAGCATCTTTAGACACAGGATGTTCTTTTAATACCTCAAAGAATCTATTGTAAAAATCTTTGTATCTGATACCATGTTTGCCCCACATATATCTGGCAATCATTTGTGTGAGTCCGTTAATATGGAACTCTCTTAATAAGATACTGTAAACCCAACACTCAACAGTTTGCTCTACGCTCATTGTTCTGGTTGCTCTGATAAGTTCTATCTTTTCTGGAGCACCTTGCCAATCTCTAGGATTTTTATAATTGATGTAATCATATGCTTCTATAATATCTAAACCATATTTTTCTTTGTACTCTGGTTGATTCATTTCGCTGTTACGAAGTATCTGTGTATTCCACACACTAAGAGCATAATGTTGACCTAACTCTAACACCTGGCTTAATCCATCTTTCCAGGATTCAGGTGTCTCTTCTGGCATAGGCAAAATAAGTTCTGTATAACTATAAAGGTTCCTTTTGTTTGCTTCTTTTAACAAATGACCTAATTTGTTCATATGTAAATTTTTACGTTTGATTGCTTCTAGTACACTTTCATTCATACTTTGTACAGCAAAAGTAATACCTCTACTATAAGGGCCTAGTATTTTAGCAATCTCTAAACATATTTCAGTATTGTTTTTATTATACTGGAAGTTGATACCGTCTATAATACTACCTGGTGCGTCTGCATACTTTCTGGCTATGTGAGCAATTTCAATATCTCTGTCTTTGAATATACCCACATTGGCGTCTGCACTTAACACATAGGCTACTCTGTTTTCACTGAACCATTTCCAGTTTGCCTCAACTCTGTCCATCTCAAACTTTTTAACTTTGGTGTAAGTTAATCCACCCCAATCACAAAACGTACACAGGAATGGACAACCTCTGTTGGTTTCATATGTTGCTGACCAAACATGATCTGCATAATTTTGCATAAGCCAATCAAATTCGCCTGTGCTGTATGGATCTGGAAGTAAATGTAGTTCGTGTATTCTTTCACCACTGAGTGTTTTAGGAAGTTCTCTGCCGTCCCTGATCATTCTTAGCAAATCAACAAATGCAAACTCGCCTTCCAGTTTAAGGAATACATCTACCCATGGAGCATCTTTGTCCATGTCAGGCCACACATTAGGTCCACCAAACATTACTATACAATCTGGGTATGTTTCTTTGACCAGTTTGCTCATGGCCATATTCCATTCTGTATTCCATACATAGTTACTAAATCCTACCACAGCAGGATTATCTAATCGCTTGATAACTTCTTCTGGATCTTCTCTTTTACAGAATAGTTCAGGACCAAACTCAAAATAGTCTGTGATGTCTTTGTGCTTTTTGGCGTATGCTGTTAAGCAACCTATACTATATGGTAGCCAAAGACTATCTTGCCCTGCAACTGTAACAGTATAATTTATTTGAAATAAGTAAACATTCTTTTTTTGCATGTCAATCCTTTCTTTAATAGTAGTATTTATCTGTCTACTTCACTAGTGCATGTATGTTGTTTATAACTGCCTGTAATCCTTTTTGGCGTTGGGTAGTTAATAAACTTGAGATAGGTTTAAAGTCTATAAACTTTATGTCCAATGCTTCTTCTGATGTGCAACCATTATAAGTGGTACATAGCAATTTACCAATACCTTTTACAATGAAAGCATCACTGTCTATGGCAAAGTTCCAGCAACCATCCTGAGTTGTTTGTTCACCTAATACCCATACTCTGCTCTGGCATCCATATATTTCAGTTTCAGGTGTTCTTAATGCATCTGGGAAGTCTTCTACTAATCTGCCTTCTTCTAATAGATATTCAAAAAAGTATTCCTGATCAATGTCAGCAAGTGTATTTAATTCGTTGAGTAAATCTGACTTCATGCTTATATTTATAAAGTCAGATTTTTAAAGATGTTTGTTATTGGTTAGTCGCGACTTGCTAATAGTTCTTTGCTGTATGCTAAATCGTATTCAGTTCCTGTAGTAAGTTGAACTAAAGTACTTGCGTCAGCATCAGTGGCTTTGTAAAACTCCACTGGGTCTGTGCCGTCTTTCTGAAAGTAAACAACATAGTCTGCACCATCATTAATACCGTCTGTAGGACTATCTACTTTGTGTATTGGTGTGTAACCAGCAAAATCATCTGCTCCGTCTATTCCGTTCTGATCAAGAGTTCCTATATGGACTCCTTCCACAACGTCAGCAACATCTATACTGTGATGTCTGGCCACAAATGCTTTTGCGTTATCTCTTCCGTCTGCACCGTCAACTCTTTTGATTCTATCAGCGGCTACGCCTATTGCTGTGTAATCTACTCGTGCCATACTATGCTCCTATAATAAACTAGTTTATGTATGTATTTATCTATTCAAGGCAAAGCCGAGCATAACTCGGCTTTGGTTGATATGAACTTTAGTTGTTCATTACATAATAGGTTTCATTGCTATCCACATTGTATAGAATATAATAGTACTTAGTGCAAACATAACTGTGTCGTTATGATCTACATTCCTAACTACCCTTAAGGTATCCCTAACTCCATGTGCAAGTGACCTAATCACTTGTGTACTCATTTGTCACTCCTGAATTCGTATTAATCCAGTTTCACAAGAGCTCTCCTCTTGCTCAGTTCGTCAAAAGTTCCTTAACTTTTAGTGAATACGTTTGTTGTACTGTTGCATTACAGCCTACAGCGGATACTTACCGCGACACATTTCTTCTCAATCCGTTCTGTTAGAATAGTGGATGGGTCTATTCCAGAAACTATTTATCATAATTAACTACTGAGTTAATTATTTGTGGTTGTTTTGGAGTATTTTGTAAGGCAGATCTGTTCTGTGCCAGGTTAATTTGAATTGTGCAAACAGATCTTCATCTATTTCCATACACACACCCTTTCTGATGATACGTTTCACATTTAAATCCTGATAGGTGACACCATACATAGCCGCCCACATCAGTAATGCCACACTGATTTCGTTGGCTTTCATGTTGGCAGGTATGCCACTTCCACCACTGGGTAGTGGAAAACTAACTAACAGTTTCCGTATCATAATCTGGATCTAAATACTCCAGCAGTTCGTCAACACCCCGGTCTGCATCTCCGCCCACATAGGCAGGAACACCGGCCTGTTCCATACGTTCTATAAACTCTGGTATCTTGTACACTTTGAGTTCTCCACAGCATTGTCGTTTGAATGTGACAGGATGTATGTATCCCACTTCAAAAGTTTTCCAGGCTATGGGGTCTAGTTCAATAACATTACTCATACTTCATTATACTGGATTTAATTTAAAAGTCAAGCAATAGGATAAATAGTAACATGAGCCAGGATATGAGAAAACTTTTAAACATTATACAGGAAGCACCACTTGGTTCTGATATGGTTCCACATGTGGGTGACCCAAAGTTTGTGACTGCTGAACAGTTAGTGGTTAAAGGTATAAAAAAGGGATACGACAAGTATTTCAATACCCGAGGCAGAGACCCGCTGTTGATCCAGAAAGGTACTCCCATTAAAACCAAATGGTTCGAAAACACCACCATAGAGATAACTCCCATCAGATTCAGAGTACAACTGAGTGACACTAATCCAGTGGGACTGTTAATGGACATCATTCCCATGCTGTC
>Ga0213869_10001261_pt1:0-17500 | contig 19209 bp, 9 predicted proteins | sample PICome_10_FD_160083 | JGI IMG/M metagenome (GOLD analysis project Ga0213869, IMG submission 160083) | Coastal seawater microbial communities near Pivers Island, North Carolina, United States - PICO132 | ecosystem: Environmental > Aquatic > Marine > Coastal | place: USA: North Carolina...
AACTATTAATGATAGATGGTAAAAGCTATACAATGAAGACAAATGAAGCGGAGTCTAAAATAGGATTATTGGCACAAGATGTTCAAAAAGCATTTCCTGAGCTGGTTAAAACTACAAATGACAGCGACAAAACATTGTCTGTAAATTATCAAGGGCTTATCCCTGTTTTAATTAATGCTATTAAGGATCAGCAAAAACAAATTGATGAACTTAAAAAGCTCATAAAATAAAAATTAATACATACAATACTATCACTAACCCTGCTTTAAATTCAGCAGGGTTATTGTTTTTAACCATCTCATAAAGCCACCTCAATGAAAAACTTATTATCATTATTTATTTACTTACCTATTTGTATTTTAAGCGCACAGATTACGTTTAACACTCTGCCATCAGAAAAACAGCTAGTAGCTAGAGACCTTCAAACAAATTTAGGCGTGGTCAGCATTTCTGGAGAGGTAAATTTGGGAGACAATTATAACCTTGAATATGATTCTTGGGGTTCTGGAGAACCTAATAACTCCCCATCACCAGAGGATGTTGCTGAGATGATTAGCAGCTCAGGAGCTTGGAATGATGCTAACTCTTTAGACACAAGACCATCTTATGTTGAATATAATGGAATTATAGATGTGTTATCAGATTTTATTTTTTTGGGTCAATATAATGGACATTCCTATTTTAAAAATTCTTCTCAACTAAATTGGGAAGCTGCTAAACAAGCAGCAGAAAGTGCTGGAGGATATTTATCATCGCACCAAAGTCTAGAGGAAAATTCAGTCGTTGCAGCTTTCAATTATTTTAGAGGTTGGATTGGACTGTATCATGACACCAGTGCTAGTAATTATAGTGAGCCATCTTTTGGGTGGAAATGGGTTGAGCCTGTTGCATATAACAATGATCCCTTTACATCGATCAATGTTGAATTGTTAAGAAATGGCACACTTCAGCAAAACTTTACTCAAAACCTAAGCTATCAAAACTTGATAGCACCCTTTTCATTTGATATTAGTATTAATGCAGAACTTGCAAAATACCGTGTAAAAATATATACCGAATATAATGGAACTATAAACTTAGTTAATGACATTGATGATATTGTTGCTGGAGATGTATTTGTAATTCAAGGTCAGTCAAATGCAGCAGCTGTTATGTATAATGGTAGCGCCAGTAGCTATCAAAGTGATTATATAAGAGTTTATTCTGGTGGAAATATTAGTTCCTCCGGTTTATTATCTAATGATTCTTGGTACTATGGCCAAGGGGACGGGAATGAAAATTCTAGTGGAAACACTGGTCAGTGGGGTCTAGTTTTGGCTAAGAAAATAATTGATGAATTTGATGTACCTGTAGCTATTTTTAATGGTGCACATGGAGGTCAGCCCATTAGCTTTTTTCAAGCTCCAACCGATTATAGTTCTTCAACTAATTCAAATTATGGAAGACTTTACTACAGATTAAACAAAACAGGACTTAAAAATGCCGTTAGAGGCGTTTTATGGTCTCAAGGAGAGGCAGATTCTTTTACAAATGGACTATCTACAGACGAATATAAAAATGCATTCATAAATCTTAAAAACTCGTGGTACAATGATTTTATAAACTTAAATCAGGTTTATATTTTTCAGACTAGAGATTGTAATTGTGGAACCAGTTCTAGTGGACGACTTTTGATCAAAGAAGCTCAAAGATTATTAGCTGTTGAAAATGAAGATATTCTAATAATGCCCACAGCAGGAATAACTTCCCACTCAGATTACTGCCACTTTCCTTTTGTAAATGGATATGAAACTTTTGCAAACAGAATATATAAGCCCCTCACTAGAGATCTTTATCAATATAATTATTCTGAAGAAATAGATGCGCCAATGATATTGTCTGCAGCACTTACAAATCAGCAAACTCTGGTGTTAGAAACAAACTCAACAGGGCTAATGACTAACACTACCAATACTAATTTAATTTTAACTAGAGTAGCGAATGACTTTGTTCTATCCAATGCCAACGGAGCTGGTATCTCTTCCTTTGAAATTCAGGGAAGTAATATCATATTTAATTTAAACGGTGACCCTGGCTCCAGTCCATCAATTTCATTTTTGGGACAATATGCAGGAATAGAAAATAATATAACAAACACAAATGGTTTGGAGTTAGTTTGTTTTAGTAATTTCCCAATAACAGGGGGTAGTGGTAATGGCGGCGGAAGTGTTTCTGAGGATCAAGACAAAAAGTCAGCGCTTGTTTTTGTAGAGAATGGTGATGCCAATCCATTCAATGGTCAAATTTATGCTTCCTCATTACGTGGCGCTTCTAGAAATGGAAATGGAAACTCAAATGGTGCCTTTGGTAATATTGGAGATTGGTCTGTAGACCTTGTTGTTTCTGAAAAGACTCCTGAGCAGGCAGCTAATGACTTTGGTGGTTTCCGAGATAACCAACATCCTCTTTACGAGGGAACTGATGTACTTACTCAAAATTCTACTGGACTGGGAGCTCTTGGTTGGGGGTCTTTTGCTGCCAATGTTTACAATAGGGCCTCAGGTGTTGGTTCTGCTGTTTTTGGTTTTAACAATATAGCTGGACCAAGTGATATCGAATCTAATGGTATAACAGGTGATAATATAGGTCAAGCTGTTTTTGGATACGGTTCTAGAGCTACGGGAAATGTTTCATTTGCTAGTGGCCGACGTAATACCGCGTCTGGGTCTCATTCTGTTGCTATGGGTCATTTTAATTATGCTACTGGAGATACGACTATAGCACTAGGAAAAGAAAACTGGGCTGAAGGAGCAAGTACAGTAGCGATTGGATTTAAAAACCGTGCTGCTGGAGCAGGGTCTGTTGCCTTAGGACAAGAAAATCTTGCCTGGGGAACTACAAATTTTACTGCCGGATATCAAAATGTAGCAGGCGACATAAATGCTACAGTTGGAGCTGCGGGTAGTGCTACTGCGATGGGTACTGGTACTACAGCTTCAGGAAGGAGCTCATTTTCGGCAAACAAAAATACGATTGCAACCAACCAAGCGTCAGCAGCGTTAGGTCTGTCAACAACTGCTGATAACTTTGGCATGTTAGCTATTGGTGTAAACAATGCTTCAGGAATGGGCGATACGTCTATTGATCCTGATAACTATGGAGGTTATTACTATGCTGATGGTCAATATACTGGAGCTCCAATAGGGGTAGCATTTGTTATTGGAAATGGAGATGTAGATACTAGTAACGGCTTGGCAGGAAGTAACCCTTCAAATGCATTTATAGTAAATTATGACGGCTCAGCGACGCTTTCAGGTGACCTGACAATAAACTCAGACGCAAGGCTAAAGTCTAACATTATTTCATTGGGAAGTACGCTTGCTAAACTATTAATGATAGATGGTAAAAGCTATACAATGAAGACAAATGAAGCGGAGTCTAAAATAGGATTATTGGCACAAGATGTTCAAAAAGCATTTCCTGAGCTGGTTAAAACTACAAATGACAGCGATAAGACATTGTCTGTAAATTATCAAGGCTTGATTCCTGTCTTAATTAATGCGATTAAGGAACAGCAAAAGCAAATTAAACAACTCAAACTTATATTGTTAAACAGCCAATAATCAACTCAAGCCTATATTAACTGCTTTTAGAATCATGATTATTGAATTGGTTTTTAGTTTAAAATTCCATTAAACTTTAACTACTTTTACGCCATGAGTGTTCTTGTTCAGATTTCTATAAAACCGGCTAGGCAAAATGATAAAGATTTTATTTTAAAGTCTAGTTTGTTCAAGGCAAAGCTGCAAAGTAAAGATATTAATGATTGGCGTATTCGTAAGCGTTCCATTGATGCTCGACAGACTTCAATTAAACTCAATTTGCAAATTGAGTTTTGGTTAGTTGGCGAAACACGAATAAAACAGCAGCCTTTTATATCTCAAGACGTGCGCTTAAAACCAGAAATTGCTATTATCGGAGCAGGCCCCGCAGGACTATACGCGGCTTTACGTGCCATAGAAGGAGGCTTAAAACCAATAATCTATGAGCGCGGCAAAGATGTTAGAGCAAGACGTAGAGATTTAGCTGCAATCAACAAAGAACAAACAGTCAACCCAGAATCAAATTATTGTTTTGGTGAAGGTGGGGCAGGAACTTATTCTGATGGAAAACTATATACACGTTCTAAAAAACGTGGAAATGTCCTTAAATCCCTTGAGTGGTTTGTTCATTTTGGAGCACCTGAGGATATCTTAGTAGAAGCTCATCCGCACATTGGAACTAATAAGTTGCCAGCTATTATTACGGCAATGCGTGAAGAAATTTTAGCTGCAGGAGGTGAGGTACATTTTAATTCCAAGCTGACAGACATTAAAATTATTGACAATCAAATTCAAGCAGTTCAATTAAATAATGAACCCTGGAAGCCCTTTAAAAATGTTGTTTTAGCTACCGGGCATTCGGCAAGGGATATTTTTTATTTATTACACAGAAAGGGTGTCAGTATACAAGCGAAGGCATTTGCCATGGGGGTCCGTGTAGAGCATCCACAGCGTATGATTAACCAGATACAATATCATGGCGATGTAGAAAACCCCTATTTGCCTCCGGCCTCTTACAGTCTCGTAGAGCAAATAGACGGAATGGGTGTCTACTCATTTTGTATGTGTCCTGGAGGCATTATTGCGCCTTGTGCTACTTCTCAAGAAGAAGTAGTTACTAATGGCTGGAGTCCCAGTAAACGAAATAATCCATATGCTAATTCAGGCATTGTAGTGAGTATAGAGCCCAAAGATTTACCCAACTATTCCAAAGAGGATCCTTTTGTATGTCTTAATTTTCAGAAAAAAGTTGAACGCGATTGCTGGGAGGTTGCAGGTCAAACACAGCAAGTCCCAGCTCAACGAATGATTGATTTTGTAAAACAGAAATGTTCTGTTGATTTCCCTAAAACTTCATATCAGCCTGGAGTTGTCTCTGTAGATCTAAACACAGTCTTGCCAGAAATTATATCAAAACGTCTGCGAAAAGCATTTTTAGTTTATGGAAAAAAAATGAATGGATACTATACAAACGAGGCTGTTTTACACGCTCCAGAGAGCAGAACTTCTTCTCCAGTATTAATTCCTAGAAATATAGAAACTTTAGAACACGTAAACGTTAAAGGTTTATATCCTTGTGGAGAAGGTGCTGGCTATGCAGGGGGAATTATTTCAGCGGCTATTGATGGAATTAATTGCGTAGATGCTATAGTGTCTAAGTTGTCAAATGATAGGCCGTTAGGTTAAATTACAATTTACATAACACAAATAGTTATTCTTTTTTTGTAAATTAGGAATTCAGTTTATAGCTTAACTAATTTTAATTCAAGAATTTATGATTTCAAATTTTAAAACTTTTATTTATGATTTTGTATTGTCAGAGGCGGTAAAGAACAAGGTTGAGCGTGTCATTCTTATTATCTCAATATTAAGTTTTTTAGCTCACTTAATTACTATTTTTTTAGTCAATAATGGTCTTGTTACTTTTCCGGAAAGTGTTAATTTTTTTGACTCTCCGATAGCCGCAATTTATACTCCTTTTTCATTTATTCTTATATACGAAGTTTATTTGTTAATTTTCTATTTACCAAGGTCTATCACTACATATATTGGTAAACAATATGAAATTATTACACTTATTGTTATTAGAAGAATTTTTAAAGATTTAGCTAACCTTGAACTCAATTCAGATTGGTTCGACATTAAAAGCGATCTAAACTTTACCTATGATATTATTACTGCTTTGCTGTTGTTTTTCATGATTTATATATTTTCACTTGAACGACAAAAGATGCACAACTCAAATAAAATCAATCCTCTTGCCCCTGCTCAAATAGAGCAGTTTATATCGATAAAAAGATTTATGGCTACTGTTTTAGTTCCTATTTTTATTGGGATTGGTTTGGTAACATTCACTACTTGGGTTTTAGATGGTTCACCAGCTAATTTATCAGTTGCTATTAAGGACGTTAATAGTATTTTCTTTGACCAATTCTTCGCTATTTTGATAATTGTAGATGTTTTTCTGCTTCTCTTTTCGTTTTTCTATACTGATCAATTTCATAAAGTAATTAGAAATTCTGGTTTTATAATATCAACTATTCTTATTCGACTATCTTTTTCTGTTGATGGTTTGTTGAATAATTGCCTAATAATAAGTTCTATCGCTTTTGGAATTTTGATATTATGGATTCATAATCGGTTTGAAAAAAATATAAATATGATATAATCAAAAAGCCCAAACAATTTGTTTGGGCTTTTTGATTATATCATTAAAGAACTCATTAGTCGCTCAAAATAGATACAATCAGTATTTCGTCTATTTTTTGGACTTTAGCTAGTTCTTTTGAAGTTAACCCTTTGATTCCTTTATCCCAGCCTTTGTTACTCAATCCAGATTGAGCTTTTAATTCAGATAATTGAATTTCTTTTTTTAATTTCAAAATATCGAAAACAGCTTTTTCATTTTCACTTAAAGAAATCGCCTTTTTCTCAGGTTTCATTTGTGGAAAAAACAATACTTCTTGAATAGAAGAATTGTTTGTTAAAAACATAACTAATCGATCCATTCCAATACCCATCCCAGCAGTTGGAGGCATGCCGTATTCCAATGCTCTTAGGAAGTCTTCGTCAATAAACTCGCTTGCTTCATCATCCCCTTTTTGAGCGAGCTTCAGCTGTTGTTCAAAACGTTCTCTTTGGTCAATTGGGTCATTAAGTTCTGAATAAGCGTTAGCTAGTTCTTTTCCACAAACTATTAATTCAAAACGCTCAGTAAGATCGGGGTGCGAACGATGTTCTTTGGTTAAGGGACTCATCTCTTTTGGATAGTCTATAATATATGTTGGCTGGACATAATTCCCTTCACATTTTTCACCAAAGATTTCATCAATAAGTTTCCCTTTGCCCATGGTATCATTTACTTCAATACCTAATTTTTTCGCCTCTTCACGGATTTCCTCTTCACTTTTGCCGTTGATATCAAATCCAGTAAATTCTTTAATAGAGTCAGACATTGTTACTCTAGCGTATGGTGCTTTGAAATCTACTTCATGTTCTCCAAAAGTAGTTTTAGTAGTTCCATTAACAGCGATAGCACATTGTTCTAGTAATTGTTCACAAAAGTCCATCATCCAATTGTAATCTTTATATGCAACATAGATTTCCATCATTGTGAATTCTGGATTGTGAGTTCGATCCATCCCTTCATTTCTGAAAGTTTTTGCGAATTCATATACTCCATCAAAACCTCCAACAATTAATTTTTTTAAGTATAATTCACAAGCAATGCGCATGTACATGGGAATATCTAACGAATTGTGATGAGTTAAAAATGGTCTTGCTGCAGCACCTCCAGGAATAGATTGTAGGATTGGAGTTTCTACTTCAAAATAACTACTTTTATTACAGAAGTTACGCATAGCAGTAAAAAGCTTTGATCGCTTTACAAATACCTCTTTCACATGTGGGTTGACTACCAAATCTGCATAGCGTTGACGGTAACGCATTTCAGGGTCGTTAAACTCATCGTATGTATTGCCTTCTGCATCTGTTTTTGGGAGGGGTAGCGGCTTTAAAGCCTTACTTAAAAGCGTGAATTTTTTGACTAAAACTGTTTTTTCTCCCACTTGAGTACAAAATAATTCACCTTCAATTCCTATAAAATCTCCTAAATCAAGTAGTTTTTTAAAGACGTCATTGTATTTACTTTTGTCCTCTCCAGGACATATTTCATCACGATTAATATAAATCTGGATACGACCCTCGCTATCTTGCAGCTCGGCGAATGCAGCTTTTCCTTGTATCTTTTTTCGCATTAATCGCCCGGCCATTACTACATTTTTTCCTTCTGAAAAATCAGATTTAACATTAGCGCTGTGATGCGTTACAGGGTATAAATCTGCGGGATAAGGATTGATTCCTAATTCACGTAATTTTGATAGTTTTTCACGACGGACAATTTCTTGTTCTGAAAGCTGCGACATAGTACTCTTGTAAAGATTCTTAATGTGACAAAGATACTGACTATTGCTTAAGATTTCAATTTATGTTGAATAAATCCGAGATTGTATTTGTTAGGTTCTTTTTGTAGTTTTACCCAGCAATTATAAATATAATTTAACAACAATTTTTATGACTATTTGGCGTGTTGTTTTGTCCATTCTATTCCCTCCCTTGGCAGTTTTTGATAAAGGTTGTGGATCTATTATAATTGTATTTCTATTAACTCTTTTTGGTTGGGTTCCAGGGGTGATAGCCGCTCTAGTGATATTAAATAACCCTAACGATTAATCCTGGATATTTAAAATATGAATAAAATTATTAAGGTTCAAGACCTTGGGCTTAGAGACTACAAAGTTGTTTGGGATTTCCAAGAAACTTTATTTAAAGAAACTATTGATATTAAGATTAAAAATCGTCGCGAATCAGCAGGTTTAATAACTCCTAATCATTTTTTGTTTGTAAGCCATCCACATGTATATACATTGGGAAAGAGTGGAGATGCTAGTAATCTTTTATTGTCAAACACACAATTACAATCTAAAGGCGCCAAGTTTTATAAAATTAACCGTGGAGGAGATATTACCTATCATGGTCCTGGACAAGTAGTTGGATACCCAATTTTAGACCTTGAAAATTTTTTTACGGACATTCATAAATTTCTTCGCTTGTTAGAAGACACAATCATACTTACTCTTGCAGAATATGATGTTAAAGCCGAACGTAGTTCAGGTGAAACGGGTGTGTGGTTAGACGTTGGGACTCCATTTGCACGTAAAATTTGTGCTATGGGTGTTCGTGCTAGTCGTTGGGTAACCATGCATGGATTTGCATTAAACGTTAATACAGATTTAGGCTATTTTGACAATATAATTCCTTGCGGTATTCGTGGAAAAGCAGTGACATCTTTAAATGTTGAATTAGGACAGGTTTCAGTGGATGAAGAAGAAGTTAAACAAAAGCTTTTGAGACATTTCTTAGTACTTTTTGAGGCAAGTGTTGCCTAGTTTATTTGATATAAGATTATGCTTTTAGCATCCCCTTTTGTTACAAACTCAAGTGAAGGATCATCATCAGTATTAGCAAGGTCAATTCCACTAGTTCCATAAACAGGTATCTCAATAAAAGGTTTCGCCATACTATCAAATATCCATATTTTTTTTGCCTGCAAGTCTGTAATAGTTACATAAATTTTGTCATTCAAATAAAATAAAGAAGGAGATGAATATTTTCCATATTCCAAGTCTACATTGTTCATGTTTATGGATAGTTTATTTTCATTTCGAACAACAAGTGTTTTAGCTGACGTAGTAATGTCATGGTTAGCTTCAAGATTTAAACGTTGACGACTTATATTTCCTTTTGTGTCCACTTGTATTAGCTCTCCTTTTGTGTTGGTTGTTGTAAAAAATGATTTACAAAAGTAGATTGACTCATTTGAAAAATCGATACTTTCTTTTACTTTAACCCTGATATTCCCTCGACGGTCAAGTAATTTGAGTTGATTTCCTGCAGCGATTACAATAAAATCTTTCCCTTGGTGTCTTACATGAATAGGTTGTTTAATTATATTTTGTTTTGAGGACTTATATTTAAAACCCTTTACCAGTTTTTTGTCAGAGTCATACATTAAAAGGTTTGAGTTTTGTGTGATTAAAAATCGATAATCTCGCTTTTTGTCATAATCAAAAACAGCTACTGGCTGTGTGATTTCATCTCTAAAATCTAAAGGAAATTTATCTATATTTTTACCGTTTCTATCAATGACATATAATTTATTTTTTGTTGAAAACACTAGCTGAAGCTTCCCGTTTTTGTATAAATCAACTTGTTTTGCCTTACCTAAAATAGCGCTCTTTAGCGCTTTTTTCCATAATATAATCCCCTTGTTTGAGATTAGATATAGAACGTTGTTTCTGTCTTGTAATAAAATGTCTTTTCCTTTATTTGAGTGGTTAGAAACAAACATGGGTCCTAGTAGTATATCTTCTTTAAATGTCAAGTTAAATTCTTCACTAACAAGGGTTTTTGAATTTTTAGGAATTGATTCTTGCAAAATGCTGTTTATGTGTACCATGTTGTCGTCCTTAACCAACTGAACGCCTGTAAGTTTATAGTCAATTAATTCGCTCCCCTTAAGTTTAGTTTTAAATACTGAATTAAAAATTTTTGCTAATTGATTATTATTGAAATAGTTATTGACTGATGCTTGGCTACTTAGTGACTTTTGAAGGGTTTTATATGTCAATGAAGAGCCTAATGAGTTTTTGTTGAAGTAGTTAGAAATAGTCATTTTCAATACTTCCGATGAACTAGAAAAAACAAGATAATCTTCTAGAGCAATAAACTTGGTCGGTTTAATTCCCTGGGTGATAGATCCAAAATTTTCATTAAACAATGAGGTTTCTGTGAATTCAAAAACTGGAATACTTCGGAAAGTATTTATCTCATTTTGGTAATCTTTTAAGGTTTCATAAGTCGAACTAATGTCAATAGATTTTAGGGCAATTCCGCTTCCTAGGTCGGTTTCAAAAACTCCAATTTCTTTTGTAGTGTTAAAAAAAGCATGAGCAAATTCGTTAGATTTTATATCGTAGCCAACGGACTCCATGTTTTGTTGGATTTGGTCAAATTCATCATAGCCATATATAATGGCTCTTTTAGTCTGGGGCGGAAAAATATTCTGTAAACTTTGGGGCTGAGGCTTTATGTTTTCAAAAACATTAAACCAATAATTAATTGATTTTTCGTCTATTGTAGTTCCATTAATGGTTATACTTTTTGGGGAAATACTAAAGTCTAAAAACACAGCGCCTAAGTTTTCCAAATTAACAGAAGACAAGTTCGTTGATTTGCTACTCCCTTTAAAATAAATGGAAAAGGAGGCGTTTAAGTCTCGTCGTTTGTGCAATTTAGAATAACTTGAAACCTCTTGTGTTTTTATGATGTTCAGTAATGTTTTAGATTGGGAAGCTATCAAAACACTGTCTATAGTTATTGAGGGTATTGATAGTTTCTGATTAGGTTTCAAGTTTCTAAGATGTGTAACAAATGTGTAAATATAATCTTGATCGGATTTCGAGGTTTGATTATTAGTTTTTTTTGTGACACAAACTAAAAGAGGGCTCTTGCTGTAAATGCTATCTAAAGGCTTAATTGCTTTTTTTAGTGGGTTAAATAAACTAGTTACAGAAGCTAATTCGTTATTGTTTGTAGCATCTTTGAAACTATCAAGTGAATTTATAGAAATTACAATCTCTGAGCTGTTTGGAACGAATTGTTCAATAGAATGTTCTGTATAGCGTGCGTTATTACATCCAAATAGAAATGTAAAAGTCAATATAGTACAGAAAGCTCTGAGCATTAATAAAGTATTATAATTGGTCTTTGAACAAAGATATGACATATAATTCAATGGGTTATTTTTCAGCTAAAAGCCTAAAGGACATTCGGTGGTATTTAGTGGTTCCATACTTTTTAATTGCTTCTCTATGTTCTTTTGTTGGGTATCCTTTATTTTGCTTCCAATTATACATCGGAAATTCTTCATGGATTTTATCCATGTACGAGTCTCTGTAAGTTTTAGCTAGAATGGAAGCTGCTGCGATGTTTAGGAACTTACTATCGCCCTTTACATGTGTTTGATGTGGGGTTGATTTGAAAGTTTTAAATTTATTGCCGTCAACACTAATGAATTCAACCTTTTTTAATTTAGAAATAGAGTTGTGCATGGCCATAATAGAGGCATTTAAAATATTTATTTCATCTATTTTTTTTGGGAATATGTGTGCAACTCCAAAAGAAATAGCTTCTAATTCGATAATTGGTTTAATTAATTCTCTTTTTTTGCTTGAAAGTTGTTTGGAATCATTAATTGAATTACAAGTAAATTTAACTGGTAAAATCACTGCTGCGGCAGTAACAGGACCTGCCAAGCACCCACGCCCTGCTTCGTCAGTGCCACATTCAAAATCGAAATTTGAAAACTTTAGTTTCAGCATCAGTATAGATTTAAATCCAAAATTTAATTTTGCTTTATTACGTAAAAAAACGAAATAGATTAGATATTTGCTATTTTTGTAACAACAATAATTTGTTGTTAGACTTAGAATGTATGAATAAATTAGTTTTAATCTTTTTTTGTTTAGTTTTTGCAAATAGTGTTTTTTCTCAACGCAAACTTGGTTTAGGAGGAGGGGTAGGCTTACCTCAAAGAGGAGCTGATAATGGACAGTTTAGTAGAGATTCTCTTTCAGGAAAGCCATCTAGAAAGTCTGTAAAGAATGATGAAGCTAAGATTCAAGACTATTTGATAATTACACGTGAAAATGATACAATTCAGGTCGATACTACATTATCGATAAACAAAGATTATAAGTTCAATTACCTGCGAAGAGACGACTTTGAACTTTTACCATTTAGCAATATGGGACAGGCTTATAATTCTTTAAGTCACAATTTTAAATCTTCAATTATATTACCTAAAATTGGTGCTACCGCTAAGCATTTTAATTACATGGACTTAAATGACGTTAACTATCATCGTGTCCCTACTCCATTTACTGAACTTATGTACAAAACTGGTTTTGAACAAGGCCATGTGGTAGATGCACTCTTCACAGTTAATACTTCAAATCAATTTAATCTTTCACTTGCTTTTAAAGGAATGCGTTCTTTAGGTAATTATCAGCACATACTTTCTAGTACTAAAAATTTCAGATTTACAACGAGTTATATCTCCAAGGATAGTCGTTATTCATTGAGAACTCAAATAGTGATGCAAGATATATATAATCAGGAGAATGGAGGTCTTTCGGACGAAGATCTTGTTGAATTTGAGTCTGGCAATTCCGAGTTTACTGACCGATCTTTATTTGATCCTTTGTTTGAAGATGCTCAAAGTAATTTAAAGGGTAAGCGATTTCATTTCGACCACTCCTATGTAATTAAGCAAAGAGACTCATTGGATTCCAATCAAATTTCAATAGGGAATTTATTAACTTTTGAAGATAAATATTATCATTTTACTCAGGACTCCAAAAATCTTTTATTTAGTGATGCATTTGTGTCATCGAACCTATCAGATAAATCAACTTTGGAAAGTTTTTTTACTGAATTTAATGCTCAGTACTCAAATAAAAAGCTTGGGACTTTAAAGGCTAGTATAGGTTACAATAATTACAACTATGGATACAATTCCTTAGTTATTTTGGACAATGAAACTATCACAAATCGTTTGAAGGGTGATGTAATTAGTTTCACAGGAGGTTATGAAAATAAAATAGGAGCTCTAGATTTCAAAGGAAATCTAGGAGTTAATTTGTCAGGTGATCTGGATGGAAACTTTGTTAATGGAGACGTTTCCTATTCTTTGTCAGATGATATAGATGTCCAAGCCAGTGTTTATATAAATTCCAAAGCTCCTGATTTTAACTTCCAACTAAATCAAAGTGATTATTTAAGCTATAACTGGCAAAATAGTTTTAAAAACCAACAAACAAAGCAATTGGCATTTGCAATTAATTCCAAAAAGCTTGGTTCTATTGAACTGGATTACAACAGCATTGGAAATTTCCTGTATTTTGCAAAAGATTTAAATACTGCAGTAAAGCCCTTCCAATATGGAGGAACTCTCAATTATGCTAGAGTTAAGCTGTTGAATGAAATAAGCTACAAAAAATTTGCTCTAAATAATACGATCCTTTTTCAAAGTGTTTTAGATGGAGATGAGGTTTTTAATGTCCCACAATTAGTTTCTCGACACACGCTTTATTACTCTAATGAGTTTTTCAAAAAGGCTTTATTTCTACAAACAGGAATAACGTTGAGCTATTTTTCTAGCTATGCAATGAACGCTTATGATCCACTTCTTGGTGAGTTTTATACTCAGAATGTGACGGAATTAGGAGATTTCCCCAGATTAGATTTTTTTGTAAATGCTAAAATAAGTCAAGCACGTATTTACTTAAAAGCTGAACACTTCAATTCTGCACTAACAGGCTATAACTATTACTCAGCCCCTAACTATCCATATCGTGACTTCAGAGTCAGATTTGGGATTGTTTGGAATTTTTTCTTATAATTTTTTCATTGTTAACTTATTGTAATTCAGCATTTAAAACGGTGTTATTTTATAGTGGTTTAAAATAGGTAGTTTAAAAGTTGCCAAAGGTAAAAAAGGTTGTATGTTTGCAGCCGCTAAAAAACGGAATTAAAATAGTAAACGTTCAATGTTTTATATTGGTGTTATAAGGTTTGAAAAAAAAGTAATATTATTTTCAAAAAGCATTGTAAGAAACAAAAAAGGGTTTATATTTGCACCCGCTTATGTCCTTAGGACAATGCGTAACGAGTAAAAAAGTTCATTAAACATATTGATTGACAGCGTAAAGAATTAATTGGAAACGATTAATTTAATACAGAGAATAAACCATTTTGAGTACAACACATTAAATTTCCTTTAGTTGTTAAGAGTATTAGATTCTTAGGAATCTTAAAAATTAACGATGAAGAGTTTGATCCTGGCTCAGGATGAACGCTAGCGGCAGGCTTAACACATGCAAGTCGAGGGGTAACGGGGAAGCTTGCTTCCGCCGACGACCGGCGCACGGGTGCGTAACGCGTATACAATCTACCTTGTACTGGGGTATAGCCTTTAGAAATGAAGATTAATCCCCCATAGTCTCTTAGAGTGGCATCACTTCTAGAGTAAAGGTTACGGTATAAGATGAGTATGCGTTCTATTAGTTTGTTGGTGTGGTAACGGCACACCAAGACTACGATAGATAGGGGCCCTGAGAGGGGGATCCCCCACACTGGTACTGAGACACGGACCAGACTCCTACGGGAGGCAGCAGTGAGGAATATTGGACAATGGAGGCAACTCTGATCCAGCCATGCCGCGTGCAGGAAGACTGCCCTATGGGTTGTAAACTGCTTTTATACAGGAAGAAACACCTCTACGTGTAGAGGCTTGACGGTACTGTAAGAATAAGGATCGGCTAACTCCGTGCCAGCAGCCGCGGTAATACGGAGGATCCAAGCGTTATCCGGAATCATTGGGTTTAAAGGGTCCGTAGGTGGATAATTAAGTCAGAGGTGAAATCTTGCAGCTCAACTGTAAAATTGCCTTTGAAACTGGTTATCTTGAGTTATTATGAAGTAGTTAGAATATGTAGTGTAGCGGTGAAATGCATAGATATTACATAGAATACCAATTGCGAAGGCAGATTACTAATAATCAACTGACACTGATGGACGAAAGCGTGGGTAGCGAACAGGATTAGATACCCTGGTAGTCCACGCCGTAAACGATGGTTACTAGCTGTTTGGACTTCGGTCTGAGTGGCTAAGCGAAAGTGATAAGTAACCCACCTGGGGAGTACGTTCGCAAGAATGAAACTCAAAGGAATTGACGGGGGCCCGCACAAGCGGTGGAGCATGTGGTTTAATTCGATGATACGCGAGGAACCTTACCAGGGCTTAAATGTAAGTTGCATTAGTTAGAGATAGCTATTTCTTCGGACCACTTACAAGGTGCTGCATGGTTGTCGTCAGCTCGTGCCGTGAGGTGTCAGGTTAAGTCCTATAACGAGCGCAACCCCTGTTGTTAGTTGCCAGCGAGTCATGTCGGGAACTCTAACAAGACTGCCAGTGCAAACTGTGAGGAAGGTGGGGATGACGTCAAATCATCACGGCCCTTACGTCCTGGGCTACACACGTGCTACAATGGTAGGTACAGAGAGCAGCCACTGCGCGAGCAGGAGCGAATCTATAAAACCTATCACAGTTCGGATCGGAGTCTGCAACTCGACTCCGTGAAGCTGGAATCGCTAGTAATCGGATATCAGCCATGATCCGGTGAATACGTTCCCGGGCCTTGTACACACCGCCCGTCAAGCCATGGAAGTTGGAAGTGCCTGAAGTCCGTCACCGCAAGGAGCGGCCTAGGGTAAAGTCGATAACTAGGGCTAAGTCGTAACAAGGTAGCCGTACCGGAAGGTGCGGCTGGAACACCTCCTTTCTAGAGAAAGACGACTAAAGGTAAACGTGAAGGAAAGAAATTGTTTGTTCTCACAGCTGTTAATTAAAAAGATACCAATAAAAAAAGTAGAGTCTCATAGCTCAGCTGGTTAGAGCGCTACACTGATAATGTAGAGGTCGGCAGTTCGAGTCTGCCTGAGACTACTAATTTTTATTACAATTGGAAATTCTAGAAGTTTGAGTAGTAGTTAAGTACTAACTACTGACTACTATGTACTAACTTTTAGTATATGGGGGATTAGCTCAGCTGGCTAGAGCGCCTGCCTTGCACGCAGGAGGTCATCGGTTCGACTCCGATATTCTCCACAACGGCTTAACGTTTATATTGATTTATCATTATAAATTCGCCACACGATCATTGACATATTGAAAAAGATACATGAAACATTAGATATTTATATCTAATAGAAAAAGTAAATTAAAAATTGTTGCGAGCTAGCAATAATTAAGAGTAAACTCATTAAAAAGACAAAAGTGCAATAAGCTAAATAAGGGCGTATGGGGAATGCCTAGGCTCTCAGAGGCGATGAAGGACGTGATAAGCTGCGAAAAGTTGCGGGGATTGGCACATACAAATTGATCCGCAAATATCCGAATGGGGCAACCCAGCATGTTGAAGACATGTTACACCGTAAGGTGAGCAAACCCGGAGAACTGAAACATCTAAGTACCCGGAGGAGAAGAAAACAATAGTGATTCCGTAAGTAGCGGCGAGCGAACGCGGAGTAGCCCAAACCAGTCTTGTTACGGCAAGGCTGGGGTTGTAGGACCACGTTATTGGTTGTGTAATGAATTAGAATCCGTTGGAAATCGGAACCATAGAGGGTGATAGTCCCGTATAAGTAAAGAACATTAACCATAGTGGTATCCTGAGTAGTGCGGGACACGTGTAATCCTGTATGAATTTGCCGGGACCATCCGGTAAGGCTAAATACTCCTGAGAGACCGATAGTGAACTAGTACCGTGAGGGAAAGGTGAAAAGAACCGTGAATAACGGAGTGAAATAGATCCTGAAACCATACGCTTACAAGCGGTCGGAGCCCTTCGGGGTGACGGCGTGCCTTTTGCATAATGAGCCTACGAGTTACCGTTTCTAGCAAGGTTAAGCACTTCAGGTGCGGATCCGTAGCGAAAGCGAGTCTGAATAGGGCGTATAGTTAGTGGCGGTAGACGCGAAACCGTGTGATCTACCCATGGGCAGGTTGAAGCTGTAGTAACATATAGTGGAGGACCGAACCCGTTGACGTTGAAAAGTCTTGGGATGACCTGTGGGTAGGGGTGAAAGGCCAATCAAACTCGGAAATAGCTCGTACTCCCCGAAATGCATTTAGGTGCAGCGTATTATTAGTTTTATAGAGGTAGAGCTACTGATTGGATGCGGGGGCTTCACCGCCTACCAATTCCTGACAAACTCCGAATGCTATAAAATGATGTA
>Ga0213869_10001266_pt1 | contig 19186 bp, 20 predicted proteins | sample PICome_10_FD_160083 | JGI IMG/M metagenome (GOLD analysis project Ga0213869, IMG submission 160083) | Coastal seawater microbial communities near Pivers Island, North Carolina, United States - PICO132 | ecosystem: Environmental > Aquatic > Marine > Coastal | place: USA: North Carolina...
TAGTATTCGCTATTATATGTGTCTAGACGTAATACTTTTTTAATATTTCTTCTTCTGTTTTATTATTATGATCAGTCCTAACAACTATCGGCTTCCTTCGATAAAACAACTCTGTTGAAATTGGTGGGTCTGGGTGGACTCGAACCACCGACCTCACCCTTATCAGGGAAATGAGCTGTCGCTCACAACCCCTATAATAAAGGCATTTCTTACATTTGGGAAATTAACTTCCCAGAAACTTCCCAGATTTTTGTATCAACTTAGCCATTTTGTTGAAAGCTCTTGGATTCTCTTTCTGTCCTCTTCCTCTATTAAATGAATGTATCTCTTCAGTCCTGCGTCTGATTTATGGCGAGTAAATGCTTTTAGCTCCTCTCTGTTTTTACAATGTCGAGCTACATTAGTTGTCGCTGTATGTCTCAGACAATGAATAACAATATCCTCAATACCTGCCTCAGCTCTTACCTTCTCCCACCTCTTTCTGAAATTAGTGCTATCAAATAACATATCTCCCTTTGTTTTCATTCTTTTTGCAGCAATTTTTAGCTGCACCGAGTTCAAGTAGATAATCTGATTCTGTTCTTCGTTCTTTTGTTTAGGAATGCAGTATGTTCCTTCTTCAAGATTGATATGCTCTTTGCGAATATTTCTTGCTTCCATATTTCGCATACCAGAATGACAATACCAATCTACTAAATCCCAGACCTCTGGGTGTCCTAATTTGAAGGAAACCTCTCTGAGTAAGTCATATTCTTTTTTTGTAAGTGTCCTTCTCATCTTGGGTGGCTGTTCTTTGAGTTTCTGATTCTTGGGAGCGTGTTCTATCCAATCCCAATCAACACATCTGGAAAGCAGTCCGTGAAAAGTGTTAAAGGGTCTGTTGATAGATTGGTTCTTGATGTTAGGTCTCTCTTTCTTGTATTTCTGTTTGAGTTTCCAGATAGTGTCTTTGTCTATCTCTGATAAAAGATATCCCTTTAGATTCTTTTGAAACCATTTTAAATACAGCTTGTCGTTCTTGCTGATATCTTCCATTAGTCTTCTTTCAACAGCTTCGTCAAAAGAGTGGCTTCCAAGTGTTGTAGGATATTTTTGTCTGGCTAACTCTTCATAGACAATGTCTTTAGCTATACTTCGAGCTTTTACCTTGTCTGTTTCTTTTGTGGATTTTTCGTAGGGCTTACCTTGAATAGTAAACCTTGCTTGATAGTAGGGGTAATTTCCCTTTTTCCTTAATGTTATTTTAATCATCTCAGTCTCCTTTATTAGAGCCTGAGCTTCGTTTAGCGTCTTAGATTGTAGCATTAAGGAAAAAGGGACGCTATGCGTCCCAGTTTATTTTACGTGCGAGGCTGATTAGCTCTTCAGTAGAAAAGCGGTGCCTCATTTGTTTCTCAATAGTTGTATGAATTGCCTCCCTCAATTCTGTAGCTATTTCAAATGTTGGCTCTAACTCGTGTTCAAAATCTTCAACTCTATCGTTGATAATGAAATCTTCAATCGAACCTTCAAGTATATTTGAAGCATAAAAGAGCCAAATTAGTTTCCTCTCGTGTTCAGAGAAACCAGATTTAAGATATTCATATTCATCTAATTTTTCTTGAATCATATTTTTGACTGTTCCTTCTGGCTTCTTGCTATTATTCTTGGCTTGACCTTCTGGGTCTCCGCCTTTTATGTTTTTGAAATCTACCATTAGAAAGACTCCTGAGGTCTTGGGTGCTTTTCAGCTCCGTCTTTGACCCCTGTTATGAGATTGCACCATTTCTTAAATGCGAACAGTCTGTCTGAGTAGTGAGGAAGCTCCTCGATAACTTTCTTGATTTGCTCGACATCATCTCTTTCGTTAGTTAGTGGAACAAGATTCCAAGTATGGTTAGAAATCTTAATTGCTAAGTTTCTTCCATTAGACCTTTTTACAACAACATTTCTTGGTTTAGATTGCGTGAGCTTAGTTCCAGAATCATAGTGCCAAGCTAAAAAGTTCTTCAAATTATTTTGAAGAGTTCGTATATTATTCTCTGGTGTAAGTTCAGCCTTGCTCGGATAATCTACATCAGAGGGATTTATTAGGGTTAAAGCCATAATAATGTCTCCTTAGTCTTTCGACCTGTTTTGATTTAGCGGAATTGCTAAATCTTGGATTCAATTAAACTATGCTTTCTATTTCTAATATCATCATTTTAAATGTGAGAAACATACCCTTATTTCTTGACCCTAACATTTTTAGAGACTTTGCCTTTTGGAGTGAAAGCTCCTTCAAGAATTGTAAATAATTGCTTCATTACCTGCCTTATCTCTTTCTCAGTTTTAACAGCTCCGCTTTGCTTAACTCTTACCTTGCCTAAACTCGAACCCTTTTGAGGTCTGTAAATATTATCTGGTCTGGCTTCATAATCTGAAGGTCTTCTATCTGATATTGGTCTCATTTGTTTATCAGAGAAGAATCTTGCAGTCGCCTCTCTCTTAGTTAGCCCAAACTTTTTATCGAGTCTATTCTTTTCGGCTAACATAAAAAACCGCTTCATATCTTGTCTTGTTGCACGGAACTTTAGATTCTTTTTAAAGACCTCTAAGAATCCGCCTATTCTCATTGTCGCCATAGTCTCTGCTTTGTTTTCCCCAAACTCTTTGCGAAGTGCCATTTTAAGAGTCTGGTCGTATCGCTCGTCATTTATAAATGAATCAAAGTTGCTTGGAGAAAAGAGAGTTCTTATTCCTATGTATTTTTCTTCGGCTCTTCCTTTTGGTCTTCCGCCTCTTCTTCTGGGTCTTCTTTTAATAGTCATTATCAAGTGTCTCCACCTCGCCTTCATTTGAGTAAATCTTCTCAGCTATAAGTTGGTCGATTTCCCAAAGCTCCGCGAACTCCATAACAATATCTAAAGCGATTGTTTCAATCTCTCTTCGAGTAGTGATAATTTGAGTATCAAGATTCTGTTCGTATTCTTGTCTTTCTTTTTTCAGTTTGGCTTTGCCAAAGTCGATTATGTTTGTCATCTTTCTGTGTTCCTTTTTGAATAGAAAATTGCTGCAATTTTTGAATGTTTCTAATAGAGCAATTTATGTTAGTGATTAGTGCAAAGGAATTAAGTTAATAATCCGTTTACCAAGTTTTTTTATTTGTTCCTCTCTCCATTTCAGGAATTGGGATTCAGTAGCAAAGTTTTCTCTAATACATCTGCAAGATGTTCCATAGCTAATATGGGAATAGCAGTTCTGAGGCTTGTCGCACATAAAGTCTATGGCTATCTCTGGAATATCTCTTTCTATTCCTTCAAACTCCTCGACAATGTCTTTGTCCTGAAATTGTTTGACCTCGTCTTTTTCATTCGCTGTTGATTCCTTAATTCTCTGTTCTTTCATATCTTCCAGAAGCCAATAGGGGTGCAAACAGCGACCAAAGGAAGCTCTTCCCCACCTCTGGTAATACATCTCCCAAAGTATCTCTGATTCTTCCTCAGTAATATCTCTGGTTTTAACCTCAGTCATTAAGTTTTCTAATTCAATTTCGCTGAAATGTTTTCTTCTATGTGTCATATTTTTTGTAAATCTAAGACCTCTTTCTTAGTCATTTGCCTGTTGTGTGTTGATTCTCCTCTCGACATTGGAATGATTGGAATAGGGATAAGTTCTACCGCTATGAGTCTTTCTGGTTATTCCTTATGTCGAGAGGAGTGAATATCACATATACCACACGCATAAATTAGAAAAATCATCTAACCCCATTTCTTTGTCTAACGAGTCGAAATGGAGCAAAGAGAAGATGTTTCTAATAATGCGGTGTATTAAATCTCTGGAAGTCCTCTGTATTGTCCTTAATTATTAAGTGTGGAAATGATTTTAAGTATGCTTTTGTATCTTTCCCTAATTCATTCCATTTAAGAGACTTGTCCGTTAGTCCTATAAACAAGTAGTCATATATCTTTAGATATCCTTCTACATTATTGTTAGCCTTGTATTCTTTTTTCCAAGTATCAAACCTTCTTTTACCTACCTCTTTGATTGCTTTAGCCTCGTAGTTCTTTCTGCACCCACCAGACTTTATTTCAACTAAGTAAAAGTGCTTTCTTAGTATTTCTTCTAACCAATCCAGAATCTTAGGATTCTCAGGAGTGCTAAAGCTCGGTATCGGCTGATTCATATATGTCTTCAGTAATGCCTCATATCTATCCTTGTTCTTCTTTATGTAGTTCAAGTCATTCTTAGAATAAAAAATCATCTCAGTTGATAGATATTTCTCTTCAGTTATTTTGTTAATCATTATCATTAGTCTTGTTATTCTTTTGACGAGGCTTATTCCTATGGAATCTGATTCGTCCGATTGGGTAGAATCATCTATCTCTTTTCTTCTTCCATAGTTCAGCAATATATTTCCATAGTCATATCTATAGAATTGCTCTTCTGTTAGCTGTTCGGTTTCTTGCGGCAAGTCTAAAAGTTTAATGGCTTTGCCTAATTCGTTTCGACTAACTTTGTTATGTGGCTCTTTTCCTGTAAGCCTCTCTTTTAGTTTTGATAGTTGGTGTCTGGGTAGATTTGTATAGTCATATTGCTTAGCCTCAAAGTCATTCAGCTTCTTGTATTCTTCGTCCCAATCTCTTAGAACAGCTCCAGACCTTTTGAACATTTGCCATAGAAACAGAGTTCTATTAGTTCTTGAAAATACATTGTCTCTGATTACCTCAATAGCTCTCATATACAGCGACATCATATTGTTATCCAGAGTTATGTCTCCGTCCTCTCCTCTAATTTCATATTTAGAAATTGGAAAGCCTAATGATTCACAAGCCTCTCTGATTGTTTTTAAATCATTTCTGTCCGACCAATCTGGTAGAGTTTCATATTTTTCTGGTGGAACTCCTGCTCTTAGTTGAATGACATAGTGTTTAGGATTTCTTTCGCGGTGCATTGATTGGAATATGTCTCTGGGGTGTAGTGGCATACCCTTGTTTCTTACATAGTCTCCAACAATCAAGTCAAACTCATTCACAATGTTAATTCCTGTCGACCAAGTTGGAGACACTATTAGCATATCAATGTCTGAATAATGTTCTGGGTCTGAGAGTCCTGTAATTAACTCATCATAATCTGGAAAGTCTTTTACATTCTCAGCATAGATATATTCAATTCTTAGTTCTGGATAGGCGTCTTGCCACATCTCATATATGCTCTTAACTCCACCAGCATATTCAGTAGTTATCAAGACGCCTTTAGTATTCTTGATTTCATCTTCTTCTATTCGCTTGTAGTAGTCTTCCTCTGTTTCCTCTCCCTCAATAATAAAAAAGGATTCTTTATCAAGAAGCTCTTTTCTTTTTTGTCTTAGATTCATTTGTCTATTGATGAACATATTTCTATGTTTTGTTCCGTCCTCGCCATATACAAAGTCGCAAGGAATACCATTATCAGTTTTATATCGGTATGTGATTTCTTCAACAGAAGTATTTATAGAGCTGTCTCTGTTTGAGGCAATATCTTTTATTTCGTCTTTTAGAAAATCTGGAAAGTCTCCGCCCATAAATATTACCTTCTTGGTAGTCTTCAACAGGTGTCTGAACTCTGCTTCATTTCTTCTGTCTGGTCTGTATGTTGTTGAGTCTACCCATATTCCAAAAGCCTCATCTATGATTATGTAGTCCCAAATAATTCTGTCTTGTAGCGAAAGTTTCTTTAGTGATGAGTAATTGATTGCCAGAGCCTCAATGTCTTTTAGCTGAAATGGAAGTTTGTATGTGTTGTGATTTGAGATGTGAGTTGTTATCCAACAGAATCTCTTTTGAATCTGGAAGAGAAGTTGATTTCTATGAGTAATGTATAGAACCTTCTTCCCTTTGAGTTGTTTGAGGAGAGTTGACTTACCAGAACCCAAGTGGGCGTCCAGAATGTAAGTTCCGTCCGATAAGTCATTGATGTTTAAATCAACATATCTCTTATTTATTATCATTTAGGATTTCTTTTACCTTGTCTATTTGAAGAGTAGTTATGTCTTGTAAGAATCCTAACCAATGCTGGGTGTAGTCTTTCTTCTGGATTGACATATTTTCTCTGTATTTTGGTATCTGGTATTTATTGCAGTAGTAATAAATTGAAGCCTGAGATATTCCATATTCCTTTTCTATTTCTTTAGGTGGAAGCCAAGAGGCTAATTGAATTACGATTTCTTCTTTTTGTTCTTTAGTTAGTTGCATATTTGTCCTCTATGAATGAAATGCGTCCGACTACAGGGAGACTCCTATGTCTAAGAGTTGTTAGTTGCCGAAAAGTCTTCGGACGCATTTCAAAATTGGTTAATTGTCTATCTTGCCGAGTTGTCTGAGTCTGGCTAATCTTCCTGCTGAATATCCTTTTAGTTGCTGCTCTTTTTTTCTTCTCTGAATTACATTCGCTCTTGAAGTTCTTGCTTTGGCGACCCTCTTGCTCCATTGTCTGTTTTCTTCAGCCTGAGCTTCTCTTTCTTTTTGCTCTTGCTCTTCTTTAGCTTTTTGAATGTCGTCATCTAAACTCTGGATAATCTGCTTTGCAGTTTTTTCATCAAGGTCTCCTTCTATTCCAAGAGACTCTTTTATCATTTTCATTATTTCCATTTAAGTGGTATCCCTTTGTATTTAAAATCTTGATTGTTGAACCATTGTCTTCGAGCCATTTCATTGAGGTGTCTAATTTCATATTCTTCGTATCGAGCCAACCTCTCTTTCTCTGCTTGTTGCAATAGCTTTTCTAATCTTGCTGTTTCTTTTGGATTCACTACCTCGCCAGATATCATCATTTTATTCATATATATGTATCCGTCTTTGCCGATATATTGAGTAGTGAAGTTTCTTTCTTTGTGGTTAAGTCGTTGATTGCATTTTATCTTCAAGTCGACTGACTTCTTTTGCTTGATAAAATGTTGCAATACCCTTAGGTCGTGGTCTGTCATCTTTCTCCTAAAAAGAATCGACCAAGCATATTGCAACCAAGACTCTAAGTTTCGTTTCTTTAAAAACTTGTATCCCTTCCACATAGCCATTTCATAAACTTCTAAGGCTGTGTCTGTGTAATCAATTCTGTAGTCTGGTATTGCCATAAAATAATCTCTTAATCGTCCATAGGATTAGACGCTTTTTTGAATGTAAAAATGTGGAATTAAAATAACTTTGAGATATGAAATTATCTCAATTTCGTATAAATATATTATAACAAAATTGACCTCCAAAGTCAAGAACTATTTTCTGGAACTCCTTTATTTATGCTGCTTTCAGCGATAGTATCTACTATCAAAGAGGAAGAGTTATTGATTTGCAGCAAGGAACTCTGGGGGGCGAGACGCGGTCTCTGAGGTTTTCCTTAATTTATCTCTTAAAAGCTCTGAATATGATTATTTATTAGATTTTCTTCTATTTTCTTTTTTATGAATCATCTGACCATTTTCGATAGTAGTTTTTCCTCCTTCTGACCAAGGGTCAATATGGTCAGCCTCCATATCTTCTATAGGGTATGGTTTTTTACGGATATTACAAAGACCGTTTTGTCTTTCATACATTTCTCTCTTTTGTTGGTCTGTGAATGCTCTTAAACTTAATAGCTTCTCATCTCTTTTAAGAACATATTCATATATTCCTTTTTTCTTCTTCACCTCATCATCTATCATCAGGCTTCTAACCTCTTCTTCAAGCTTTACAGGGTCTAAAGTTTCATCTTTAAAATCATCATATAAATATCCCCAATCAATTCCCTTCATTTCTTTTCGGTATTTAGGAAATATTGCCTGCGTCCAATCAATTACAGAACTAAAGTAATTCCATAACTCAACAGCCTGAGGCTTATTCTGTTGTTTGGCCATATATTCCTCAATGTTGTTTTTGCTTATCCATTTGATTGCAGTTTCAAGATGTTTTTGTCTAATAGCACTACCATTTAAATATTTAGAGCCTATTTGAGATGCTCTACAGCCTGTCTTACTAAAATCACTTTTTGCATCAGTGAGCCAACTTCCGCTATAAACAGCATTTCTAAGCTCTTGCTCTTCTAACTTTTCTCCTGAAATATTTATCGTTCTAAACCAATCTAATTTTTGACTATCAGTACCTTGGCAAAAATAAACCATTAATTGATATTCAAGTATTTGTTCTTGTTGGTCATCTTGAAGATTATGGAAATACATTCCGTCAATTGAATATTGACCGTCTACATATTCACAAATACTAATCGTTCTTTGTTGACCGTCAAGCACCTCATAAGTGTTATCTTCATTCTTAACCCAATATATTGTATTTAATGGGAATCCCTTACTTACAGTATTAATAACTGCATTTCTTTGTTTATCGTTGTAAATGAACTCTCTTTGATAAATTGGTCTGATTGAGAGTTTTCCGTCATATCCATATACTCCCTCTTCTTCATCATTTATATATCCTTCAGTAAGGGCTCTTATTGATATTTGATTTAGTTCTATTTTCATATTTTTTTATTCCTTATAAATATTCTGCCATACAATGAATAAGCATAATCTTTGCCATTAAAATAATAGTTATTTTTTGTTGGTCTGCCTGACAACATAGGATTTCCATTTGTTTTTTTACCAGAACTTCCTGTTTTTGTTCCGTCTTGTCTTACTTCCCAATAATCATCATATTTTTTATGGCTTTCTAAACCATATCCTTCCTTGCCAGATAAACCAAGAATCTCAAACTGGTCTGGATTGTATTTATTTAGGAAAGTTATTGGCACACCCATAATACCTTTATAGTCAAAAGGAATATCATTAGTTTTGCTTACATTTATTGCATCATAATTATCATATGTTGGGTGTTCATCTGGACAGTATTTCTTGAATAGTTTTAAATCTTCGTGCCTTTTCTTAATATCCATATTAGTAAACCAAACGACCCCAGATACTCTGATAGTGCCCTCCATTTTGTCTGAAGCTGTTGCATAATTGTCGTAGTGCTCATTGATAAAATGACCAGCACCACCCTTAAAACCATAACCAAGCCATATCTTGTTTTCCTTCAAAAATGGGAAAAACTCTTTGTAGCCTATAGCATTTTGATGTCCAATAATTAGAAACTTTTTATTGTATTCAAGCAATTGAGCTACATAATCTCTAAACAATGAAAATGGTGGATTAGTGCATACAATATCAGCCTTCTTAAGAAGCTCAATTGCTTCCTGACTTCTAAAATCACCATCTCCTTTTAAATGAGTGACTCCTATTTCTTCTGGGTCTGGCTTCCTATTTTTATTGATATCTCCTTCATAAATGAGCTTAACAGCTCTCTCTGAATCATTTTTTGAGAATAAGTCCCTGTCCTGATTTTTGTAGCCAGTTGTTATAAGTTTCTTAAGTCCAAGTTTCTCAAAGTTGTATGAGAAGTAATGAAAGAAATTACTTAGTCTTGGGTCGTCACAATTACAATAGATTGTTTTATTTTTGAAGTGCTCTCTGTAATGTCTTAACTCTCTATTAATATCTTCAAGTCTTGTATAGAACTCGTCTTTCTTGTTGAGCTTTGCTTGGTTCAAGTTTTTTGACATTTGATAATTCTATCACCATTTACTCTTTCTCTAACTTAACTAACTGTTTTTTGAAAGTTTGGATATGTGATTTGTTCCAGACCTTCAATCCGCTTGGAGTCTCAATACCTTTTTCTGTAAAACACTTAGCCAACTGATTGAGTGAAGTGTGTCCTTCGGCTACACATTTGTCATAGGTCGTCTTCAGTAATTTGGCTCTTGCAAGTGCCTGTTCCTCTCTTGCTACTGTAGGTGCTTTGGCTTTGACGAGGTTAATTTTCTCTATAATCTCCGACTCTTCTTTCAGCAATTCTTCCTTAGTTTTTGGACTTATAGGTTTCCCACTACTTAGAGCCTCTAACTCTTTTCTGATTTCCCACCTTCTACCCTTTGGGTCGACTTGGTTTTCTAACTTCTCAAAGTAGGTAGATAAATTACTCGGTGTCCCAAACTTCTTGCCCTTCTCTTTTGCTTTTCTCATTCCTTCCTTAACTCGTTTACTTCTTAACTTATTCTCCATTTGGGCGAAGGTAATCATAATCTGTAGCATTGACTCGTTAGCCTCTGGCATATCTAAGGCTAAGAACTTGATTCCTTTGTTCTGGAGTCCTGTTAGAAAATGTAAGTCTCTGGTTAGTCTGTCTATCTTGGCAACTATTAAAGTGGCGTCTGCAAGTTGGCATATATTCAATGCCTCTTCCAGAAGTGGTCTGTCTGCTTTCGTTCCGCTCTCTGCTTCAGCCTCGAAGCCTATTAGTTCATAGCCATTACGCTTACAGTAGTTCTCTATCTGTTCCTTTTGTGCTTCAAGAGAATATCCGTGCTGTTCCTGTTTCTTAGTGGAAACCCTGCTATATCCGTATGCTTTCTTCATAATATGTTCTTCTCTAAGTAATCTTTAAGGTAATCATACCCCTATATGAAGTAAATTGCAAGTATTTGATATGAGAAACATACACCTATATGTGGTATATGTTGAATATGTAGGATTATGTTATCGGTGCAATCTGACGCTCCGCCTCGCTCTGGATTTTCTGGGTAGGGGCGGTTATTAGACCAGTCGACCTCCGATTAACTGCGACTCCTAAACAGACGCTATTTTGGATTTTTTGAAAATGAAACAAAAAACGAATCCTTCCTGTAGAAAGACTTAATCATTTCTGAAATCTTCCTTCCTGTTTTGAAAAAATTATTGGTATGGATATGAGAGTTCAGTTAAATCTATTCCTATGCTCTTCAAAAATCGAAGTCTGTTCTTTTTTGGCTTCCATAGATTTTTCTCAGATTGCCAATATTCAGCAGCTTCTTCTGAGGCTGATTGTATTCTACATTCTCCTGTCCCCATATCGCCAAACTTCTCATATTCCCTATTCCAGAATATTTCGCTTTCTTCTGTTTTAGCTCTATTTCCCTTTAGCCATATCCATTTCTCTAAGTCTTTTATCCAATCCATTTCTCTTTCTACATAGAGCTGACCGAAAGTTCCTATCCCAGCAACCTCTTCTATTTTTTCTTGCTCTATCCATTTTCTGAGTTTATTTCTAATTGTGGTTATACCTGCTTCTCTGATATCTTTTAGTAGTGTGAATTGGAGTTCGTCTATTATTTCCCATACCTCTTTCTGAAGAGAGTAATCAGTTTTCTTTAGCGGCTGATTTCTTGATAGATAAGTGAGTAATGCGAATCCAAGTTTAACCAAGCTGTCATAGTTGAGATTATGTATTGTAAGGTAGTCCTGAAAGTCTTTGCCCCTTGTAAAGTGTAGATTGAAATAATCTGGTGTTATTGTGTGTCCCTGCATAATATCTTCAAAGTCTGAGACATACCATTTATAGACGCCCTTGTATCCTCTATAACCGCCGTCAAGAATCCATTTCTCCAGACCTTGTTTTTTAGCTCTAATAATATCTACAGGCTGAATCTCTTTATGCTTACCTCTGGTCTGTTTGTATTGCTTCTCTCTAAGAATAGTTATTGCAAACCCCATACGATATTCAAGAATATACCAACGATATTCCCAGATAGATTCTAATAGTTTGTCTTTTTCTAAGATGAGAGCCATACCGAGGAGTATACCAATTTATGGAGGTTACAAGTTTGAGAAAACATACAATTTTCGATATAATTGATAGTGTAATCAAAGAAATAGATTCCCTGTTTCAAATCATATTACCCACACATATATACCTAATTCTGGGTATATTTTTTATGGAGAAAAATATGAAGCAAATATATAGAGAAGAGCTTCCCTGTGGCAGTTATTCTGTCTATGGTGAATATGGAATCAATGGGGATTTAGTTCTCAGTGACTTTCATTATGGTTCAGACGTTGAAGAGTTTTGGGGTAATGACGAATATGAGTATTATCTGATTATCGACAAAGATGATGTGCCTATGTTTGTTTTAGAAAGTCTTTCAAAAGGATTCAATTCTGATGAAAGATTCACTATTACAAATCTAAAGAAGATATGTGATGAAAAAGAAATTAAATATTCAACCAATACCTGGGTCTAGTATGGAAATTAAAAATGATAACGATAGAAGACTTTGGTTTAGGATTAAATCTATTGATAAAAAAATAGATGCTCTTGGCAAAATTGGTTCTAAAGATTTTGATTGGCTAAGATGGGAAGAGCTAACAGAAAAAAGTGCAAATCTGTATTCACAGTTATCTATTCATAAAGATATTGTTGCTAATCTTGTAAAAAAATACGGATAACTTCCCCAATAGTCCCCCAATTCTCCCCCACAAAATTGTGTGGGCTTTGGCGGGTGCCAGAAGCTTGAGAGATAGTTTAGAAGTGTGTGGGTATATTAATTTGGTCTAATAGAACTTGAGAACCATACGGCACTATTTCTTATTCTTAACAGATTTAGAAAAGCAATGGATATGTTAGATCAAATAGCCGACTTTAAAGAAGGGTTAAGGGGATTGCTGTTGCATTTATCCCACAATTTCGAGCGCTGCCTCTAACGCGTCAACGTGAACTCTACGTCCAATTTGGCCCGCCTCAGTGATGTCGCCTGCTTCGATCGCATTTATAATGCTTGACCAATTTTCAAACGCTGTTTCGCGCAAGTCCCGGGTGGTGAACCCCAGAGGGCCAAACATATCTGGTGCGCCGACACGCGTATCTGACAGGAGGGATGTCAGCCGCGTGCTTCCAGCGGCGTTCATAATGACGATACCGATACGGAGAGTTTGCAGGAAAAACTCTTTTGAACTCGATCCGTCAGACACCATAGGTTTCAAAGCACGTAGCTTTTCTCTCATCTTGTCAATCGGCGCTGATTTCGAGGCGGCGCATTTTTCCGCACATAATCCGAAGAGCGCCGCACTGATTTCAACGGTCTCGCGCGCATCCTCATCTGATAGCCGCATCACAGAAGCGCCCCGCATGGATTCTATCTTTACAAGCGACTTGGCTTGCAAAGCCCGCAGCGCTTCCCGGATAGGACCGCGCGAAACATTGAACCGATCGGCTAATTCTTGCTCGCGCAACCGATCGCCAGGTTGGTAAACCTTGGCCTCAAACAACTGTCTGAGCTGAAGCTCAATCTCTTCAGCCGTTACTTTCTTATTAGTTGTTGAAGACATTGGTATTTCGAATATGCTTTGATCATCCATGGCTTCTCTATCGTCCATCAGACAACATGTGTCAATATAGTCACGTAACTATTTTAGCACATATCGGCTGAATTGTGTGCGCGAGGGTTAAATAGATATGAGGTGTGAAGCGTTTGAATGATGCGTTATAGGCATGGCAATATGCGTATTCACTTCACAGCAGAATTGACTACCGGTCTATTGTCGACAATAATAATAGTGGACAATGCAATTTTACAGAACTTCAGCTTTCTGCTTCTCACTACGCGAAGTCCTAACTATAGGCGGCCTGTCGCTGACCCTGCTAGCCTACTCGGCGCAGACACCTGAAACTCCACCAGATGAGACTGCCCGTGAGACGAACACTGATGTTTTGTCGCTAAGACTTGCTGAAACCATCGCCGCCGCAGACTACAAAACTCTTTCAGATGATATAATCGAACGCGTCACGCTGTCGCTTGCCGATAATGCTGCGACCCTTGCCCATACTAGCTGCAAGACATCACATCATCCTTTTTTGGACAGGCTGGTCGCAAAAGGCGGGACGGCCGAGGCCATTTTGCCAGGAGGGTCAGCTGAGTTGCCGATGGATGAAGCGGCCGCCTATATCGCCTATCTCATCCATGCCGCAGAAACTGATGATACCGACCATCGCGCCAGCCTGCGCGCCTCGCCTGTAGTGATCGCGCCGGCTTTAGCGCTTGGCGACGCCGTTGAGGCAAGCGGCGAAGAGTTGATCACGGCGATTGCGATAGGATATTCAGTCTTGGGCGCGCTCGGTGAACCAACCGGGCCCATTCAGACCGAAGGCCTGATGTCAGCTTCCGTTTACGGCACGATCGCCAGCGCCGCCGTCGCAGCTTACTTGCTGGATTTAACGCCAGAACAAACGCAAAATGCAATCGCACTGGCGGCCACGGCGAGTAATGGTTTGTTTCAATATTATTTTGACCAAACAGAAGAGAAACGCATAATTATCGCAAGATCAGCGCGCATAGGCGTGGAGGCTGCTCTATTAGCGCAGGCAGGCGAAGAAGCCGCGCCCGCTATCTTGGAAGGCCGATCCGGTCTCTATCCGGTTCTGACAAGGCACGATCTGACCCGTGCTGAGGCTGACCGAATAGTTTCCAAAGTTGCGGCGCTCGATGGGCCGCTTCATATAGAGCCGAAATTCTATACCACTTCTGATTCTATTATTCCCTATCTCAAGGGGCTCGATGCTCTGGCAGATAAACCTAGCGCACATCAGATTTCCCATTTTGAGCTCACCGCAGACAAGCGTTACGGCGCCGTGCTTGAAGATAAGATTGTCAATTACCACGCGCCAAGCACAGCCCTTGGCGCAAAACTCAATTTTAATTTTGTGATTGCGCTTTATCTTGTTGAGGGCTCCGTTGAGCCTCAGCATTATAATGCTTCCGGGTTGGCTGACGAAGACGTGTTGAATCTCGCTTCCAAAGGTGTGTTCCAAGCCCAAGGCGGCGAGGGCTTCCCCAATCTGACCTTATTTCTGAAAAATGGGGAGAGCCTAGATGTCACGCCCATCTTTCCGGAGCGCAGCGAACAGGTTCCTGCGTTCAGGGAAGAAAGAATGAAGAAAATAGAGCAGTTAACAGCCGGGTTATGGAGCGAGGAAGAGAGACTGGAGGCCTTGCGTGACATAGAGGCGCTGCCTGAAGAATCATTGGCGACTGACTGGATTAAGCGGTATCAAGCCCGCTTTTGCGGGCCAGGCAGACAATGAGCCTAAGGCGCTGGTGATAGCACTTCGCACCTGTCTGATTTGCGGGCTTCCAACGCCTGATCCAAAACATCGTCAGGGGTGGCTAATCGGCGAATGAGCGCCACGCGCTAACGCTGCCAATAATCAGTCCAAAGACGAGTGCGGTTAGGGATCGAAATGCTAGAGCCATTTATCCCATCATCTATCTGCGGGCAGGTTTGTAATCAACGCGAGCTTGATCGCCAGCGTAGCGCGCATAGCCGCCATTCACGAGCCAGCTTTTGGCTGACGCATTGCCTTTCAAATAAGCGTCCCAATAGGCAAGCGAACCTGCCCTTATAAGCGCCTTATGGCGGTCCAAACCCGGATAAGCGAGCGAGCGGCTCTGAAACTCATCCACATCGGCGAAAGTGAAATGTGTGCCGCCGTTCAGAAGCAGAAGGTGCTGACCAACATTATTGATGGTAGCAAAGGGTATCAGGCGATCACTGGGCGACATATTGGGATTGACTGGTGAACCATCTTTAGTGCCTGTCATATGAAAAATTGGCATTTTCATATCGGCAAAAGCCTCTTGGGCAGACCCTTGAGCCGGTTTATTCGGGCTCATAGCCAAGGCGGCTGTAAAGCGCGGGTCGGCAAATCGCTGGCCAATGATCCGGCGCTGGGCCCTTTGACCCGCAATGGTCAGCGTTGTAATCGCGCCAAATGAATGACCAGATATGCCCGCACGGGCCGGATCAATCCTTCCGCGTAACTCGCTCCGGGATAGTTTTGTTACCTCGTCAAGTGCGAAGGGCACATCCCGGAAACGATCTAAGATTATTTGAGGGTCATCGCGCAGCGAAGCCATGATGCCTTCCGCCCCAAGGCGCTGAAACGCCGCGCGGTCCGTGCCTGCATGTTGAATGTGAAAGACAGCATAACCATGGCTGGCCAGATGACGCCCCATGCTTTCAGAGCCGTCTCGCGACCCGCCAAGCCCATGAGAGAAAATGATCACCGGCGCTTGTCCTGCGCGGGCTTCCGGCAAATAGGCTTTCCACGGCACGTCACGCTGACCTGTGCGGCGGCGCTCTGACCAATTGCCTTGGCGCACCTCGACTTTGTAAATGCCGCTTCTTTCGGATGGCGTGTAAGCACTTACAGGCGCACCTGTCGGAGTATTCCCATAAGGGCGGGATTGTGGTTCAGGCGCCGCGCAGGAGACCTGTGTCGCGGATGCGAATATAAGCGCAAAGCTCAGTAAAACAGATCTGATCATGGGACACCTTGTAGAAACAAATTATTACCCGCTTTGCATGGATAAAAAAGAGCGGCCGAGCGCCGGAAGGGGCTTGGGTGCTCGGCCGCTGCCATCCCTCAGCCTCCGAACCTAAGCTTGAATTCGGCCCCAAATTTTTGTGGTTCATTATAATAGGCGTTCCCTAGCACAGTTTGGACACGGTAAACCTCATCTGTAAGGTTTTTGCCAAATATACTGAACGTCCACGTCTCGCCCCGAATACCGATGCGGACGTCAACGAGAAAGAAATCTTCTAATTCGCGACCTGTTGCTGATGACGTATCGCCTGACGCGTTTTCAAACCCGCCGCCTTCTGCCTGGATTGAGCCGCCGCCGAACCAATCCAGCGAGGATGTCAGCGGTCCAAAGTAAAACGCATTGGCCGACGCCACGTAATCGCGTGTTCTGTTCACCCGCGCGCCGGACAGGTCGATCACCTCAACCATATTCCCGCCGCCGCTCGTGGTAATCACGGCGCCATCGGCAAAGCTGCCCTGTGTGGTTGCAGCGCTCACGCCCCAACGAATGCGGCCAGACCCTGCGTCAACGACGCCTGAAATCTCGCCTTCAAGTCCATAAATGTCCGTATCGCCAATGTTTTGTAGGGCTGTGGTCGTGTCCATAGTTGAGAGCGTTGAGACAGCTTGAACGTCATCTGTGATGACATAAAACGCATTCAACCCAAATCTGACCCCGCCATCTGTTGTGCCTTTCCAGCCCGCTTCAAACGAGTAAGCCGTTTCAGGATCATAAGGAATGAGGTCAACGCTTGTCGTATCGACGCCTGTATTAAATCCGCCGGGACGATAACCACTGGCGGCGCGAAGGAAGACAATTTGATCGTCATTCATATCATAGCTTAACGTGGCTGCGGGCAGAAAGCGCGTCCAACTATCGTCGAGATCGCCGGTATCAATGACGATCGCGCCACTTTGATCGCGCGTATAGACAAAATCCTTGCTGTCATTTTGCAGCCGGGCCTCAAGCGTCAAATCCAAGCGCTCAGACAGGTCGAACCCAATCAAACCAAAAGCTGAAAATGAAGTTAGCTCTTCTGTGAAGTTTTCCTCGCGTGTCGCGAGCGCGGCCAATCCACCCAAACCGGACGTGCCGTCATTCGCTGTCACTACAATGTCATCAAATGTCTGGAAGTCCGCCCCGATGAGCCAGCGTCGATTTGACTCAGGCTTTGAGGCGAGGCGAATCTCACCGCCAAACCGTTCAAAGTCTTCGGTCTGCGCAACGGTCAGGTCAGTTGTTATTCCGAGTATATCGACGCCTTGGAAGCCCAAGAAGCTGTCGAGGTCTTCATTGAATCGATTGCCGTCCCGCTGCTTATAGACGAAAATCGCTGTAAGATCACCAATGCCCCAATCACTTTCAAGCTCGGCAAAAATTGACGTCTCCTCAATTTCGACTTCGCCGACGCGGCTGTCGATGGCTTCAAACGGCCCTGGATCGAGATCGCCCGATTGCGGCCCGCCCAGGAAGGCTGGCAGCGCGACCGTGTTGGGCGTGATGCGCTGTCCGAGAGCGCTGAAGCCGGGTGCCGTGCTGTCATAATGTTCAAGAGTCACTGTGGCAGTCGTCGATGGGCTGAAATCTGCACGAAGTGCACCGCGAACGCCAAAATATTCTTGCTGATCGACGGTTTCGCCAGTGTTTTGATCGGTAATAAACCCGTCATTCTGATCGATATAAAATGCGCCAAACCGGGCCGCTGCATTTTCCCCCAGTGGGATATTGGCGATACCGGAGACCTCATGGCGCTCAACATCATCATATCCCGCCTTCAGCTCGAAGGACAGATCATCATCCGGCTTATTATTGATGACATTGACTGCACCGCCCACGGCATTGCGGCCGTAAAGCGCGCCTTGCGGGCCGCGATAGGTTTCAATTGTCTTCAGGTCGAAAAAATCGAGACGGTTAAACGAACGTCCGCCAAATCCGCCGCCCGCGATATATATCCCATTGCGGTAGATACCGGTTGTTGATTCTGAAAAGCCCTGACGGCCACCGCCTTGACCCCGAATGGAAATGTCGGACAGATATTCCGGACCCGCATTAATAAGAATAGCGTTTGGAACCTGGCGGATATAATCGGCAACGCCGTCCAGTGCCAGTAGATCGGCGTCATCGCCTGTCAGAACGCTGATACCTGCCGGAACATCCTCTAACCGTTCGTCGGTCTTTCTTGCAGTCACAATAATCTCTTCAACAACGCGGATTCCATCTTCATCAGTAGCCTGCGCCAGCGCGCCCTGAAATCCACCTGCCATCATCATTGCCGCTACGGCGGTCTTTCCCCAAAATACTTTTCTCATCGGTAGTCCTCCCAGACATTGAGGTCTTTGTGACCCTCGTTAGGCCCAGGATAAACAAGTCAGGAAATCCTGTCAACAAAATTGTAAACAATTTAGCAGACAAAAGAAGGGTTAAGGGGATTGCTGTTGCATTTATCCCACAATAAGTATAGGAAAAATAAAGGGCCTGTTGAGATTAAATTTCCTGACTGATCCTGCTAACTGAACTAGAGAAATTGGCGACATACCATTTGAATATCCCCTTGTAGCCTCTTTTTAGTTTTAGCCATTCTGGTAGTCCTTGACGCTTTGCTTTAATGATATCTCTTGGCTGTATCTCTTTATGTTTTCCTCTTGTTTCTTTGTATTGTCTTTTTCTAATAATCTTCGCAACAAATCCTTTTCTGTATTGAAGTATGTACCACCTGTATTCCCAGATAGATTCTATTAGTTTGTCTTTTTCTAAAATGAGAGCCATACCGAAGAGTATACAGCTTCCCAAACTTCCCAGAAACTTCCCAGATATTTTTGATGAGTTGGGCGGGTGTGAGCGACTTGTCGAGATAAGCTATTCTGTTGCTAAACGAAGCTCAGCCCTTGTTATTATAGGCTTCTTTCGACAAAACATCTCTCTGGAAATTGGTGGGTCTGGGTGGACTCGAACCACCGACCTCACCCTTATCAGGGGTGCGCTCTAACCAAGCTGAGCTACAGACCCGTTTAAAACGGAAACGCATTTTAACTTTTATCTATCAAAGATAAAAGAG
>Ga0213869_10001267_pt1 | contig 19157 bp, 21 predicted proteins | sample PICome_10_FD_160083 | JGI IMG/M metagenome (GOLD analysis project Ga0213869, IMG submission 160083) | Coastal seawater microbial communities near Pivers Island, North Carolina, United States - PICO132 | ecosystem: Environmental > Aquatic > Marine > Coastal | place: USA: North Carolina...
ACAGATAAAAAAGTAACTGTGATGGCTATCACCATCCCTAAAATTCCAAAAAAATTACCCTGTCTTGAGGTTTCAGGTGATGAAAGACCTCTTAATGCCAATATAAATAAAACTCCTGATACTAAATAAAATATTGCTGATAAATTTGCTGACATAATTATTTATCTTTCTTCTTTTTTTTATACATTTGAAGCATTCTTTGAGTGACCAAAAATCCACCAAATATATTAATGGCAGCAAGAGATATTGCTAAAAAACCAAGAATGTTCGAGATCGTAAAAACATTATCTGCACTTCCTGCTAAACCTGCAATTATAGCACCAACAATAATTACTGACGATATAGCATTAGTAACTGACATTAATGGTGTGTGCAAAGATGGTGTTACACTCCACACAACGTAATAACCAATGAAAATTGATAAAATGAATATGCTTAATCTAAATATAAAAGGGTCTATTTCCATAAATCTACTTTATTAAAGTTTTCTCAATTATCTCATCTTCTAAATTAATATTAATCTTTTTATTTTCTTTATCATATAAATTGGACACAAAATTAAATACATTTTTTGAATATAGGTTCGAAGCCGAAACAGGAAGCTTATTTAGAATATTTGTTTCTCCCATAATCTTTACCCCATTTTTAACTACAACTTTATCAACTTTAGTAAATTCTGCATTTCCACCTTGAACTGCAGCCAGGTCATAAATTACTGACCCAGAATTCATGTTGTCAATCATAGAACCTTTAATAATTAATGGAGCTTTTTTGCCTGGAATTAAAGCAGTGCATATTACAATATCAATTTTTTTTAAAGTCTCTGCTAATAAATTCTCTTGTTTTTTTTTGAATTCTTCAGAAGCTTCTTTGGCATAGCCACCTTCAGTTTCAAGGTTTTCAGAGCCCTCTACTGTTAAAAATTTTCCACCTAAACTTTCAACTTGTTCCTTTGAAGCCATTCTCACGTCTGTTGCAAATACAATGGCACCCATTCTTTTTGCAGTTGCAATTGCTTGAAGGCCCGCAACACCTGCACCAACCACTAATACTTTTGCTGCTGGAACAGTTCCTGCTGCTGTCATCATCATTGGTATTGCTTTTTCAAAATTTGCAAACGACTCGATCACAGCTTTATAGCCAGCAAGGTTAGCTTGAGAAGAAAGTATATCCATTGATTGGGCTCTAGTAATTCTTGGTAGCATTTCTAAAGAAAAAACATTAACATTTTTTTTAGACAAATTTTCTATTTTTTCTTTATTAGCATAAGGATTGAATACTCCAATGAGCGTTTGGTTTTCTTTTAAATTTGAAAGATTCTCATCCGATAATAAACCTAACTGAATAATAATATTGGCTTTACCTAATATTTCAGTTTCATTAGAAGAGATTTCAACACCTAACTCTTTGTATTCATTATCTTTAAATCCCAAGTGTTCACCATATTTTTCAACTATAGAAATTTCAAAACCAAGAGCTATATATTTTTTTGCAATCTCAGGAGTTATTGCAATTCTTTTCTCAATGTTTTTATTTTCTAAGATTGAAACTATTCTCATAAGAGAACTCTATAGCAAGAATATTGCCATTAAAACTAAAACACCTATAACAGCGACAGTTCCCCACAAGACAAATTTTGTGAAGTTATTCCAGGTATTTTTATGGTCTTGGTTATCCATAAAAACTACTTCTGTCTTGCTTTAAACTTTGGGTTTGTTTTATTAATTATATAAACTCTACCTCTTCTTCTAACTAATTTAGAATTAAGGTCTCTTTTTTTAAGTGATTTTAACGAGCTTTTAATTTTCATAATACTTTTTATAGCCGGCAATGTCCTACTCTTCCGTGTCTTAAGACAAAGTACCATTGGCGCTGAAGGGCTTGACTTCCGAGTTCGGAATGGGATCGGGTATTACCCCTTCGCAATAATCACCGGCGAAAGAGTTATATCTAAAATAAATATATTGTAAACAAGGAATTATAATTTTTTTTAGCCATTTTTAACAATATTCTTCACATAATCCTCAAGGTTAATTTTTCCAAACAATTTATGAACTTTATTTGATAAATTCATGCTTGTTAAAGCTGAGGCATATCTTTCACCTTTTCTGGATGGTAATAATTTAATTTTAACATTAAATAATTTTGCAACTTCAATAATTGTATAACTTTTTCTATTAGATATACTGTAGTGCTTACACTGATTTTTTTTCCATGCATAATAACAGGCTTCAACGGTATCGTTGATATGTGTAAATCTTCGAGATTGCGATCCTGGCCTTACAACTGTTAATGGTAATTTTCTTTTAAACTGATTTTCAAATATTCCTATTACAGTAGACATTGGTCCTATTTTTATTTGACCTGGTCCATAAACATTATAAAAATACAATATTTCAAATTTAAAATTAAACCATTTTTTTAAGTTCTCCAATAATTCTAAATTTTTAGCTTTAGTAAATGCATATGGAGATAAATTTTTATCATTTCCTTTATTTCCAATGCTTGCAGATGTTGCTGAATACACAAGTTTTATTTTGTTTGAAAGACAAAAATTAAACACCTCATGAGAACCAATATTATTAGAATCAATGCAATCATTCATATTTAAAAAGCTTTGATAAATCCTAGAAAACTCACCAAAGTGAAATATAGTTTTTATTTTATTAATTTCTTTTTTTAATATTTTTTTAATATTCTTTGTATTTCCCCTAATATATTTAACTCGGCTATCATTTATATGATTTTTTATTTTACCTGTAGAATAATTGTCTATACTTATAATCTTAAATTTTGTTCTTTTGAGCAATAAAACAATTAGATTGGAACCAACAAATCCAGCTCCTCCTGTTACAATAATAATATTTTTCATTAAACTTCCCTAATTTCTTTTTTATATGATGTGTAGGTATCTAGTATAGATTTTTTAAGATCAATTTTGTATTTCCATCCGTACTTTTTGGCCAAGGATATATCCATAACCTTTCTTTTAATTCCATTGGGTTTAGTTAAGTCATATTTAATTTTAATTTTTTTTTGTGGTAAAATAGTTTTTGCGATCAATTTTGCATAGTATTCAATTGTAAAATCTTTGCCAGTTCCAATATTGATGAGTGTTGGTTTTTTCTTTTTATTCATAAAATAAACACAAGCATCAGCTATATCATCAACATGAATAACTTCTCTTTTTGCCTTACCATTGCCCCACAAAACAAGAGAATTTCTTTTACTATTTTTAAGTTTATGAATTTTTCTAATCAACGCTGGAAAAAAGTGAGAATTTAACTCATCATAATTATCATTAGGACCAAAAGTGTTGGTTGGCATTAAGCAAGTATAGTTTGTTTTATATTGTAAATTGTAACTTTCACATAGTTTTACTCCAGCAATTTTTGCTATAGCATATGCATCATTTGTTGGCTCAAGTTCACCTGTTAACAAATAACTCTCTTTTATAGGCTGTTTACAGTTTTTTGGGTAAATACAACTAGAACCTAGAAATATTAAATTTTTGACACCAGACAAGTAAGAACCATTTATAACGTTAGATTGTATTGTTAGATTTTCATATAAATAATCTGCTTTATATTTTTTATTAGAATATATTCCACCAACCTTTGCTGCTGCTAAAAAAATATAATCTGGCTTATTTTTTTTTAAAAATTTAAGAACTTTTGATTGATTAATAAGGTTTAATCTTTTTTTACTAGCTACTAGAATATTATTATATCCTTTTTTTTTCAACTCTCTTACAATTGCACCTCCAACTAGGCCATTATGTCCAGCTACATAGATTTTGGAATTTAAATTTATCACTTCAATAAATTAGTTAACTCTTCACTCACCATTTCCTTCACAAGTTTCGTAGTATTGTATTTAGGTTTCCAATTTAATTCTTTTCTGGCTTTACTTGAGTCACCAAGCAAAGTATCTACTTCTAATGGTCTAAAATATTCTTTATCACACTCTATAAAGCAATTCCCTTTTTCATCATAACATTTTTGGTAAATTCCCTTACCTTTCCAGTAGTATTTTATATTAAGCTCTTTAAGTGATAAATTTATAAAATCCTTTACTGAATATTGTTTTCCCGTTGATATTACATAATCATCAGGGGTTTTTTTTGTAACATTTTCCACATTGCTTCAACATAGTCTTTTGCATGACCCCAATCTCGTTTAGCATCCAAATTACCTAAAAATAATTTCTTTTGTTTTTTTAATTTTATTCTACATAGAGCCATAATTATTTTTTTTGTAACAAAAGTTTCACCTCTAACTGGACTTTCATGATTAAATAATATTCCATTGCAAGCAAAAATATTAAAGGCTTCTCTATAGTTAACAGTTATCCAGTGTGCATAAACTTTTGCAACACCATAGGGACTTCGAGGATAAAAAGGTGTTTTTTCTGTTTGAGGTATTTGAGCAACTTTTCCAAACATTTCTGAAGTACCCGCTTGATAAAATTTTGTTTTTTTTTCAAAACCATGAAATTTAATTGCTTCTAAAATTCTTAGAGCACCAAGTCCATCAGCATTGGCTGTATATTCGGGAACTTCAAACGACACTGCGACGTGTGATTGTGCGGCAAGATTATAAATTTCATCAGGTTTAATATTTTTAATTATTGATGATACAGAAATAGCATCAGTGATATCACCATAATGTAAAATAAATTTTCTTTTTCTTTCATGGGGATCTTGGTAAAGATGATCTATTCTTCCGGTGTTGAATGAAGACGATCTTCTTTTAACACCATGAACTATATAATTTTTTTTAAGTAAAAATTCAGCAAGATAAGAGCCATCTTGGCCTGTAATTCCAAATATTAAAGCTATCTTTTTTTTCATTTTTTATTAAAAAAAATTTTGCTTATTCTTAAGCATTCGTTTTTAAGCTCTAAAACATTATTTTTAATTTTAATTTTTTTCATAAGTTTATTATTATTTAATGTAAAACTATCATTATTAAAACTATTTTTTGGATTAATAACTTTTATTTTTTTTGTATTATAAAAATTTAACCAAGCAATCAATTGGTTTATAGAGATTTTCTTACCTAAAGATATATTAAATATTCCAAAAGAATCTTTTTTAATCAATTCATAAACAATTTGATTAAATTTACTAATAGAAATGAAATCTTTGAATATCTTCTTATTATTATAAATAAAACCTTTTTTTGCCATTTCAAAAAAAATATCACTAAAAGTATTATGAAGTTTTCTCTTATGTTTATTTGGGAAATTAATAATATTACAAACTCTTAAAGTTAAAACTCTTGATCTAAGAATTTTTTTTACAGAAACTTCTGATATAAGTTTATTTTTTGAATAATTACAATTTGGTTCTTTTTTATCTAATTCTTTAATATTAAATTTAGTTTTATAAATTTTTCTAGTACTTAGCATAACCAATTTAGTCTTTAAATTTATAATTTTTTCAGCAATTATAAGATCATTGTCATTTTTATTAGCATATTTATTTTTTACAAATTTATGGTTAGATGTACAATTAATGATAATATCAAAATTATTTATATTCTTATTTTTAAGAAAACTTTTGAAACCAATCCTGTAAATATTTATTTTCTTACTTTTAAAATAGTTAAATAAGTTTTTGCCAATAAGTCCATTTTTACCGATAATTAATATTTTTTTTTTCATTTTATAAAAAAATAAATAAAATTTGTTAATAAGTAGTCTAAGTTTTTTGCATGATTTATTCTATTTTTATCAAAAAAATATTGAACATAATCATGAGCTTGCTTACGTCTTCTCCACCAAGAAAATGATAAAAATTTAAAGTTTGCTGAAATCATTTCTTGAGATTGTCTATAATAAGTAAGGTTTTGATCTAAAATACAAAAATCTTTTTTAATATATTCTAAATACAATCCAATTCTAAAGTCCATCCATATATCCGGAAATAAATTAAAATTTATATTGTTAATTATTTTTTTAAACTCTTCTCTTTTCATAACGATACAGCTTTGAGGTGGAATAAATGGCCAAAAATTAGAAATAATTTTTTTTTTATTTTTAATAAATTTTAATTTATTTTTATATTTATAAATGGGTAGATCAAATAGTGAGGATATTTTTTTATTTTTTAAAAATGTATTAATTACAGTTTTTATCTTATTTTTTTTAAATAGGTCGTCACTATCTAATAAAAATATAATTTCTCCCTTACTTTTTTTAAAAGCTCTATAATATGCATTCATTTGGTTATAAGAGCCATATTTACCTCTTTTTCTATTTTTTATAATAGTAATATTTTTATATTTATTGATTCTTTTAATGGAATTATCAGATGATGAATCGTCATGAATTATTATTTCAATATTTTGATAAGTTTGTTTCTTTATAGAGTCAATACATTCTGTTAAATACTTTTCATTATTATAATTAGCAATTAGTACTGATACTTTAATATCTTTCAATTTATCAGCTCTTCTCTTTTATAAATATATTCAAATGTTTTTCTAAAAGGCATTCTAGATTTATATATTTTATTAAAATTGTTTTTAATTAACAACTTATTAATGTCTTCAAATGTATAACCTTTTTTAATCATGTTATCATAATGATGTTCAAACATAATAATATCAACGAATTTAATTTTACTTTCTAAACCTAATAATATTTCCAATTCATATCCTTCCGTATCTATTTTCATAAAATCTATTTCTTTAATATTATTTATTTCAATGTAGTCTTTTAACTTGGATATTTTTATTTTTATTTTTTGGTAGGTTTCTTTATTATTTAAAAAATTGATTAATCTAAATTTTCTTTTATAATAATTGGATTCTTTATCTATCTCTTTAATTGTAGATGATGAACTTTCATTAAACTGGTTAAATTCAATAATCTTATCTTCTGCACCAAGAGCTGTATTTTCTAAAACTATCTCAGTATTGTTATATCCTAGTTTATTATTCTTTATTTTTTTTTTTAAATATTGAAAATTAATTGGACTTGCTTCAAAAGAAATAATTTTTTTTATAACAAAGTTTTTTGAGAATAATTTAATTGACTCTCCTTTGTGTGCACCAACATCTATAAGGAGCTTAAAATTATTATACTTATTTTTTTTTAAAAATTTAATCCACTTTTTTTGATAATAATAATCAAATAGACTGAGTCCCCATAGTATTATTTTTTGAATCATTGATTTATAAATATAATCTTACCCATTACTTTTTTTATTTTAACATCTTTATTGCACTCAAAATCTTTATTTTTACAGTTGTTATATTGTTTAATTAATTGATCCATTTTTTTTTGTATTCTAAAATGATTATCATCAAGAAAATAGTAAGTTTGCCTGATTGGTTTATAGCTATACCGTTCCACTTCATTAACTATTCTGCTTATATTTCTCGATAAAAAAATAATTATTGTTAATGAAACTAGCATAATAGAAATTTTTGAATATTTTTTTAAGTCAATTTGAGCTGATCCCATTTTGACTGATATTGGAATAAATAGCAATAAAGCTACTATATGGTAACCACCATATCTTAATGCTGGATGATTATAAAACCATTCAATGCCTAAGATCAAAATTAACAAATAAACTAAATACACATGATGATCTACCTTGATTATTGTTTTTTTAAAAAAATTTTTTCTAAAGAAAAATAGGAATATGATAATTAGCAATGTTATACCTAATATAAAATCACTTACTTTATTAAAAAAATAAATATCAATCCAATTACTTATCCAATTAAAATTTTTTATATATTCTTCAGGATTGTCTATCCTAAAATTTGGAGCTGCGCCGCCCTTTGACCATAATTCATACCAGTCGTTCATTTGTTGAACTTGCACCAACGGTATGCCCCAGTTGGCCCCACTAAAACATGTGAAACTTAATGGATAAACTAAACAGCCAGTATTAATAAAATATGTAAATAGAATAAATAAAGATAAAACTAAAAATAATACAAAATATTTATTAAAAAATAAAAAATATGAGGTTTGAATATAATTCTTATCTTTTTTTAAAATATAAAAAAATAATGGAATAACAAAGATTATGTACAAAATATAAAAAGCTTTAAAAGAAATAATCAATGCACCAAGCAAATATATATAAAATAAATTAAAGGTTTTAATAGTCTTTAAATTAATAAAATTTAACAATTCAATTATAAATAAGAATATTAATATCATTGCAGCACGGTCAGTTCCATATTCAGATATCCTGTAAAAAAATATATTTATAAAAACAAATGATAATAAACTTAAAAAATGAATTAAATTCAGTCTCTCAACTTTAGCATATGTAAATTTAAAATAGTTATGGATTTTCTTTAGAAGAATAATGTTTGCAAATCCTAGAATAAATAAAGAAGAAAAATTAAATAAATAAAATTTTGCATAAGGCAAATAAAATAAAGAATTTATATAAAATATAGATGATGGTGTTCTAAAGCCATGATTAAATTGACCAATACCTATGTGTAAACTTTGTTGTGTAAGATAATACGTATAAGGAAAATGATAATATGGAAAATCATCATGATTTTTAAACTGAAGTACGGCACAAAATAATAAAACAAAAACTATAAAAGAAAAAATTATTTCACTCTTATATAAAGAATATTTTTGTTTTATTAAGTAAACAAATAGAATTAATCCAATACAAAGTATTATAAAATTGTGAGTTTCGGTATGGGCAATAAAGAGATTACTAAAATACGAATATACAATTAATATGTAAATTCCAAATAACCCTGCATACCCAAAATTAATAAAATTAAATTCAATTCTTAATAATTTTAAACCATATAAACCATAACCAACTATCGTTATAAGAATTAATAAGTAATATGTGGTAAATATAAAAAAATTGTACATTATGTTAATATTATTATTAATTAAAATTCTAAAGATATATCAAAATGATTTATAAATTTTTAATCAACTTTTGTCTAAATAATTATTGTAAATGAATGATCTAACTTTAATAATACCTGCAAAAAATGAAGCTGAAAGTCTTCCAATTGTTTTAAATGAATTGACAAAATATAATTACATAACAGACATTGTTTTGCACTCAACTGATATAGACACAATTCAAGCAATTAAAGAATATGACGTTAATATAGTTTATCAAAAAAATTTTGGATACGGTGATGCTTTAATCCATGGTATCAAGAATTGTAAAACAAAATATTTTTGCATCTTTAATGCCGATGGTTCTTTCAATCCCTCAGAAATAAACAAAATGCTTGAAACTTTGAAGTCTAAAAAATTAGATTTCATATTTGGATCTAGATACCAAGCTAACTCAGGAAGTGAGGACGATACAATAATAACACTAGTGGGTAATTACATATTTACCTATATTGGTAAAATATTTTTTCAACTTAGTATTAGTGATATTTTATATACTTTTTTAATCGGCAAAACTGAGCAGGCAAATATATTGGACCTAAAACAAAAAGACTTTTCTTTTTGTGTTGAACTACCAATAAAAGCAAAAAAAATGAAAATGGAATTGGGGAGTATAAACTCTTATGAACGAAAAAGAATTGCAGGCAAAAAAAAAGTTAACGCTTTTAAAGATGGATTCTTAATTTTAAAATACATGATAAGATTATATTTTATGAAGGTTAAATTTTTTTGAATTTTTTATTCAATAAATTTCTATACAAAAATATATAAACAATTAGATTAAATGTTATTATTAATATTTGTATTTTTGTATGATTATAATACTGAGTAGCAATCATAATACATATTAAATTATAAAAATTGATTATCATGCCTGTTGCTGTGTTTAAATATATATTTTTAGTATTAAAATTTTTTTTTAAAAATAAAAAAATAATTTGATGTAAATGATCGGTGTCTGGTTCTAGTGGTGATCTTGATAAATCACTTTTTCTCAAAATAGAAAATAAATTTTCAAAAGCTGGGTACCAGAGCAGACAAGCTATAAAATATGGAGATATATTATTATTAACTTGATAGGTATTTATCAGGCATAACGCAAACAATAAACCTAAAAAATATGATCCTCCATCACCCAAATAAAGTTTATTAAAAAAATTTAATATAAATAGTGCAATCAAAACAGATATTAAATTATGAAAATCTATAATCTGACTTACTTCAATGTCATTTGCGTCAAGATGGAGTAGAGCTAAAGAAACAATTAAACAATAACCAATAAGCGATGTATTTACTCCATCTATAAAATTGCAACCATTAATTACAATTAAAATACAAAATACTGAAAAAATTATTCTAATCATATCATTGGTAAGTAATTGATCTAAAAAAATTATTTTAGTTTCAGGAACAGTAATGGAAGAAAAATACACAATACTTAACACAATTAAAGTTTGTATAAAAAATCTCAATTTTGGAGAAATAATTTTTTTTACGTCAGATAAAAAACCAATACAAAATATTAAAAAAACATAAGTAAGGTTTATGAGATCGAGAAAATAATATGATGTAAAAATTAAGATCAAACCACCAGAAAGAGGTATATTTTTTGGGGAAATAAATATTTGGTGGCTATCTCCATTAAAATTTAAAAGTAATTTTTTTTTCACAAATATATGATTTATAATTAAAGTTATAAATATTACTAAAATAAATAAAATTATGTTCATTTATTTTTTAATTCTTTTAAAACATAGTTGAATGAAAGCAGGAACAAACAGACTGAAGATTTTACTAGGCTAAAATTCATGTATTTTCTATAAACTAGATAGCCATCATAAAATTTTTGTAATTTTGAAGACGAAAGAGAATCATCTAGTTTTCTCCATCTTGTTAAGCAATTTTCTAGAGCAAAAATTTTATTTTTATTTAATGTTATTTTAAGCCAAAGAACATAATCTTCTTTGGTTCTTAAACTTACAAATAAATTTTTTTCTAATATTTGTTTTTTCAACATTACTGTTGATAGTCCAATATCACATGATTTGATTAAATCTTTAAATGTTAAATCTTCAGCTTTCCTAAAACCAATAGTTTTTTGCTTACTATTAATAATTTTATATGATGTGTGTGTAATATTATAATTAAAATTTTTCATAAACTCTAATTGTACTAAAAGCTTATTTTTTTTCCATAAATCGTCAGCATCTATGAATGCAATATAATTTCCTTTACTAAATTTAATACCTTTATTTCTTGATAAACCAGCTCCAATATTTTTTTTATTCACTAATATTTTTATTCTTTTGTCAATTTTAGAAATATCTTTTATATATTTCAGGTCATCTTTTTTGGCCGGATCGTCAAAAACTATAATTAATTCAAGCCTTTTGTACGTTTGATTAATCACAGAAAATATAGTTTTTTTTATAAATTTTTTCTTACGATAATAAGGGAGTATTATACTTATCAAATCCATCTATTTATTAATAATATTAATTTCAAATTAATTTTTTGATTTCAGAAATGCTTTTAATATATTTAATATTATTATATTTCAATTTTTTTTCTATGCCCCACACTACGTGTAAATAATTAACCCTAGCTGCTTTTGCTGCCAAAAAATCATATTTGGTATCACCTATAAAATAGCATTTTTTTTTATTAATTTTAGTTTTTTTTAAAATTTTTAATATACCTTCGGGGTTTGGTTTACCTTTTACAATATCATCTGAGGTTATAAAGTGTTCAAATAAATGATACTTTTTAAGTATTTTATAAGTTCTAAACTTATCTTTTGAGGTAAAAATTGCTAAAATATTCTTTTTTTTTAAGTTTTTTAGAGCGTTTAATTTTACATCTAATATTTTAACTTTTGAAATGTTTTGATTGGAGAATTTTATATAGAGAGATTTAATATATTTATAATCTCCTATCGCACCCATATTCAACATAATTTTTTCAAAAGGTAAACCAATGTATTTTTTGTATTCTTTAAAGCTTAATTTTTGATCTAAATATAAGCTAGTTTTTTTTAATGCGTATTGCATATTGGGTAATGAATTAATTAAAACCCCATCTAAATCAAAAATTAGTAGATTTTTTTTAGAATTCAATATTTATCCTTCTTTTATTCATTTGATTAAAATTCAATGACATAAAAGTTTTATTTCTTTTATAATTATTAATTTTAAGTTTGCTTTTTTTTTGAATAATCCACTTAAATTTTTGATAAAATTTAATCATTTTTTTTTCACAAACCAAAAAAGAATAAAGTTTATTTTGTTTAATAATCAAATTATTAAATTTCATTATGAGATCAGAGAATCCTAAATTTCTATATTTTTTATCGACAATAAGTGTATCAAAATATAAGTAATTTTTTTTTTTATTATCAATTAATAGTTGTTTGTGCCTCAATAGGGTATATCCTATTAACTTATTCTCAAAATACATTAAGTTATTAATATCGTTTGCTTTACAGTTTTTTTTAAAAAATTTTAATTGGGAACTAATTCCATATTTCCAATGACTATCTTTCAATTTACAAATTTGTATAATTAAATTTTTTGAAATTAAATTAGTCTTAACTGATTTTAAAATTACTTGCACAAATTATTAATATACTTTTGACCTGCTTTTTCAATATAATATTGATCAATTTTTTTTTTCGACTTTTTTGTTTTTTTTAAAATTTTTTTATAATTTAAAATTACTTGACTCATCTTGTTTGCTAAAACTTTAATGTTTCTGTCATAAAGAATTTCTCCACCCTTACCATTTAACAATACATCTTCAACACCACTAGAATTTAATGCTATAGAAGGAAGTTCGTAATTAATAGCTTCGATAAGTGCATTTGGCATTCCTTCATAATAAGATGTTAAAATAAATAATTTTGAATTTTTATAAATTTTATCAAGATTTTTACTCCAACCTAAAAATTTTATATTTTTAGATAATTGCAAATTATCTGCTTGTTTGATTAGTTTTTTTTTATCTGGCCCATCACCACAAAATAAAAGTTTATATTTTTTATTTTTCTTATAAAAAATATAAAAAGCATCAATTAATAAACTTTGATTTTTTTGCTTACAGAGTCTTCCAACATTTAAAATGTAATTTTTTCTATAGTTATTTTTTCTCTTTATAATTTTTGATAAAGAAGGATTAAATAGTAAGACTACTTTTTTTTTATTAAGAAGAAACTTTTCTACACACTTTTTGCTTTTAGTTGCGTTTACTACTACTTTGTAAGAAAAATTATAAGTTAAAAATTTAGTTATCAAAATTAGATATGCAAAAAATTTATTATCTGCGAATTTTGTTGCATCACATGGATCTTCTGAAACTCTAGTGAATACCTTCCAATTTAAAAAAAATGACAAAAAAGCTGGAAAAAAATTACTTTGCATAGACAAAATAATAGTTTCTTTGCTGTCTAAATTATTGATCAATTTTTTTAATGAAATAATTGAAGAAATTCCTGAGCTTATTCTATTATTTATGTAATTAAAATTATAACTTTTAGAAACAATTATTTTTAAATTCTTGATATTTTTTAAGCTTTGATCTTTTTTATTGGATATTAGAAAAACTTTTATTTTTTTTTTTGAAAAAAATTTAATTAAATTAATTAAAACTTTTGTTGCTCCACCTCTCTCAAACGAGGGATAAAATATGACTATATTTTTCATTACATCTTTATATCTTTTCGCACCAATACAAAATTAGATAAATGAAATAAATTATTATCTGGATGTGTTGGATCAACTTCGACTATTCCCAAATTATATGGCAAAATTTTGTATACTTTATAATTTGTAAATTTTTGTGAAATTATGAATAAATTTATGCCAGAAAATAGATAGTGCCAATTCATCTCAAATTGTATAAATTTAGGTTTATATTTTTTTATAGTTTTTAGTGAGCCCAATAAAACCTTGTAATCCGAACCTTCAGTGTCAATTTTTACAAAATCTATTCCATATTTAAAAAATTTTTTTTTATCAAGTGCAAATTGATCAAAGGTATGAAGTTGAATTTTTTTTTTATTTATTTTTTTTTTTAAATAATTAAACTTATTGATATTTTTTTCTAAACTTGCAAGTTGAGATGTTGAGTCTTGAAAATAGATAAATTTCGTCTCTTTTTTGTCAGAAAGCCCTATATTAAAACATTGAAATTTACCTGTAAATTCAACTTCTAATAATTTTAATTTATTAAAACTTTTTTTCATTATTTCAAATGCTAGAACATTAGAATTTGTGATTTCAATAATTTTTCTAGAATAGTCTCCTACGTTTGCTCCAATATCTATAGAATTTTTAATATTAAATTTTTTTATACTTTTTAAAAAAAAGGTTTCTCCTGTAATATGAAAATTTCCAAAATTTTTGTATCCACTCGCTTTCAGGCTAAAATGTATTAAAAATTTATAAAATGGCATTAAACATTTAAATGAAAAAATTTTAATAAAATTGTTTATGAAGAAATTGATTATTTTTATAATCATATATCTATATTATCTTAACTAATTCTTTATAATGATTAAACTTTGTATAATTTTTTACTTCTTTAAATGCATTATAAATCTTTGAATTAATTTTATTTTTGTCATTCTCCAAATCAAACATGAAGTTATCAAATGTTTCTATAAAACTATTTAAATCATAATTTTTATATAAATAACCATTATCATTTGATTTAATAAATTCCTTAGGACCGTTTTTGCAATCACTTGAAATAATCGGAATTTTTGATGCTGCAGCTTCTATTAAAACAAATCCTGGGTCTTCCCAAGCAGATGTTAACGTAAAACAAATTGATCTTTTATAATATTTATAAACATTATCTTTAAAACCTAAAAATTTTATATCATTCTGTAAATTCATTTTTTTTGATTTGTTTATTAGTTTTGTTTTTAGTTCGCCTTCACCCAAAATTATTAATTTCAAATTTTGAAATTTTTCTTTTAAAATTTTAAATCCATCAATTAAAAATTCTTGGTTTTTTTGTTTTGTTAATCGTCCTACATTTATAATATATTTTGTATCATCTAAATTTTCAAAAATCTTTTCTCTTATTTTTAAGTTTACTTTAGAAATATTTATAATTGGATCTCTTACTAAACAAATCATATTACTTTGAAAAATATTTTGATTTATTAACATTTTCATTGTGTCTTTAGTTGGTGTTGATACCTTATGAAGTTTTTTACTTGATAATTTCCACAAAAACTTTCTTAAAATAGTAAGTTTAGGAAAGCCTGAAATCCTTAAAACAAATTTACATTTAAAATTAAAAAACAAAAGTAAGATTAAAGGCAGAGAAGTAATTAGATGAAGAATGATATAATCTGTCTCTTTTTTTGTTGAAAGAAATTTATACAATTTAATTACTGAGATAAGAGAAATTAAAAAATATGAAAATCTACTTTTTAAGAAGGTATATCTGGGCAAATTATTATATAAATTGATATTTTTAGTAAAAGATATAGTTTCGACTTTGTTTAATTTAATTTCATTTTCAAATGAATTCCATTCTCCTACCACATTTATGATATATGGGTTAATTTGCCTTGAATATTTTTTTATGCTAATTGCAGAATTTAAAACAGCCTTTACAGTAGCCACATCTGATAAAAAAGGAGACCAATAATAGAAATTCATTTTATGATTTATGCTAGTTTATTAACTTATTTAAAAAAGAATATAAATAAAAAAAAGAATTTAATTTTTTTTCTGCCTGTTTTTTCACAAGGAGGTGCTGGGAACTCAATTCTTAGATTGTGTAAAAACATAAAATATAGATCTTATAATATCTTTATAATATCTATTGGCAAAAACTATTACAAAAATGATTTTAAAAAATTAAATATTTGTATTGTTGAATTAGAATTTAAAAAACTATTTTTTTCAATCAAAGAAATTCAAAGAATTATTATTGAGATAATTAATAATAATTTTACTAATACATTTCTTATTTCAAATATAAATTATGCCAATGTTATTTGTTGTTATTATTTAAGAAATATAAAATTTTTAAAAATAATAACTATTGAAAGAACACCTATTCAAGAATTAGATTTTTATATATCTATTAAAGATTTTATTAAAAAAAAAATAATCAAATTTCTTATATTAACAACTTATAAAAATGCTCATATAAGAATAGGTAATTCATATACAGTCTCCAAAGATTTAAGTAAAATTTGCAATTGTAAAGTCAAAACCCTTTTACCTTTTATAAAGATTACCAAAAAAAAATATCTAAAATTTAAAAAAGAAAAAATTTCTTTATTATGGATTGGCAGAATGTCTGCTGAAAAGAATATAGATGATCTGATTAATGCAATTAATTATCTAAAAGATATTAATTTTGAGTTAAATATTTTAACTGATAACAAATTGATATTATCAAATTACAAAATAGATAGAACTTTGCATAAAAAGATAAATTTGATTAAATTTAATAAAAAAAAAATTTCTAATTTTTATAAAACCTCTGATATTTTGATATCTACATCTTACTATGAAGGTTTTCCAAATGTAATTGCTGAAGCTATAAATTATAACTGCTTTATAATCTCTGCTGATAATTTTGGAGGTTCGAAACAATTAATTTCAAATAAAAAAAGTGGATTATTCTACAAAATTCAAGATCCTCAAAATCTTGCTGAAAAGATTAAATTCACCATTAAAAATATTTCTAGAGTAAAAAAGATGATATCAAATTCAAAAAAAAATTTAATAACTTTAGCTAAAAATTACAATCAATCGTATGATAAACTTTTTAATAAACTTTAAATGATAGTAAACAATCAAAAAAAAATTAGATTAAAAAAGAATAAAATTTCATTTTCTATTATTACAGTTTCTTTAAATCAAAAAAAAATAAAAAATAATTTTAAATCTTTAATGAACCAAACTTATAAAAATTTTGAACATATTGTAATTGATGGTGGTTCAACAGATGGAACACTTGATATTATAAAAAAAAATTCTGAAAATTTGGCGTTCTGGTCATCTGAAAAAGATAAAGGGCTTTATGATGCAATGAACAAAGGAATAAAAAAATCTAGAGGTGATATTATTGCAATTTTAAATGCTGATGATGTTTACTTTAAAAATGCACTAAAGACTGTAAAAAAATATTTTGAAAAAAACAAAATAGATTTTTTGTTTGGAACTGTAAAAAAAGATAGAGTTCTACAAGGATTTTGGCCTAAAAAAATTAAATGGAAATTTAATATTTACCCCTCACACTCTGGAGGTTTTTTTATAAGACGTAAAATACATAAAAAAATTGGTTTATACGACTTAAAATATAAATATTCTGCTGATAGAGATTTAATTTATAGGTTGATTGTAACTCACAAATTGAATGGCATGTGTACAAAAAAAAATGAAATTATATCTAAATTTGATACGGATGGTCTTTCAAGTAAAGTTGGTTTTATTACTCGTATAATTGAAGAGTCTAAAATAAGACTTAATAACAAGCAAAATATTTTTTTTGTTTTTTTTTTAATAATCATACACAGTATAAACAAAATTATAAATATTTTTAAAATTCAATGAATATAGCTTTATTTTGTGGTGTTTATTTTCCTCAACCAGGTGGTGCTCAAGTTCAAGTTCATAATTTGGCAAATAAATTAATAGAAAAAGGTCATAACGTTGATGTTTTCATTCTAAACAAAACAAATATAAATAATAATCTCTATAACTTAATAATTATAAATAGATTTATTTTAAGTGCTTTCTATTACTTAAATTATTTTTTTAAAATTGATTTATCTTTTTTATTTATGATTTACATGAAATCTATTTTTAAAAAAAAAAAATATGATGTATTTCATTTTCAATTTTTAAATTTTAAAACATTATATATATTAAAATTACTTAAAAAAACAAAAACAAAAATTTTAACTACTTTTCATGGTATTGATATTCAAATCAATAAAAAAATTAACTATGGTTATAGACTTAATAAAAACTATGAGAAATTATTTTTTGAGTGTTTAAAAAATATTGATATTTTTTTTTATATTTCTAAAACCATCAAAAAAGATTTATTAGAAGCTAAAATTAAAAGAAATAAAATTTATTTTCTTCCAAATGCCATTGAAACTTACAAATTTAATATTTATCCTAAAAACAATATTGAAGCCATTACAAAAAAAATAAAACTTATCACAGTAGCTCGCTTTGCAGAAAAAAAAAAGGGGCTAGACTTAATACCTAAAATTGCTGAACATCTTTTCAATAAAAATGTAAATTTTGAATGGTACTTAGTTGGTCATAATTCAAAGAATCTGAAAAATTTACCAAATATGAGCAAATATTCCAAACATTTTAAATATTTTGAAAATATTGAAAATTTAAATGAAGATTATTGCCCACATAGTAGTCTTATTAAGATCTATAAAGAATGTCATTTATATATAAATCTTGCAAGAATTGAGTCTTTTGGAGTCACTTTAATTGAAGCGCTAGCAAGTAGTTTACCAATAATTACTTTTAATACAAAAGGTGGCAATGAACTAGTAATTGATGGTTATAATGGACATGTAATTAAAGATTATTCATCTGATAATATGGCAAATGCAATAATTTCCTTTTATAAAAATGAAAAATTATTCAATAAAATAAAACTTAATACAATAAAATCTGTACAAAAATTTGATCTTAATTTAATCGCAGATAATACAATCAATGTTTATAAAAAATTGAATTTTTAAAACATATTCAATTTAAATAAAATTCATATTTTTTTGGAATTTTTGAAGAAACTATATTGGGTCTAAAATCATACGAAATAAAATTAAATTTAATTTTATTTATTAAACAATCATAAATTAATGTTGATGTTTGAGAGATAAGCATACTAGAAAAAGAATATCTATTTATATTTTTAATAATTTTAATTTGTTTATTTTCATTAAAAAAAAATTTATTTTTAGGGTGTAATTTGAAATAATAAATACTTTTTTTTGATTTGTTTAAGTTATTATTGATTAAATTATATATATCCAAAACATCATGAGTCCCGGGTAGAACTAAAATATTACTTTTTGATTTATCACTTTTGAAATTATCTATAATTTCATTACTTTTTTTTTGCTTATTTTTTCTTATGTTTAAAAAATTTAATTTTTTTTTGTAATCGAGTAAACAAAAATTATTCAATGCAATTATTTTATGAGGTAGATGTTTTTTTTTATGATGAGATAATTTCAA
>Ga0213869_10001271_pt1 | contig 19124 bp, 14 predicted proteins | sample PICome_10_FD_160083 | JGI IMG/M metagenome (GOLD analysis project Ga0213869, IMG submission 160083) | Coastal seawater microbial communities near Pivers Island, North Carolina, United States - PICO132 | ecosystem: Environmental > Aquatic > Marine > Coastal | place: USA: North Carolina...
AGTTACCCTTGTTCCTGACTCAATTGATGCCATAACATCTAATTCAGGTTGGGATACTATTAACAATAAAAACTTCTTAAAAGATGTTATTTTAGAATTTAAAAATAATGGTATAAGAACCTCTATTTTTGTTGATCCAATATTAAAACATATTGAAGGAGCGAGAGATGTAGGAGCAGATAGAGTAGAATTGTACACGGAATCTTATGCAATTAATTATGAAAAAGGGAATCTAAAAGAGTTAGATAAGTTTATTAAATCTTCAAAACTTGCCAATAATTTGGGGCTAGGTGTTAATGCTGGGCATGATTTAAATTTACAAAACATAAATTATTTTGCCTCAAACATGCCCTTTCTTGATGAAGTTTCAATTGGACATGCTTTGATTTCTGAATCTTTGTATCTAGGAATTGAAAATGTTGTTAATTTATACTTAAACAAGTTAAATTGATGCTTTTAAAAAGTAAGATATTTGGTCATGGCGACCATGTATTAATTGTTCTTCACGGATTTCTTGGTATGTCTAATAATTGGAAATCTTTTGCAAAAAAAATGAATGAAAAATTATTTCAAGTTCATTTATTAGACCAAAGAAATCATGGCGAGAGTTTTCATAGTAAAGACTTTAATTATGAAATTTTAGCTGACGATTTAAAATTTTATATCAATTTCCACAAAATCAAAAACTGTTCTGTTTTGGGTCACTCTATGGGAGGTAAGACTGCAATGATGTTTTCTAATGTGTATCCTCAATTTTTAAAAAAATTAATAATAGTAGATATTTTACCAATTTTTTATAAAAATGATTATCTAAAAATTTTAAATTCTTTAAAATCACTTAATCTAAAAAAACTCAAATCTAGAAAAGACGTTGATAAAGCTTTAGAGTCTGAAATGAAAGACCCACCTTTTAGATCTTTTTTATTAAAGAATTTACAAAGAGTCAGCAATCAGGAATTTGGTTTTAAGATAGATTTAGAAATAATTTGTAATAATTTAGATGAAGTTGAAAAGGAATTACCCTCAAATTTGTTTTTCAATGGAGATGTATTGTTTATAAAAGGAAAAAAATCAAATTATATAAATGATACAAATAGTCATAATATATCAAAACAATTTCCCAAATATAAATTAGTTGAAATTTCAAATGCTGGTCATTGGGTTCACGCGGAAAACTTAAATGACTTTTTCAATGAGACTGTACTTTTTTTAGAATCTTAAAAGTTGGCCACCTCTAAGAAAAGAGCTACTTTTGCGACCTAATTTTGTTAAATATGAATGTTTCAAAAAAAGATGTTGACAAACTGAATTCGATCTTATCAATTGATTTAAAAAAATCTGATTACGAACCAAAAGTTGAGCAAGTTTTAAAAGATTATAAAAAGAGAGCTAATATCCCTGGTTTTAGAAAAGGCCATACTCCTATAGGTTTAATAAAAAAACAATACGGTCTTTCTGTAAAGGTTGATGAGATAAATAAGCTAATTCAACAAGCATTAAATGATTATCTTTCCAAAGAAAAGTTAGCTATCCTAGGTAATCCAATACCAAAAGAAAGTAAAGATTTAGATTGGAGCAATGACGACCTTTTGTTTGAATTTGAAATTGGTCTTTCTCCAAATTTTGATGTATCATTAAAAAATAAAAAAGCAATAGAATCTTTTGAAATTGAGGCTGATAATAAAATGATTGATGGCCAAATTGAAAACATTCAAAATCAGTACGGTAAACTTATTTCAAAAAATAAAGTAGAAGAAAAGTTCGAAATAAATGGAAGTTTCTCAAATAAAGAATATGAAATTGATAATGACAGCAATTTTAAATTAAATAGTATTAAAGGAAAATCTAATAAGGATTCAATTAAGAAAATGAAAGTTGGGGACGTTATTTCTTTAAAAACTAAAGGCTTATTTGTTAAGGATTCAGACCTTGATTTTCATTTAAAATTAAAAGATGAAAACAAAGCTTTGGTCGGTCTAGTAGATTTTAAATTAAAAGAAGTTAATGAAAAAATTCTCGCAGAATTAGATCAAGATCTTTTTGATAAGTTATTTGGAAAAGATACTATAAAATCTGTCACAGAATTAAGAAAAAAATTAAAAACTGATGCTGAAAAGAATTTTGTTAATCAATCTGATCAAAAATTATTGAATGATGTAACAGAGTATTTAGTTAATAATACAAAATTTGATTTACCTGAAAAATTTTTAAAAAAGTGGATGCAAACTGCAGGTGAAAACAAACTTAATAAGGATGAGGCTGAAGTAGAATATGAAAAATCTGAAAAAGGATTAAGGTACCAATTAATTGAATCTAAATTAATTGAAAATAATAATATAAAAATAGATGCAAATCAGATTAAAAGTTTCTCCAAAGAGTTGATAAAAACTCAAATGCTGCAGTACGGACAGGCGAATCCCGATGAAAAAGAATTGGAGTCAATATCACAACGAATACTTTCAAATAAAGAAGAGGTAAAAAGAATTTCAGACCAACTATTAAGTCAAAAACTTATTTCACTATTTAAGTCTGAACTAAAATTTAAAGTAAAAAAGGTGTCTTACGAAAAATTTATTGAAATGGCTTATGCTAAAAAATAGTTAACTTTATTACAAATAATATTTTATAAAAAAATATGGACTACACTAAAGAATTTAAAAAATACTCTATTAAACATCACGGTATTAACTCATTATATTATGATAAGTTAGTTGGGAGTATGACTCCCTACATTATTGAAGAAAGACAATTAAATGTAGCTCAAATGGATGTTTTTTCTAGACTTATGATGGATAGAATTATATTTTTAGGAACTGCGATTAATGATTCAATTGCCAATATTATTCAGGCTCAATTACTTTTTTTGGAAAGTACAGATAAAGATAAAGATATTCAGATATATATTAATTCACCTGGAGGCTCAGTTTATGCTGGTTTAGGAATATATGATACCATGCAATTTATTAATCCCCAAGTGGCGACTATATGCACAGGAATCGCAGCTTCTATGGCAGCAGTTTTGTTGTGTGCTGGAGAAAAGGGTAAAAGATCTGGATTAGAACATTCAAGAGTTATGATTCATCAACCATTAGGTGGAGCACAAGGGCAGGCTTCTGATATTGAAATAACAGCAAGAGAGATTGGTAAATTAAAAAAAGAACTATATGAAATCATAGCCAAACATTCTGGTCAAAAATATGATAAAGTATACAGTGACAGTGACAGAGATTATTGGATGAAAGCACCCGAAGCTAAAAAGTACGGGATGATTGATGAAGTGCTTAAAAAAAAGTAATATAAAATAGTTATCTAAGTGAAATATTTACTCTTTAAATACAATGTCTGAAAAAGAATTAATTTGTTCGTTTTGTGGTTTAAGTAAATCTCAAACAAACTTACTTGTAGCAGGCCAAGATGCTCATATTTGTGATAGTTGTATTGAACAAGCTTATGGAATAATTATCGAAGAATCTAAAAGAGAAGATGCCAAAGCTAATGATGAGGATTTAAAAATTGCTAAACCCAAGGAGATAAAACAATTTTTAGATGATTATGTTATTGGTCAGGAGCAGACAAAAAAAATAATCTCAGTTGCGGTTTATAATCATTATAAACGATTATTTCAAAAAAAATCTAAAAACGATGTAGAAATAGAAAAAAGTAATGTTATAATTGCTGGACAAACTGGGACCGGCAAAACACTAGTTGCTAAAACTATAGCCAGGATGCTAAATGTTCCTTTGGCTATAGTAGATGCTACTGTTCTTACAGAAGCTGGTTATGTTGGAGAAGATGTTGAAACTATTTTAACAAGATTACTGCAGGCATCAGATTATGATCAGGCAAAAGCTGAAAGAGGTATAGTGTTTATTGATGAAATTGATAAAATTGCTAGGAAAAGTGATAATCCCTCAATAACAAGAGATGTTTCAGGTGAAGGAGTTCAACAAGCTTTATTAAAACTTCTTGAGGGCACTATAGTTAATGTTCCTCCAAAAGGTGGAAGAAAACATCCAGATCAAAAATTTATTGAATTAAACACTCAAAACATATTATTTATTGCTGGAGGTGCTTTTGATGGTATTGATAGAATTATTTCCAAGAGATTAAATATGCAAGTTGTAGGTTATAAAAATTCTTCTGAAATCAACACAAATGATTCCAAAAACCTATTGAGCTACATATCTCCAATGGATTTGAAAGATTTTGGTCTGATTCCCGAAATAATAGGAAGGCTTCCAGTTTTGACTTACATGAATAATCTTGATAAAAAAGCACTAAGATCTATTTTGACTGACCCGAAAAATGCAATAATTAAACAGTATAAAAAATTATTTGAAATGGATGATATACAAATTTCATTTTCTGATGATGGCTTAGATTATATTGTAGATAAAGCTTTAGAATATAAACTTGGTGCCAGAGGACTTAGGTCAATTTGTGAAATAGTTTTGAATGATGCTATGTTTGAAATGCCTGGATCAAAAAGAAAGAAATTAAATATTGATAAAAATTATATTTCAAAAAAAATATCAAATTCTAATTTGAGTGTTTTAAAGGTTGCCTCCTAAATTATTTTTAATAATTCTTCAATTAATTTTCTGTCATTACATAATCTAGGAACTTTATTTTGTCCTCCTAGTTTTTTATTTTTTTTCAGCCAATCATAAAAAAGATTTTTTCTTGCCACTATTATTTCAATTTCAGACATAGTGATATTTTTAAATCTTTTGGATTTATAGTCTGAATTAGTTTTTTGTAAATTGAAATCTAAATCCTTTTTAAATCCTAATAAATTTTTAGGCGGATTTTTAAATTCGATGAGCCATTGGTGGTGCCCAGATTTTTTTTTGTTCATGTAAAATGGAGCAACTGTATATTCAACAATATTTAATTTATGAGTTAATAAAGTTTTTGTAAGTGCTTTTTCAGCATTTTCAATTATCAATTCCTCGCCAAATGCATTTATGAAATTTTTAGTTCTTCCTGAAATTTGTATCCTATAAGGACTAATTGAGGTGAACTTAATTGTATCACCAATTTTATACCTCCACAAACCTGAATTAGTCGATATTACTATTGCGTAATTAATATTTTTTTTTACTTCCGACAAGTTTATGACTTTTTGATTACACAAACCATAGCTGTCCATTTCAATAAATTCATAGTAAATTCCATAATCAAGCATCAACAATAACTCATTAGAATTATTTAAATCTTGAATGGCAAAAAACCCCTCTGATGCATTATATGTTTCATAAAATTGTATATCGTTGGATAGAATTTTTTTAAACTCTTGTCTGTAAGGATTAAAGTTCACTCCACCATGAAAGTAAACTTCAAGATTACCCCAAATTTCAGAAATATTAGTTTTTTTAGTTTTTTCAAGGACTTTATTTAAAAGTGTTAACATCCAAGAGGGAACACCAGCTAGACTAGTTACATTTTCATTGATAGTATTTTCTATTATTGCCTCCACTTTTTCGTCCCATTTATCCATTAAAGAAATTTCATTATTCGGCGTGCTAATCATTTCAGCCCAAATAGGTAAATTGTCAATCATAATTGCGGAAAGGTCTCCAAAAAAATGGTTATTATTTTCATATAACTTTTTGCTTCCACCAAGTCTTAGTGATTTTCCAGAAAATAAATTTGAATTTTCATTATTATTTATATAAAAGCAAAGAGCATCTTTACCAGCTTGAAAATGACACTTTTCAAGAGTTTCATTACTGACGGGAATAAATTTACTTACAGAATTAGTAGTACCACTAGATTGAGCAAACCACTTTATAGGCTCACTCCAAAAGATGTTTTGTTCTCCTTTAATTGATCTATTAACCAAAGTATAAAAATTTTCATAATCTGAAAGAGGAATTCTATTTGAAAATGTTTGATAATTTGTTATTGACTTAAAATCGTATTTTTTTCCAAATTCTGTATTTTTCGCACTATTTAGAAGGCTGGTAAGTGTTTCATTTTGAACTTCAATCGGATATTTCATAAATAACTCAATTTGATGAATACGTTTTTTTAAAAACCAAGACATCACTGTATTTAAGAAAGAAAAAGGCATTTTTATAGTATATTTATTACATAAATTTAATCCAAATTTTTAAAATAATGTTAAAAGGAGTGCTAAGAAAAATGAAAGTAGAGTTGAGTGATAAGGTTAATTATTATTTGGATTTTAAAAATGATTTCCTTCACATGAATTCTTTTTTAGGAAAGAAAATAAAATTAAAACATGTTGGATATGAATGTTTAAACTGCCAGTCCAGTGAAATAATTTATAGACAAGGTTTTTGTAAATCTTGTTTTTTTGAAATGCCTAGTACCGCAGAATGGATAATGAAACCTGAGTTAAGTAAAGCTCATTTAGGTATTGAAGAAAGAGATTTAGAATATGAAAAACAAGTTCAATTAAAACCACATGTACTGTATTTAGCCTTTTCCAGCTCTTTAAAGGTAGGAGTTACTCGTAAAACTCAAGTTCCTTTTAGATGGATTGATCAAGGCGCAGTTAAAGCAATTCAAATTGTTGAGTTACCCAACAGATATCTAGCCGGTATTAGTGAGGTGGAATTAAAAAAACACTATGCTGATAAAACAAACTGGAGAGAAATGCTTAAAATTGGTTCCAGCAATGTGGATTTACAAGAAGAAAGGTTAAAATGTTTAAACTTAGTTCCAAATGAAATAGTTCCCCATATTAACAATAATGAATTTTCAACATTAAAAATAAATTATCCAGTTATTTCTAATCCTCTAAAGCCAAAAAGTTTGAATATAGTAAAAGAAGAAAAATTTGAAGGAGAACTGGTAGGTATTAAAGGTCAGTACTTAATTTTTAAAGACGATACTGTTTTTAATATAAGATCTAATGAAGGTTTAGTCTTAGATTTAAACATCACTTAAATTTCTATTTCCTCACCAACTTTTAAATTGAATTTTTTTCTAAAAAGGTGAACAAAAAGATATAAAAGAGGTGTGTCTAAAAATGCAATTAATATTTTAAAAACAACCCCTGAGATTACAAGTCCAACAAAACTGTCCCAACTTAGAACTTCAAAGAAACATAGAAGTGCTATGACAGTGAATGTATCAATAAATTGAGAACTAAAAGTAGAAAAGTTATTCCTTAACCATAACATTTTACCTTTAGTTAATTTCTTCCAAAAATGATAAATTTTGATGTCAATAAATTGAGCAAATAAGTACGCTAACATAGATGCTAAAACAGCTAACCCTGAAAGAGAAAAAACTTTCGAAAAAGTTTGGTCATTAATTGGCGAAGAATCTAAAGCAGGAACATAATTAGATACTAAAATTATGAGCAAGGAAAAAAAAGATGCAAATATTCCAGCAACAACAACTTGCGTTGCTTTTTTTTGTCCATATATTTCTGATATTAAATCGGTAACTAAAAATGTTATTGGATAGGGTAATATTCCTACGGAAAGTTCAAATAATTTTATACCATTAATTGTAAAGTCAAAAGGGTACCAGTAAAAAAACTTTTGAAAGATTAGATTTGAAACAACTAGTGATGTAATAAATAAAGCTGCTAGGTACAAATATATTTTACTGGCTAATATTTTTTTTGATTCACTCATGAATTTCTTTTCTTGTAAAAGTATAAAATAGCATTAGAAATAATGATAAATAATCTAATTTTGAATTTGTGAAGATGAAATTAACATATTTATCACTTGGTAGTAACATTGGAGATAAAAAAAATCACATACAGTCTGTTTTAAACAAAATTGACAGGACTATTGGAAATATAATTTCAATTTCAAGTTTGTACGAAAATCCATCCGAGGGTTTTGAGGGCGAGATGTTTTATAATTGCTGTATTTCATTGGAAACAATTTTTTCAGCTAAGGAACTTTTAAAGAAACTATTAGTTGTTGAAAAAGAGGGAGGAAGAGTGAGAAGCAATGATAAGGGTTATGTATCTAGGACAATTGATTTAGATATTTTGTTCTATGAAGATGAAATAATTAATAGCAAAGATTTAATAATTCCTCACCCTAAACTTCACCAAAGAAAATTTGTAATCAAACCCTTATTAGAAATAGCAAAGGGAAAAATCCATCCAATTATTAAAAAATCTATACTGCAAATGGCAGAAGATTTAAAAGACTTTAGTGAGATAAAAAAAATTAAAGAGCAATTACTTAATCCAGTATATAATTCCTTATTAAGCTATAATAACATTGTAGTGGAGGGGAATATTGGCGTGGGAAAAACCTCATTATCAAAAAAACTATCTTCAGACCTAAATAAAAATTTAATATTAGAAGGATTTAAAGAAAACCCTTTTTTAGAAAAATTTTACGAAGATTCTAAAAGGTATGCATTAAATTTAGAACTCACTTTTTTAATTGATAGGTGCAGGCAATTAAACGATTATAAAAATCAATTAGATTTATTTAAAACCGGAGTTGTATTTGATTATGATATAGTCAAATCTTTAATCTTTGCTTGCATCACCTTATCTGAAAATGATTTTAATTTATACAGAAATATTTTTTATTTCATGACAAAAGATTTAATTAAGCCTAGCTTAGTAATATTCTTAATGCAATCTCCTGAAAATTTGTTAAACAATATTAAAAAAAGAGGAAGATATTTTGAAAATAAAATTGAGAAAGATTATTTAAAAAAGATTAATCAAGCTTATTTAAAATCATTGAAATCAAATTCAAATCTTAATACAGTGTTTATTGATGTTTCAGATATTAATTTTGTAGAAAATAAGTTAGATTACATGGAATTGTTATTTCGAATAAAAAAAAGTTTAGTTTAAAGCATTGTAGAATTCCCACAAAATAATAGCTGAGCAGGAGGCCACATTAAGTGAATGTTTTGTTCCATATTGAGGAATTTCAATTACATTATCTGATAAATTTATAGCATTTTGGGAAACACCCTTCACCTCGTTTCCTAAAATAATAGCATGTTTAAGATTATGTGAAATTTTAATAGAATTTAACTTACAAGAGTTCTCCGTTTGTTCAATGCTCCAAATATAAACACCTTCCTTTTTCAAATTTTCAATTACCAGGTGAATATCATTATGATACTCCCATTCCACGCTTTCAGTCGAACCTAACGCAGTCTTTTGTATATCCTTATTTGGAGGGCAAGCTGTAATTCCACAAAGAATTATTTTTTCAACAATAAACGCATCTGCTGTTCTAAAAATTGAACCAATATTATTCAAACTTCTAATATCATCAAGAATTATAATTAAAGGTGTTTTTGGAGTCTTTTTGAACTCTTGAACTTTTAATCTAGCAAGTTCACTATTTTTTAATTTTCTCATTAGTAATCTAATAATGTTTTTTACAAAGTAAAAGATTAAATTTCTAAATAATAGTAAATTAGCTTATTATCAATTTAGACGTGAAAAAAGAGATTAAGAAAGTTACCCCACTAATGAAACAATACAATAAGATTAAGGATAAGTATCCTGATGCATTATTGTTATTTAGGGTTGGGGATTTTTATGAAACTTTTCATGAAGACGCTATTAAAACATCAAAAATTTTAGGGATAGTTTTAACTAAAAGAGGTGCAGGAAGTGACAGTGAGACTAAGTTAGCAGGATTCCCACACCACTCTTTAAATACATATTTACATAAGTTGGTTAAAGCTGGAGAAAGGGTAGCAATTTGCGATCAATTAGAGGACCCTAAAACAACTAAAACTATAGTTAAAAGAGGGGTTACGGAATTAATCACACCTGGGGTTTCATTAAACGATGACATCCTCGAAAAAAAATCTAATAACTTCCTTGCATCAGTATATAATTACAAAGAAAATTATGGTATTTCGTTCTTAGATATATCAACTGGTGAGCTTTTAATTTCTGAGGGTAATATTGATTACATAAAAAACTTATTAGAAAGTTTTGATCCAAAAGAAATTTTGATTTCAAAAAAAAATAAAAAAGAGTTTGATTCTATTTTTGGAAATTTTAATTCAATTTTTTATTTAGAACAGTGGGTATACAATAAAGATTTTGCGTTAGAAAAAATAAAAAGTCAATTTAAAATTTTAAACCTTAAAGGGTTTGGTTTAAGTGAGGATAATTTAGGTGTGATTGCATGTGGATCAATTTTATTTTATTTATCAGAAACACAACATTCACAACTTTCACATATTATTAATATTAATCAAATAATTAATAAGGATTTTGTATGGATGGACCGATTTACAATGACCAATTTGGAGTTATTAAGGTCTACATCTAAAGATGGTATTTCTCTTTTAACTGTAATTGACTACACATCAACTCCAATGGGAGGAAGAATGTTAAAAAGATGGATAATACACCCAACTTTAAATCTAAAAGAATTAGAGTTTAGACATAAAACTGTGGATTATTTTGTTAAAAATAATAACGATTTAAATCAAATCTGCACCATTCTAAAATCATTTAGCGATTTGGAAAGGATTATGGCAAAGGTTGCTACCTATAAAATAAGTCCGAGGGAATTAATCCAGCTAAAGAATAATTTAATTTCAATTAAGCCCTTAAAAGAATTGTTAGACTCAACATCTGATAATTTTGTCAAAAAAATATCAAAATCATTGGATTTATGTGAAAAATTAATTAATGTTTTAGAGATCACTTTAGACGAACAGGCACCTGTAAATGTTAACAAAGGGAATGTTGTAAAAAAAGGATTTAATTTAGAGTTAGATCAATTAAAAGACTTATCTAAGTCAGGAAAAAATTATTTAAATGAAATTCAAAAACGTGAGATTGAGAATACTGGGATTAGTTCTTTAAAAATTAGTTTTAATAATGTTTTTGGATATTACTTAGAAGTAAGAAATGTCCACAAAGATAAGGTCCCTGAGGCTTGGATTAGAAAACAAACTCTTGTTAATGCAGAAAGATACATAACAAAGGAACTTAAAGATTACGAGTCCAAAATTTTAGGTGCTGAAGAAAAAATATTATCCTTAGAAACTCAAATTTTCAGTGACTTAATATTGAAATTAAGACCATTTATTTCAACTATAAAAACTAACTCTAATTGGTTAGCTATTTTAGATTGTTTGTGTGGTTTTGCATTATTGGCTGAAAAAATGGATTACACATTTCCTTTAGTTAATGACTCAAACGAAATAAAGATAATTCAGGGAAGACATCCAGTAATAGAATCAAAATTACCTGCATCTAATCCATACATACCAAATGATATTTCACTTTGCAATGATTCAAATCAGATTTTAATGATTACAGGGCCCAATATGTCTGGAAAATCTGCAATTTTAAGACAAACTGCTTTGATCGTTCTATTGGCTCAAATAGGAAGTTTTGTTCCTGCTCAAAAGGTTGAGATGGGTATTGTTGATAAAATTTTCACAAGAGTAGGGGCTAGCGATAATATTTCTATAGGGGAATCTACCTTTATGGTAGAGATGAACGAAGCAGCAGCAATTATTAATAATATTTCAAATAAAAGTTTGATTTTGTTAGACGAAATTGGAAGAGGAACTAGTACCTACGATGGAATTTCAATAGCTTGGGCAATTGCCGAATTTTTACATGATCACCCTAATAAACCTAAAACATTGTTTGCCACTCATTATCATGAAATTAATATGATGGCTGATACTTTTGAAAGAATTAACAATTATAATGTTTCGGTCAAGGAAACAAAAGATAATGTAATTTTTTTAAGAAAGTTAGTTCCCGGTGGAAGTGCACATAGTTTTGGAATTCATGTGGCTAGTATGGCAGGAATGCCAAAACAGCTTATTTCCTCTGCAAGAAAAATATTAAATAAGTTAGAAAAATCTCACCAGTTTAATAAATCAAATAATAAAAGTGGTGACCCTAATTTACAACTAAGTTTTTTTAATTTAGATAATCCAAAATTAGAGGAATTAAAAGAAGACATTTTATCATTAAATATTGATGAATTAACGCCCGTAGAGGCATTAATAAAATTAAACGAAATTAAAAGAATATTAAAAACTTAGTTTCTCTAGTTTATTTAGGATAACAATATTTACTTTTTTTGATTATTTGTTTTACATTTGCAATCCAATTTGCGAAAGTAGCTCAGGGGTAGAGCATCACCTTGCCAAGGTGGAGGTCGCGGGTTCAAATCCCGTCTTTCGCTCTTAACCACATAATGCTCGAGTGGTGGAATTGGTAGACACGTTGGACTTAAAATCCAATGAACAGTAATGTTCGTGCGGGTTCAAGTCCCGCCTCGAGTACCAAACAGGAGACATTATAAATTTTGTCTCCTGTTTTATTTTCATCCAGTCTTTACTAAGTTTAGTAGAAATTAACTATTCTACAGTTCGTTTATAAAATTTATAAGCCCCCTGAAATAGTTTTCAGTATCATCCCACATTGCCATGTGACTCCCATTTGGACAGTGTAAGTATGATCCGTTTTGCACTTGGTCGGCCATCCATTCCATTTGTTTTGGATCCATTGTATCATGTTCTGCCCCAACTGAAAGAAATGGAATCTCAATCTTATTTAAATCACTAGTAACATCCCAATTTTTTAAACTTGCATCTCCAACAATTCCGAATTCAGAGGGACCCTGCATTTTTAAATATATAGGAAAATTTATTTCAGCAAATGCATTTGACACATCTTCAGGCCAATCTTCAGCTGGAATTCTTAAAACATGCTTTGGATAATAATTATCGTGAATTAATTTCAAATACCTTTCGTTGGTGTAATCTTCCACTGCCTCATAAACACGAATTTCTTTTAAAACTTCAGGGTCTAATTTAAGTGCTAAAACATTTTTCGCATAACTATTATAGTCTGGAACAGATGGGACCATATTAGAAACTATTAAAGCTTTCAGATTTTTTTGATATTTTAAAGCGTACTCAATTCCCAAAATACCTCCCCATGAGTGACCTAAAACAATGAAGTTATCTTTATTTAAACCCAGTGCTTTTCTAACTTGTTCAACTTCTTCTACATAATGTTCAATACTCCATAACTCTTCAATTTGTGGGTTGTCACTTAGTGTTGAACCAAGTTGGTCGTAATAATAAAATTCGATTTCTTCTCCCGGAAAATAAGATTCAAATCCTTTAAAATATTGGTGGTTAGCACCAGGACCACCATGTAATAAAAGAACTTTTTTTGTAGGGTTATTTCCAACTTTTTTTGTCCAGACATTAAAGTCCCCATATTCGGTTGAAATTTTAATAATTTTGATAGGATCCTCTTTAATTTCACACGAACCTAATGTAAAAATAATTAGAAGAATTGAGGATAATAGATAAATTTTTTTTGACATGATTAATTAGGTTTTACTTAATCTAATGTAACATTTTATAAAAGACTTCTAATCAATTTTGGCAAATAAATTAAGTCAAAAATAACAGCAATTACTGCGGAAACTATTGTTAGTAATCCTAACTGACTAATTGAATTAAATTCAGAAAAAAGAAGAGGGATTAATGTCACTATTATTATCATGGTAGTTTTAATAACTGCTTTACCAGTGATTCTTAAAGACTTATCGATGGCTTCTTTTTTATTTAACCTCCTAATAATATTAAATCTGTAAGAAGTTATTATATGAATAGAATCATCAACAATTAATCCAAAAATAATAGCAAAAATAAAGGCATTAGATAAACTGAAATAAAAACTTCCTAAACTCATAAGCCCAACACAAACAAAAATTGGAAATGTATTTGGAATTAGAATAATTAAAAAATATTTGAAATTAAAATTTGAAATAATTAAAAACAAAAGACAAATGGTTAAAATAGCAATCATTAAACCAAATAAGATTTCCAATGTAATTTTGTCGCTTAATTTATCAAATAGATAACCATTTCCTTTTACTTGCATTTTAATATTTAAATCTCTGGCTATTTGTTTTATTTCATCAATTAGAATTATACTTTTTTTAGATCCAATATCAGGCATTCTGCTTTTTATACTAATTTGTTTTTCTTTTATTTCTTTTAAATAATTTTTATTAATAGATTTTAAATCTTTGAATGATCCAAAAAGAGAAAAATCAATTGTGAACCCCAATGATTTTATTTTATTTTCAAGTTCAATCACACTGTCTAGTTCAATATTATCTGTTATTTTTATATTAAATGACACTTGTTTGTAACCTCCAAAATTTTTATCGAAAAACTGCATTTCTTTGTAAAGACTAGAGGACTTATTAAACTCATCATTGACATGGTTGTTAATTTCAAAATAATTTATTCCAAACAGACATAAAAAGAACATTAGTATTATGAGAGGAAAGGATTTTTTACTTTTTTGAAAATTAATGAATCCAGAAATTAGATTATTTATTTTCGAGTTTAAAGCTTTTTTCCCTTTTATAATGTGAAGATTTAAGTCTATACAAATAGCATAGGTAATTAGAATAATAAACAGTGAAATTACAATCCCAATAGTTGTGATTAACCCCAATCTTGAGATGGGTAAAACATTAGAAAAACAAAAACTTAAAAAACCTATTGCTGTTGTGATGGAAGTTAGAGCAACTGGTTTTCCAATATTGTTGATCTGAAATTTAAAATATTCTAGTTTAGATTTTTTAGTATCTCCGTTATCATTTACCAAATGCATAAAATCCGAAATACAAACAATAAAAAGTATAGCAGGCATAATAATCATTACAAGTTCAATCCCTTCAAAAAGCACCTGAGATATCATAAAACTTATTGAAATACTAAACAAGACACTTGTTATAACAATACAAACGAATTTTAAATTTCTTGAAAAAAACCAAAGTACCAGACAGCATAAAAAAGCACTAAAAAAAGTGATATAAATGAGTTCTTTTATTACCTTGTCTTTAATGTATAATTCTGCCTTAACTTGGCCTGTGATATAAACAGCTGAAGCCCCTAGCTCATTAAAGTTTTTTTCAAGATTAGAAATAAAATTTTTATTAAAATCCTCTCCTAAATCTGATTTTAGCTCAATTATAAAAAATAATTTTCTTTGATCATTAGAAATAAATAGGCTTTCTTTTTTCTTAATTTTTCCTATAAAAACATTGAAATCTTCTTTATTTTTTATTTTTTTATCAGCGATGAAAGGAAGAAAAAAATTCATATTAATTAATGAAATATCATTAAATACACTTTGGGTTAATGCAATGTTTTTATCATCAATTAAGTTATAATGAACAGCTTGCAGTTTAATTATATTTTCAAACTGAATACTTTTTTCATATTCTACTCCAACTAAAAAAAGATTACTAGAATTTATGTTTTCATCTTTTTCTATTTCAATATCGTCTGCAAATTGTAAGATTCTTTCAGAGTCATAAAAGATAGTAGGGTCTTTTAATTTAAAAATTGAAAAACCAAAACAAATTATTATAAAAAATAATAGTGTGTACTTATGTTGCCAAACAAATTTTATCATTAATTACATCAATTTGAATCGATCAATCTTTTTAATTGTTTAGCACACATGTATCCAGTTGTTCCAGCTACACTTCCACAGGGGTATGCACCAGCTCCGCAATAAAAAATATTTTCATAATCACCATATAAATAAAAACTTTTTTTAATATTTTTTGAAAAATGTCTATCGCTATAATTTTGATTTTCATTTAAAGCCATATGATCAATATTGCCTTTAGGAAAATAAAAAATTTGATTTAAATCTCTGGGGCTTAAAAATTCAGTAGACACACAATCTTCAGTGTTCTTAATATATTTGAACATTATTTCTTTCACCTTTTCTTTCACCTGATTCAATTGATCACCAGTTTTTCCATATTTAATATTTTTTATAAAAAATATTAATTTATCAAATGGTTCTTTATTATTAAGTAATCTTTGAGCAGCACCTTCAGCATAAACTTGGATGTATCCTGGTGAGTAATCATTAGAATTTTTAATTACACTTTGACTAGATTGTTCAAAATCACTTAAAGTTTGATTTGAGAAAATGAAACGAAATGCAGAGTCCGAATTTTTATAGGGTGAGTTTTCTTTCCAAATTACTGGATTTTTAAAAAAAGCAGTAATTTTTCCACTTGTACCCAGAAAGTCATTATCTTCAATTTTACTCTGTAAATCTTTATTTTTAAGAATTTTTGAGGGAGTAATTGGATCGGTTGCAAAAATCAAATAATCATAATCGATTTCATAATTTTTATTCTCTTTTTTAAATGATATTTTCATTTTATTGCTATCAATTGAAGAAATATTAGAGGACATGTGAAAATGAACACCAATTTTTTTATTGATTTTAGTAATCTCATGGCTGATCTGCCAAATACCTCCTTTAACGTATCCCCAATAGCCATTAAAAACAGATCCCGAGTCCATTAAAGGAATGGTAAATGCAGTACCATTATTTTTAATAGAAGATGAGCCGCTCTCAATGGCAGTCATTCCCATATATATCTTAGTTTTATCAGAGGAAAAATAATGATCTAAAAGATTTTTAGCACTACCTTTTATCCATAAATCTGTAAGAGCTTGACCCAAACTATTTCTTGCTTTTTCCAATGTTGGAGTTTCTCCTTTACGACACCCTTCCCTTATAAAATCCACCACTTTATCTTCATCAATTCTAAAGCTTTCTAAATTGCCTTTCTCCCCCCATTTATTTTTTATTTCTTTATCTAATTTTTTATAATCTTGATAAATTCTAGTACTTACTTTAGAATCTGGAAAATAAACAAGCTTTGGGTGTTTGGGGGCAAAAATCTTTACATTTTTTGATAATCCTGTTTCATTAAAAATGAAATTAGGCATCATTCCAAGGACAGTAGCTCCATACGCGTAATCAATAGTTTGGTTTTCTATTATTTTAGTTTTATATGTGCAAGCCCCGCCAGTGTGATTATTTTTTTCTATAACTGATACTGAAAAACCTTTTTTAGAAAGGTAATTTGCAGCTACCAGTCCGTTAATCCCACTACCTATGATTACTACTTTTTTTCCACTCATTACTAAAAATTAATTTTTAATCCGCCATAAAAATTAGCTTTTGCTGCGGGTTCATAGTACCTGCCTCCAAAAGCATTGATTCTAATGTTATCATAATAACTAGCGCCTAAAATGTTATTAAATATTAAAAAAGGATCAATTGTAATTTTTTTATAATTTATAACCTTACTGATTTTTAAATTCAAACTATTGAACTCGTCAATTTTAACAGAGTTAGAATTGTTTGCGTAAAGGTCTCCAATAACTTTTAACTGTAGGCTAACAGCAAATTTAGATTCATTTCTATAATTAATATTAAAAAACATAGTTTTTTCCGGTACACCAGGTATCTTATTTCCAGAATAATTTTTTTCGTTATCAATAAATTCATCAAATAGATATTTTCCAATACTTATAGAAGTTTTAAAAGTTAGAAAATTATTGTAGTTGTAGTGCCCCGAAAATTCCAAACCACTTCTTTTAGTTTTCCCAGCATTATTATAAAAAACTTGGCCAGGAAATTGAGAATCTTCGTATGGCAAAACCTCGTTTTTAGTATTGGTGTTAAAATAAATTAAATCTATTTTAAATTTATTATTTACAAATCTTTTTGAAAAACCTAATTCATAGTTGACGGAATTTTGCGATTTTAAATTTTTGTTAAACCCTGAACCGATGGGTGATGATCCAAATTCATTTAATGTAGGTGTCTCAAATCCTGTAGAAACATTTACAAAAAAACGATTAAAGTTGTTTCCCTTGTAATTGATACCTAAACTTGGGTTTAAGCTGTTAAGATTAATTTTATCTGAACTATTTCCATCTGCTAAAAAACGATCATCGATTGATATAGTATTTTTATCAAATCTTATTCCTGGATTTATTACAAAACTATTTATTTTAAAAGAACTAACTAAAAATATTCCATAGTTCATGAATTTTTCATTTTGCTCCAAAACAAGTGCTCCGATTTCTCCTTCATTATTAAAATATCTTTCTCTAAGATCTTTTTGATTCCCTAAATCAAAACCAATTTGTGTGTTAAAATTATTTTTAAAAAGCAAACTAGCTCCTAATCCCCAATATTTTCTGTCTAATTTTATTGCACCGCCACTTTTTACAGGTATGTTTCCATTAAAATTTCTTTTTGAAAAAAATAAATATTTAGAAAAAGTTAGCTTATCTGATAATTTTTTTTCAAAACTTCCACTTACCTTCAAATGTTTAATTGACTCTTTGGTGTCATAGATTATATTTCTCTCTCTGGCTTGTTTTCTATTCATTTCAACTTCCTCAATTGTAAGTCCACCAGGATCAATTGCAAATGGACTATCAACATAATTAAAACTAAGTCCATAATTCGTTTTATCATTTACTTTTTTAAATAAAGTTGCGTTAAGATTATTGTTTTTAAATCCACTATTATTTCTATATCCATTACTTTTTGTTTGACTATATAAAAAAGTGTAAGATGTTTTTTTATGCTTTTGTCCTAAAAACAATTGACTTTTATTTTTTTGATTAGAGCCTAGCGAAAAGCCAGTTCTAACAAAGTTATTTTGGACTTCTTGTAAAGTTTTAATTTTTATGACGCCTGCTGAAGAATTTCCGTAGAGGGACGAACCAATACCTCTTATAATTTCAATTTTTTCAATTATCTCCAGATTTAAGTTGTCAATTTGACTTTGACCATCTGGTGTTGTTTCTGGAACTCCATCAACAATTAATTTGATTCCTCTAATACCAAAATTTGCTCTGCTTCCAAAACCTCTAATTGAAATTCTAGAATCCTGAGCATAATTATTGTCATTTGAAATAAATATTCCAGGGATATTTTCGATGTACTCGCTTAAATTAAATTGTTCAGTAGATTTTTGAAAATCAGAATAATCTTTTACTGAAATTGCAAAGGGAATATTTATTAAATTATTTTTAATTTTAGTAACACTAACAGTTACTTCGGCTAATTTTATACTGTCTTTGACTTGATTTTGAGAGATGCAAAAAAAATGTAAAAACAAAGAACATAGAACTACACCTTTTTTAATTACCATAACTATTAGTTGATTTTGAAAGTAAATTTTTTAAATCTGACAATTCCTCTGGGCTAAAATATCTCCACTGACCAATTGGAATATCAATTTTAACATTCATAATTCTTACTCTCTTTAATTTTTTAACTC
>Ga0213869_10001272_pt1 | contig 19120 bp, 17 predicted proteins | sample PICome_10_FD_160083 | JGI IMG/M metagenome (GOLD analysis project Ga0213869, IMG submission 160083) | Coastal seawater microbial communities near Pivers Island, North Carolina, United States - PICO132 | ecosystem: Environmental > Aquatic > Marine > Coastal | place: USA: North Carolina...
AAGTAAAAATAAAATTAAAAATAATAATACTAAAAAAAAAAAAAATTTAACTAAAAATATTGTATACCCTGTTTTTACTAATAAATGTAAAAAGCATATTCCAATAAATTGGAAACAATTTAATAGTAATGGTAATACTAGTAATGGTAATACTAGTAATGGTAATACTAGTAATTATAAAAATAATAGGTTACTATTAGAGATTATTGAAACAATACCTAAAATCAAGTATATTATTTTAGAAAAAGAAGTAATTAATTTAAAAAATTTAACATATAATGATACTAATCAAGAATACGCTATAATTAATGATACTAACCAAAATAACCAAAATATAAATAGTTTCCATAATTTATTATTTACTAGATTTAGTGCACAAGACGTAATAAATGAAGTTATTAATGAACATCAGTTTCTAATTAAAGTTAGTTTTCAATTTAGTATTCTAAATACGTTACAAAAACATTATAACTTATTCATTTATTGTTCTAAGAAAGATCTTCATAAGATCAATAAATCATTTTTAAATAAAATTATGTCTAGAATACTTTTTTTAAATTTCTATCTAGAAACCACTAAATTACCAAATAACATAATACTTTATTATTCAAATATAAAAAAAACCTTACCTCCTAAATATCAAAAATTTACTACACAAAATGTAAATTCCGCTGTTACTGATTTCTCAAATATTACTATTTATAGGAAAGAAGAAATGTTAAAAAGTATTTTACATGAATTAATACATTTTCATAAGATTGATAATCCTGGAAATACTAATATGTTATTAAAAGAGTTGATAAGTACTCATAATGTAGCATCAAATAATCCTTATTACCTGAATGAATCAATTACTGAAGTTTTAGCAACCTTATTTAATACCGCTTTTATTTCAAGACAAAAATCAAAATTATCATTAAACACCATATTAAAACATTATAAAAGTATTATATTAAATGAATTAATACATAACAGTATACAAGTCTCTAAGATACTAAAAAACCTAGGGTATAATAATCTACAAAGTTTTTATAAATTAGAAACTATAAATAAAATAAATCAAAAATCAAATTTATTACATCAGGAAAGTGATGTATTTGCATATTATATTTTAAAAATGTATATATTGAATCAACTTCCAAATTTTATAAACACATTTAATATATCTAATAAAATCATTGTAAAAAAAGAAGATACTAATGATACTAATGATACTAATGATACAAATAATATATCAAAATTAAGATCTTTATTCAATCAAAGTATACAAGATAAAGATTTACATAAATTTGTGAACTATTTAATTAAAGAAGGACCAAATGATAGAGGATTAAGAATGACAGCACATATTTTAGAATGATTTAAATTAGTATAATATAATTCAAGATTCCTTTCTTAGAATCTAAGAATCTAAGAATCTAAGAATCTAAGAATCTAAGAATCTAAGAATCTAAGAATCTAAGAATCTAATTTTAATTTTAACTTTTTATCACCATAAACATCATTAATTCTATTATGAGTAGGCCAATGTTTATTATTCTTTAAAATTGGAACTGGATATATTGCCTTTTCTATATTATATGGGTAATTCCAATTTATTAAATCTCGTTGACAATGAGGAGCATTTGTTAATACATTATTAGTTTCATCATATAAACCATTTTCAATTTCTCTAATTTCTTCTCTAATATGAAGTAAAGCTTCTACAAATCTATCTAGTTCTTCTAAATCTTCACTTTCAGTTGGTTCTATCATTAAACTGTTTGGAACAGGCCAAGACATGGTAGGTGGATGGAAACTATAGTCAATTAATCTTTTGGCAATATCTTTATCAGAAATACCAAACTTTTTAAATTCAGAAAGATCTATAATAAATTCATGACCAACTAAACCATATTTATTAACACTATGAACCTTAAAATCATTCTTTAATTTACTCATTAAATAATTTGCATTTAATATTGAATGTTCAGTAGCAGTTTTAATTCCTTCAGATCCCATCATTTTAAAATATAGATATGGAATTACTAATAAAGATGCACTAGAATAATTAGATGAAGTAATCATACCAATAGTATCTATATTACCATTATATGACTCATCTTGAATAATATTAGATGGTAAATATGGTTCTAATTTTTTATTAACAGCTATTGGTCCCATTCCAGGTCCACCACCTCCATGAGGGATACAAAATGTCTTATGTAAATTCAAATGACAGACATCAGCACCACAGTCCCCTGGAGAGGTATAACCGCATTGCGCATTCATATTTGCTCCATCCATATAGACTAAACCTCCATTTTGATGAACAACATCTATAATGCCTTTTATATTTTCATCAAAAATACCGTAAGTATTCGGATAAGTTACCATTAAACATGATAATGAATCTTCATATTGTGATACAAGTTTTTTAAATTCTTCTAATGTCATTTTATCATCAAATTTTACTATTTTCATATTAACTAGTTTAGCACTAGCAAAATTAGTCCCATGTGCTGATTCAGGTATTAAACAAACATTTCTTGGAGCAATAGAATTATTTTCATGATATTTTTTAATACATAATAGTCCAGCATATTCACCCATTGATCCAGCATTTGGTTGATAACTAATAGCATCTAAACCTGTCATATCTAATAAATAATCAGTTAATTCATCTATCATTTTTTTATATCCATAAGGCATATTAGATTGGAATGGATGTTGATTTTGAATAGGTTCCCAAGATAATGGCATCATTTGAGATGTAGCATTAAGTTTCATAGTACATGATCCAAGAGGTATCATTCCATTTGCTAAAGAATAATCTTTATTAACTAGATTATTCATATATCTTAGCATTTGTGTTTCAGTTTTAGGATGACAGAAAATTCGTTGATTTAAAAAATTATCATTTCTTAATAAATTATCATCAAATTTAAAAGTAGTATTATTATTTAAATCATTGATTGTCAATGGTTTTTTAAATAAGTCATATCTAAAAATATTTACAATTTTTAAAACCATATCTACATCTGTTGTCTCATTTAAAGATATTAAAATTCCATTATCCATTTTTCGAGTTTCAATACCAGAATCAAATAATAATCTAAATAATTTATCTCTACCAAATCTTGTTAAATTAATATACACAGTATCAAATCTAGAATCTATATTAACAATATATTCGTCTTTTCTTAATAATGAATTTAATAAATTTGTATGATTATTTATTTTTTTAGCAATATCTATTAATCCTTGCTTTCCATGATAAATAGCATACATACTAGATGTATTGGCTAATAATGCTTGAGATGTACAAATATTGCTAGTAGCTTTATCTTTCTTAATGTGTTGCTCTCTAGTTTGTAAAGTCATTCTATAAGCCTTATTACCACTATTATCAATACTTTCACCGATTATTCTACCTGGCATTTTTCTTAAAAATTTATGATCCATGGCAAAAAAGGCAGAATGAGGTCCACCATACCATAATGGTAATCCAAATCGCTGTGTGCTTCCTAAACTAATATCTACCCCAATTTCCCCTGGTGGTTTAAGTAGTAATAGACTCATAATATCATTTTGACTAATTATGGTAGTTTCATTTTTTCGTAGTTCTTGGATAATATCCTCTTTTAAATTAATTTCCCCATAAGTATTCGGATATGAGAAATAAATCCCAAATAGATCATCATTTATATCTATATTAGTAAGGTTATCAATAATTAAATTAACATCTAATATTTTACATCTAGTTTTAATAATTTCTAATAAATGTGGATGAATATCATTACTACAGAAAAATGTGCGTCTCTTGTACCTATGTCTATCAATAGCAATATTAATTGCTTCTACAGAAGCACTACCTGTATCTAATAATGAACAATTTGCTACTGGTAATTTAGTTATTTCACTAATTAATGTCTGAAAATTAAATAGACTTTCTAATCGTCCCTGAGATATTTCAGCTTGATAAGGTGTATAGGCGGTATACCATTTAGGATTCTCTAGTAAATTTCTTGCTATAACGTTTGGTAATATAGAATCATGATAATCTAATCCAATCATAAAATGTTTAGGAGATTTATTCAATGTAGTATTTACACTGTTTATTAAGTTATTTTCACTATTATCTATACTATTATCTATACTATTATCTATACTATTATCTATACTAATATTAATACTGTTTTGTGTATTATTATGTATACGATTGTTAGTAATAAGATTATTTGTATTAGTATAATAATTTTTAGTAGTATTATTACTAAATAGATCATTTAGTTCTTGTAAACTTTTGTGTTCACTTGTTGCATTATATTGTTTGAAATCACCTAGAATTTTATTAGGTATTACCTTTTTGATTAAACTAGAAGGTGATTCTCCTAAATGTTGATACATCTTTTTTATTTGATGTATTTTATTACCAAGATGACGATTTACAAAGCTCATCAAATAATATTATAAATAATTTTTTATTTTTGTATAAATTATTTAATAAATAATTAATTAAATAAATAAATAATTTACAAATAAATAGTTTAGTATTTCATTAATATAAAAAAGATTAAATAAAAAGATTAAATAAAAGATTAAAATAAATTAAAATTAAACTAAAATTATTTTATTTTTTTTTCATTTGGAATAAAGTAGTATATTCACGATTACTTACTCTGTAAATAGTTTTTATATTACCATTTTTCATTTCAGTATCATGTTTTGATAAATAGATAAAATTAGGACTTCTTAATCCAGTATTGAAAAATAGTTTTTCTAAATTATTAGTTGCTACAGTATGAACCATTTTATCTTGAGAAATTAGTCTAAATTTAATACCTTGGAAAGACTCAAATGGAGAATAAATAGGTAATACATTATCATGTACAAATTTAATAATTGGTATACCATTATCAATAAAACCAATAAATTTACTATCTATTTGTACTTCTAAGTTATCAAGTAAAATAAACTGTCCAGGAAATATATTATAAGTACCAAAATATGTATCAACTGATGTCATATTTATAATTGAATCTTGGAAACCCTCTTTACCCTTTATTTCATAATAATTAATCATTTCATCATTTTTAGAATATGGGTTAGTATCAATTAAACTATTTTTTTCATAGTTATGATAATCTTTAATGAAATTTTGATCTAGTAAAGAAGATTCATCAGCATGTATATTTGATAATTCAAAACTTCTTTTACTTAAAATATCACCAGATTTTTTAACCAAATTATCTAAAATACCTTTTGAGAAACTATTTGCTTTTCTCATTTCCAAAATATCCTTATCTCTGTTCATAATATTGTCACATTTACCAAACTTGATTTTTTGATAATCTGGATGATTCATACTAATTATATCATAGATATTGTCTTTTTCTGATAATAATATTTTATTTAAATTATTCAAAATTACACTATCATAACATGTATTTAATTGTTGTAATTGTGTACCTTTATCATAAATAACATGATAATTTTCTACAGTTTCTCCAGGATAAAGTTTATCATTTAAAACATTAATCTTAATTTCTTTAGATAAAGTATAAGTTTCATCTTCATTAAAGTCTACAATATTTACAGGAATAGATATCAATAATCTCTCTAATTGTAAACTACGAACTGAAACTGGAATATGTTCCCTTACAACATGAACAAATCTCTTGGTTCTATATTGATTTATTATTTTTTGACCTTCGTGTAATTCAGGTTTGTACTTATTATTAGCAATATTAAAAGTTTCAATTATACCATCGGTTGATGATATACCGTAAAACATATATCTATTTTGATTATATCCCTTCGATTTATCCACATTACTATAAAAATGACCCCTATCATTAAAAGATGATAGTTTATCATTAAAAAGGTTCAAATGCTGAATTTTTTTATCTTTATTATTGTAATCATAAACGCTAGTACTTAAGTCATCCATATTGGCAACATATTGTGGATCATTTTTAATATAAATATAGAATTCTGATACTGATTCATTTTTTTCTTTATCAATTATAAATTTATTTTCAAAACTTTCTTCTTTACCTAAATTAGTAAATTGAACAACAACTATTGAATTAGTACGACCTATAACTATATGAGGTGAATGTCTACTTCCATCAGTTGATATAATAGCACCATTACTATGCTCTACTTTTATATCTTCTAAAGTAAATCCCCTTTGTAAATATGTATAATTAATTATACCTGTATCTTCAGTGGGTATTGATTTAATAATTGCGTTATCAATATAATCTCCTAAAGTTTGAATATCTTTTAAATCTTTTGTATTCTCTTTTATATCGAAGTTTCCAGCTTGTTCCAACAAATCAGTATTCATATTCTTAAATCTACCAAATTCATCTCTTTTAATTACAAATTTGAAATCTTTATTAGCATAAATATTATCCTTTATTGTTGAAATGAGATATAATCCACTATTATCCCTTTCAAATAATAATAGATCAAATGGAGTTTTTGAATAAACTAATTTAACTTCTCCATTTTTATCTATTTTATAATACATTTTATTATCAATATTAAGTGATCTGATCATAAAACCTTGATTATTACTTTGACTATCCCAATGAACATATTCTTTTGTATTATCTCCTGTACTTAATAATTCTATATTGTGTAATTCATTTTTACCTACATCATCACTATAAATAGATAAACTTTGATCTTTATGCTTTGTTGACAAGTATTTTTTTATAATTTTATCATTATTATCTGTTGAAACTAGAGCCAATGAGTAATAGATATTTTTTTTAAAGTTTAATTCTATTGGTACTGGTTCTAATATTTTTGATTCATACTCATATTCACTTAAACTAAAATTAAGAATCATAAAGAATTTGTTAATTTCATTTTTATCAAACAATACTCTTTGAAATTCTGGCAATGATTTAAATTTAATATTAATGACATCACCTTTATTAATTAAATTAATTCCAGATTTTAAAACTTTTTGTTCATCTTTATCATTAATAATTTTAATTTCTGCATCAACTATATTATTATTGCTTGGTATCTTGTTAGGTAATTTATCAATAACTACATTAGCAGCTTGATTTTGAGGTAGTATATCCTGATGTACTATTGCTAATTTTGAATAATTATTATTTCTTTTATTCGGATAAAATTTATCAATATTATCACTAATATTAACTTTCACCAAATCATAATAAATTTGATTTGGGTTTTGATGAGTATTTTTATATTTTAAATTTACTTCAATTCTATCTGTATTAACAACGGAAGTAATATCATCTATTAATTCAAATTCTACTTTATTGTTAGTTACATCCTTAAATGAATTTATTCTTTTAAAATAGTTTTCTGGGTTATTTTTAAAATTTATAAATAATATTACTAATATTAATACTAAAAGTAGAACTGATAAAAGTATACCAATATCTTTTTTATTCATTCTTGTTATATTATAATAATCTAATAAAAAAAATAATACTAAAAAACATACTAAAAACTAATAAATTAAAATTAATATATATATATTAATATTTAATTATTTTTAATAGGCAAAATAAAAAAATATAAATTACTTTCATTTTAATCAATATTTCAATTATTATTTCAGTTAATAAATCAATATCTATTTAATATTTAACTATTTATTTATTATTTAATCACGTGATTCTGTAACATCTTCGCTTCCATCACCTTGCCTGCGGTTTCCGCCGCCACCACGGTATGGACGACGTCCTTGTTGTGGTCCGCGACGTGGTCGTGATCGAAGGTAAGTGTTTTCACATTGAAGACGATTTTCACCAAAACCTGTTACTTCAGTAGCGTGTTCTGGATGTTTTTCGTTATTAGTACTAGTAATATTGAATTGTATACATTCTCCACAGTTTAGAGTACGGTATGTTTCACGGTTCTTTGTTTGTACACCAGATTGGTGTACAAAAATATCTTTACCTTCATAATCACCAGTTGAAATAACAGTTACGAATCCGTAATTAAGTGTATTGTCAAACCACTTTACACATCCAGTGTATTTACCTGTGGCGCTACTTGTTTGTTCTTGACTTGTTGAAGTGTTCATTTTAGATTGATTATTAATTATGATTAGTATAATAAGGACTTTTTTAAGTTAAAATTAAAATTCAATTTTTTTTTAATAATTTAATAGTATTTTATTAGTAAAAATGTTTTTTTAATTTTATAAATAAATAATAATTATTATAGTATGAACTTACAAATAAAGATATTAAGTTTTGTTATAACTTTTATAGCTTCATTATTAATTATATTTGCTGTTAGTCAAAAAAAATATGTTACACAAACAAATAATTCTATGAATTTAATTCAAGTTAGTTTACCAGAATCAGACTTGTTATTTGAATTATATGATTCCAAATCACCAATTATATTTCAACAAGAAATAGAAGATTGGGATGGTATTAACTCTTTACTAGGTAGAGGTTATCAAGAAATATCAAATATCATTCAAGAAAATAAAAAAGATTCACTAGAAATTATTAAAGGTTATTTACAATTTCATCAACCATTACTTTCTATGCAATGGAATATTAATTTTCAAGAAATAGTATATACTTTTAATTCTCCAATTTATATTGTACAAGAAATGAATTATTTACATTTAATTGCAAATATTACGGGGGAAATTAGAATTATTTTAATTCCTCCAAATGAACATGAAAAATTAGGAAAATTCAGTAATAATGTCTCCGAAAATTATTTAACAGGTTTATTAAATCAAGAAAATCCAAATTTTGAATTTATAGAAATTATTGTGAGGCAGGGAAATATGATTTATATTCCATATTTATGGCACTATTTTATTTATAAAGCAGAATTTGAAGGTAAAGACAATCAAACCACAATTTTAAATATGATTAATAAATCATGGTTAAACTTAATTTAAAATAATAAAAAAGTATATAATAAACAAAAAAAAGATAATAAATACTATTATTTAATAATTTTTTCATAACTATTTAAATCAACATTAATGTCTGTAATTGATTTTTTAATTTTGTTAATAATAATAATCTTTTCTTTTAAAAAATATAGATCTCTAAATTTTGTTTTTTTAGTATTATTTAAAGTTTCAATGTCTTCTAAATTTTTTATCTTATTTTGATCTTCAACACCTATTTTATTATCTATTTGCTCTAATTCTTTGATTAATTTAATTTTATTTGTAGTTAATGAATTATCAATTCTTTTTGATATTATAATTAATCTTTCTTCACTTCTTTCAAATTCTTCATTTAATTTTATATTATAAAGCATATTATCTAGAATTAATTCTTTTTGTTTTCTTATATTATTATCTTTAGCAGAATTCAAATTATTAAGTTCTGAAATAAGAGAACATAATTTATTCTTTTGTTGACTAATTTCATGTTTTGTTATAACTTTTGGTTTGTCTAAGTTTTCATTTAAACTTTTAATATAATTTGATAATTCTCGTAAATGTCTATTTTTATCTAGATTTAAATAATCTACTTTCTTTTTTATTACTCTTATTTGATTAAGTTTATAATCTATTAATTCTTTATTAACTTGATAATTATCTTCATTAAGTTGTTGATTTGATAACCTTATTTCTAATTTTAATTTATTCATGTTATTAATATTTTTATTTATTGAAAAATGGATATTATTAATATGTTGATTTAATTTATTTTTTTCTTGCTCAATATTTTTTTTAGATTGTTTAAATTTTTGTATTCGCTTAACTGTATCTTGTCTACATTTTAAATTTTGTTCTTTCATCTGATTTATTATCTTGTTTTGTCCTTTTATTTCATTTTTCTTAAATAATATATCTTTTTGTAAACTATTGTTGTCTAGATATATTAATTTGAAATTATCACAAAATTCATTGTTATTCAATTCTTCTAATAGTTCAATTCTATTAATTACATTAAAAATATTGGTTTTTTCAACAACCAAATTTTGTAATAATTTAGTAGGTATATTAATATAATCTGTTGTCAGTTTTTTTTTTTGATCATTTAATTTAGTTTTTCTATTATTTCCATATAAGATTTGATTTTGCTTATCAACAATTTTTTGATCAATATCTATAATTTCCTGATTACTAATTTCTTTTTCAGATAGTTCTTTAATATATATAAGCATATTGGCATAAAGTTGACTAATATTAATATCTTCATCACTTTCAGAATCTACAACTTGAATATATTTTGATAAACTATTATCCTTATTTAGTAAAGTATTAATTTTTTGATAATTAATATACGTTTTATGTTTTAAAATATAGTTTAAAATATATTTATAAGTTTCATCTAAATTTAAAATTAAAGTGTCTTTTTTGTTTTTTATTTTTTGTATTTGTTTTTGAATCCTTTCTATCTTTGTAGTATTCATATTATTAAAATTTAAAAATATAAAAAATAGATAAAATAACTTTTAAATAAAATTATAAATTATCATTTATTGTATCTTCTATTTTCTGTTTATCTACACCTAAAACAGTTGCAAGAACTTCACCATTTTTTAAATATATTATTGTTGGCAAAGCTTTAACTCCAAAATAATCAACAATTTCTTCAGTTTCATAATCATCACTATCAATTACATAAAATTTAACACCAGGATAATTAGGAACTAATTCCTCCATAAATGGTGTTAACATCTTACATGGACCACACCAAGAGGCTTTGAAGTCTATAACTAGTAAAGTATCTGGATTACTTTTACTATCATTTAAAAATTCTTCAAGAGAAACTTCAACTTTATTCATTTTTATAATAATATCAATAATAATATTTTTTTAATTAAAACAAATTAAAAAATTAAAAATCAATCTAGACATATAATAATTATTAATTATTTTTTCATTAATTATTGGTACATTAATTAGTTTTTCATTAATTATGTTTATCGTGGTGGTCTATCACCCCAAAAATTATCTGGCATTTTATTTACTTCTGGATATCCACTAGCTCTAAGAATGGCTTCTTGACTTCTAGCTCCCTTTTCACATTCATGATAGAACATTGGTGAAATTCTTGGTTTATTACTTGGTGGAGCAGGATAGGTGAGTGTTCTAAATGGAACTCCATCATCAATAGTAATACTAAAATATTTATCTTCTTCTCCATCTCTACATAATTTTAAATTAACATGTGGTGGTACATATAATGAACCTAATCCTACATAATAAGCATTAGGGTAATGAATATTAAATTCGAATTCTCCATTATTTAATTCAACAACCCCTTTATTTGGAGTATTATCAAATGCTACTACTGGATTTGGATAAGGCATACCACTTCCAGAGAAACTTGTTCCATATGTTGGTGGTGCTGCTGCCCAAAAATATAATTTGCCATTATTCATATCGTTAACTCTACCATTTATGTCTAAATCTCCTTGACCCATATCTGTAATAGTGCCTTGACAGGCTTCATTTTCAAAAACTGATTGTCTCATTATTATTATAAAAAGATAAAAAAATATAATTAAATCGTAATAATTTGATGTCTAGATTAAAAATTATTTTTTTTTTTTCTAACTTTTTATTAATATAGTATTTAAAATGCTTAATATTAATCAATTACATCGAGAAATAGAAGATAGAATGGAAAAGAAAAAAAATGTGTATTCCAAAATATTAGAATTATGTTATCAAAGAATAGTTAATACAAATAAAAAGAATAATAATTGTTATTGTTTTTTCAGTTGCCCTACCTTTATGTTTGGAGTACCTTTATATAATATCACTAATTGTATTATATACATAATGGAAGATTTAACAGAAAAAGGTTTTCAAGTTCAATACACTCATCCTAATCTTTTATACATATCATGGAAAGTAAATAACAAAAGTAAATCATCTTCCTTTAATCAAAAGAAAATAGAATATAATAAATATAGAGATATTATGGACGTTAATAAAGAATCATTAGTTTATCATCCTAATGATATCAACAATACTATTCAATCATTAGATGATTTAAATAATTATTTTAACTAAAAAGTAAAAAAAATTAAATTATTTATCTTTATTATTCATTAAACTATTAAGTAAAGCATAAAGAACTATACTACCGATACCAGATAATATAGCATAAATTATAATATCAGATTTTGTGTAAGTAGGACCTTTCTTAACATCTTTTTCAAGTTTTTCAACCCTATTTAATATTTTATTAAGTAAATTTACAATTTCTTCTTGCTTGTGTCTATATAACTTTTCTTCTTCATATACTGTATTAGCAGTATTATTTCCTGATCTAGGTAAATTTCTTTCTGATGTTGGAGGAATTGCATCTTCATGATAAACAGCATCTGATTCTTCTATTCCTCTATATTGATCTCCATATTCTCCATGTAAATCTTTATCAGTTATATGTAATGGATTATCAAGTCCACTATTCATAAAATGATCAACATCACTACTTACTTGGAATGATTCATTCCATGGAACAAAATCGTCTTCTTCCATTGTAGTAACTGGCGCAGGAACTGTATTTTTAACAGGAAGTGGATAATTTTCTACACTTGGAATCATTTGTGCTGGTTTTGGAAATAAATCTAAATAATCTTGGCTATTTTTTTGATTTTGGTTCATTACTGAATAATCAGGTGTAACATTAATATTGACATTATCTTTTTGACCTCTATTCTTATATTGTTCTGGATTCATTCTCGGGTTTCTACTTAATTTTGAATGAACTCCTCTGCTGAATCTGTTTTTTGCTGGTAAATTTTTTGTCATTGGACCGTATTTCATAGCAGGATAATTTAAATTTTCTGGTGTATTCATATACTGTCCTCTAACATCTGCTTGACTAAATACTTTTTTTTTTTGAAATGTATTATTGGAACCCCATGCTTCTTCTATGGAACACATATTATACTTACTTTATAAAAAAAAAATTTAAAAAAATAAAAATAAAATTTAAAAAAATAAAAACAAAATTTAAAAAAATTAAAATAAAATTTAAAAAAATTAAAATAAAATAAAAATAAAAAACAATTACAATAGTATAATCAACAATACAGTTTTATTATAAAATGACTAATTAATATCAATAAAAAATAAAATTAAAATATAAATAACAATGATTAAAAATATTAATGATTTAATATTCAAGATAATTATAATAATATTGTTTGTTATAATATTTGTATTAGTTAGTAATTCAAATAAATCTTTAATAGAATTAGAAAACATATACTTAAATAGTTGTACATGGTTATTAATAATGATTTTAAGTATAATTATATACAAAAAATATAATAAGTTTTTAGGAACTTTAATATTTATTCTAATTTTGTTAAATTATAAAAAATTTATTAAAGATCCATTTTCATTACATGAAAGTTTCTATCTGATAGAAGAACTATTTACAAATCAACAAAATAAAAAATTAGGAGAATTTGAATATGCTAAATATCCAAAAGAAGTAGAATATTCATTAGATAAGTATCCTAAACCAACTGAATAATTTATAATCTTTTTATACTAACCATTTGATCTCTAAATGATGAAAAGCATACAATAAATATCACAATTATCATAATAATTGGTCCCAAAGTTATACCAATTAAAAATGCCATTGATATCGTATAAAAAATCTCAAAATAGATACCAGATAATGCTTTTAATCTATCAGTTATTTCAAAACCTGCTCTTTTCAATCTTACTCCTGTTGATAAAGTTCCTGATGTACCTCTCTTTAATCCGCTTTTAACTTTACCTTTTAAACCTGATAAACTAGAAAGTTTATTTGTAGAACTAGAAGTCTTACTAGTATTAGTAGCACTTGATTTTGCTGTATTAGCAGCTACAGGAGCGGCAACTTTAGCGGCAGATGCTACAGCAGCACTAGCAGCACCACCAGCGCCACCAGACTGTACTGGGTTTTTATGTAATAAAGATCTTTTACAATTAAAGTGATTAACTATTTGAATTATAAATATTGCTAGTAAAATAACACCTATTAACTTTCTATTGTTAATTAAAATAATCTTTAATTTCATGAAATTATTAGTTTTTGCTCTTTCTCTCATTTCATCAGTAATTTGATAATAATTATCTAATTTTTTATTATAAAATTCGTCTAATTCTTTTATTTTATCAGCTATCATGATTAAATTATCAATAATCATTATTCTTATATATAATAAACAATTTATTTTGTAAATATTGATTATTATCATAAAAATAAAAAATTATAATGTTGTAAATTTATTTGCTATAAATTTTAAGATATAATACATTAATACACAAAAAGATACAATTGGTATAAATGATACAAACAATATAGCAATAATTAAACCTAATATAAAGAACCCACCTTTAATAAAATCTCCCATTTTACCCATAAATCCACTAATTGGACCTAAAGATTTAAAAGATTGAAATGGGTTTAATTTCATAAGTTTACCAGTTTTAAATGAAGGGGTTTTAGCAGTCACTTTCTTTTTTATTGCTTCACCTTCAGCAGGTTTAGTCTTTTCTGCTTCACCTTCAGCAGGTTTAGTCTTTTCTGCTTCACCTTCAGCAGGTTTAGTCTTTTCTGCTTCACCTTCAGCAGGTTTAGTCTTTTCTGCTTTACCATTAGTTCTGTTTTTTCCAGTAATACCTTCGGCCCCACCTTTTTGTTTTTTTAAATTTAAATTTGGATTTTGGTGACATAAATTTTGCCAACTAGCACCTAAACTTAAAATATCAGTGAACTGCATAGTTATAAATGCCATTATGATCCAAAATATTGTTTTTCTATATTGATAAGCATATTCTTTTCCTTTTTTGTAATCTTCTTTCATTTCTTGATATATTTCTTCTATTTCTTTTCTTATTCCCATTCTATTATTATACTAAAAGACAAAAATATTTAAAAATCATAAACTCATGAATTTAAAATTTTCTTACCCTTAAAGTCATATATGATAATACTTTATAAGTTAATACTATTAATACAATAATTGGTAAAAATCCAATTACTGCAATTAAAAAAATGACTCCAATTAATTTAAAAGCATTTCTAAATATTGAATTAAAATTACCTAATATATCTCCAAATGGTCCACCGGTTTTAAATGATTGAAATGGTTTATAAGATGCTCCCGCTTTATCACCTCCCAATTGAAGTAATAACCCACGTTTACATTTGTTTGTAACGCTACTTAATCTACTAATATTTATAAGTTGTAAAATTACGAATATTAAAAATATCCAAATTAGTGTCTTTTTATTATCTTCTATAAAATTTCTAATATTTTTTAAATCATTTTTTATGTCTAGAATAAAATTTTCAAAAAAATTTTTAGATTCTTCTGTCTTGTTATGTAATGTATTGTACTTAGTATATTTATCCATTTAGTAATCATTTAGATAATAATAATAAACACATAAGATACCTAATAAATAATAATTAAAAATATCATAAAAATAAATATTGAAAAATATCATAAATAAATAATAAAAAAAATCATAATAATAAATAAATATTGAAAAAAAATCATAATAATAAATAAATATTGAAAAAATATCATAATAATAAATAAATATTGAAAAAATATCATAAATAAATAATAAAAAAATATCATAAAAATAAATAAATATTACAAAAAAAAATTATCAGTATATAATAATATGTTAAATAATTGCGATCAACAAACACTTTTAGTATTATTATGTTTTGTATTAGTAGTAGTATTTATGGATTCAATAGATAAAGTTGTTCCAAAATTAAGAAACTTATTTAATAATCAAGTCAACTTATGTTTAGTTGCATTAGTAGTAATATTTACAATGTTATTAAATGTTCCAGTAGGTGCTATGCTATTATTTGTAACACTTTACATACAAATGTATTACAGAAACAAACAAACCATGGTAATGAGAGAAGCATTTCAAAATAACCACCTTCATAAACAAGTTTTAGATTTAGTTGCTGATGAAGATCCAACCTTTAATCATGGTGCTAATGCTGATTCACATATAGAACCAGATCAAAATAAAGTTGAAATTGCAAGAGCAGTTAATGACTTACCTAAAAATCCAGAATTAACTAAATCTGTTAAAACAGTTACGAGAGGACCAAAAAAATGTGATCAAGGTAATGATTTACTTACTCAAACTTTCGACAAAAATAGAAATGGATTTGATGTTGTAGGTTGTAGATATGATATGAAAGCATCTCCACAAAATCTTACAATGAATGGACCACCAGTAGCACAATGTGGTAATTATCACAAAGATAAAATGGATATTATTGGAACTGCATTTTATCCATTAAATCATTAAATCTAAAAAAAATATTCAAAAACTTTATTTTTATTTTTAAATATTTTATTTTTAATTTTAAATCTTTTATTTTAAATTTAAATTATTGTATTAAAAAAATTAAAATTCATTAAAAAATAAAATTATACAATAAGTTAAACATCATTACTATCACTACTTAAGTTATTAATCAAAGCATCTAGATCTTGAGGAATTTCTGGTTCATCTCTAGATGGAACAGTTGGTGAATTAAATGGTGGTGAATTCATTGGATCATATCTTGGTGGTTCTGGACCTCCTCCACCACCCATCATATTACCCATAAATCCTGCGAATCCTGGATTTTTTTGACCCATACTATTCATAGTAGCTTCAGTGAATTGTTTCATTAAATCTGGATTTTGTTTCATTACATCATTCATATTAGGTAATGAACTCTTAAACATGCTATTTGATAAATGATACATAAATGCACTACCACCCAAAGTAAACATAAGTCTAAGTTCTGGTGCCATTTGAGCACTTTCTTTATACTTTTCATATAGTTCTTCAAAAATATCATCATAATCTCCAATATTTTCATGAACATTTTCACTCCAGTCATTAAGTTTTAAATCAAATGGATCGAATTTATTATTTAAAAATTCAACACCTGTAACAAATGAAATAAGCATTTGTCTTTGCATTTTAACACTATTACTCATCTTTCTTTGATGAACTAGTCTATCATATTCATATTGCATTTCTTCATAGTCACTACTCATACTAAAATTTTTAGGAACACGAACACCTTTATCTCTAAGACGTTCAAATTTACACAATAAATCGAATTTAGCTTTTTGTATATCTTCATAACTCATACCTTCGGTTTTTGGTATTGAATTATAAGGATTTGTATTTATACTAGTATTATTATTATTATTCATTGTATTTGAAGATGAATCCAAATTTGGTATTCCAGGACCTGACATCCCACTTGAACCACTATCTAGATTAATGCTATTTAACTCTTTATCTAAATCAATATCTTTCATTGAGTCAAAAGAATTACTACTCATTACTTCTGGTGTTGGATCGTTTCTTTTTTCACTATTAAAGAAGGAACTAAACATACCTCCATTATCACTAGATTGATTACTAGATTGATTCATTGAGGAACCTATACTAGAATCATCTTCAGGTTTTTGTTTTTTTTTATTTGCTAATAAACTTAATCCTAGATCTCCTAGATCATCACTAGATCCTAAATCTGGCATTAAATCACTATTACTTGTTGATATTGTTAAATCTGGTTTACTAGTTGATACAGATAATCCATCTATACCATTAGTATTAGCACTAATATAACTGGATGAATTACCTTCTAAATCTATTGTTTTTAAATCAAGAGCTTCTAAATCTAAATCAATATCCATATTTATATTAATCTTTTAAAGAATTATATAATTATATACGCAACATACCTTTAAAATTAAAAAATGTTAATTATTTTGTCAGATAATGTAAAGTCATTAAGAATGCATCACATAAATCATCTTTTTTTTTACTATCTTTAAACAAAGAATACCATTTAGGTACATCCTTTACTAAATAATCTGTCATTAGTACTGATAATTTTTTATTTTTAGAATATTTTGATTTCAAATTTTCTACAGAAGATTTATATTGAGTGGCTATATCACCTGGGAAGAATTTAATAATATCTAATTTCTTAGATGCACTATAGCATTTGATAGATTTGATTTGACTTTCTTCATTTCTTATTCCTTTCATAATATAATAAGAATAAACAAACATTTGAACAGATTTCATAGTAGGGTTTTTAAGAACTGGTTGATTCTCTAATAAAACTACTTCAGGAGTTAAAGTAGATGAATATTTTTCTAATTCATTATATAATGTATTACCCATTACAGTTAAATTCATATGAGTAGTTTTCTTAATATTTGATATCTTTAGTACATCATCATCTGAGATTAATCCATCTTTAATAAGTTCTTTCTTATGACTTAAACAATATCCAATATATTGATTATTTTTTAAAACTACTACTGCTTTTTTATCACATTCTTCATTATCTACATGATAATAACAATTACAAACTTTTGAAACTGTTGGCAATTTATTATATCTAGTTCTTTTAAAATGACTATTACAATAACCCTGATATTCATTATTTTCTAAATTTTCTAAACAAAATGTTGCAGGTTTACTACACTTTTTATTGGTAGCAATTTCATATTTACATAATGGTTTTTTTCTATTCATTAAAATAACTTTATTATCTTCACTAATTGAATCCATATTATCTGTTATATTGATCAAATTCCAATCCACAATCTTAAAAACTCTATCATTTAATTTAAAACAATCCTCAAAGTTTTCTAGATTTTGAGGTCTTTCATCATCAATTAATTCTTTTATTAAACAATATGATAAATTTTTGATACCTATATCCCAACCTATAATCATTCTTTTTATAAATTTAAACAAATATTTTTTTATTAAAAAAAATCTATTATAATACTAAATTTAAACAATGTCAAAAATTTTACAGAATCTAGATAAAAAAGAAAGAGAATCCAAAATTATGTCTTATTATTCAACAAAAAAAGTAAATAATAATAATCAAAAAAAGAAATCTAAAAAAAAGAAATTAACCAAAAGTAATACATCTTCTAATAAGCTTTCTAAAAAAAAATAGAGCTAAATTAATAACTCATTTTAATTTTTATTAATTTTTTTAATTTTTTTTTATTAATTTTTATTAATTTTTATTAATTTTTTTAATTTTTTTTTATTAATTTTTATTAATTTTTATTAATTTTTATTAATTTTTTTTTATTAATTTTTATTAATTTTTTT
>Ga0213869_10001277_pt1 | contig 19077 bp, 17 predicted proteins | sample PICome_10_FD_160083 | JGI IMG/M metagenome (GOLD analysis project Ga0213869, IMG submission 160083) | Coastal seawater microbial communities near Pivers Island, North Carolina, United States - PICO132 | ecosystem: Environmental > Aquatic > Marine > Coastal | place: USA: North Carolina...
ATCTATTTGGGGCACTCCTATTTGAAGAACAAACAGTAGAGTGCGGGATTGCTACGAACAGACATTTCGGGAAACTACCCATTGAATACAATGTCAGGCACATTCAAACCACGACTCGTATACAGCCTACTCTTTGTAAGTTGCCTGCTTGCGCAGAATGCATTGGCCTGGGACTCCGTAGGCCACAGACTCAGCGCCGCCGTTGCCAACCACTACCTAAGTGATTCCGTCAGGAATGAGTTGACTCGTATACTTCTGCAGCATCCGCGTTATGAGGAAGACTTTCTCGAACAGATGCCGGCCACGATTGCCCGCGGGAATGACGCCAGTCAGTTCGAATGGTTACTGGGCCAGGCTGCCATCTGGCCTGATATGACACGCGGCTTTTCCGATTCAGAGAGAGCCAAATACAACCGGGCGAACTGGCACTACATCGATGGCGCCTGGCTGCGTGGCGCGGCAACGACTCAAGGCAATACCTACATAGCCGTCGCCCCCTTCGACGACATCCTGGGGCCCAGTGCAGCTGCTATTCTAGCCGAATCCAACGCCGACAATGTAATGACCGCCCTGGACTACAATACGGCCCTGCTGGGAAATACCGATGCGACAATGTCACAGCGAGCGGTTGCATTATGCTGGGTCTTGCATTTGGTGGGCGATATTCATCAGCCCCTGCACGTGGGGTCGCTGTACAGCAAGAATCGATTCGCCAGCGGCGATCGTGGTGGCAATGGCATTCAGACCGATGGCGGAAATCTTCATGCCCGCTGGGATAGGGCACTGCGCAGCGAGAGTGTAAATACTGCGCTCGAGACTATGCTGATGCAGCACTCGGCGACTCTGGAGAACATGAATCAACAAGACGGCGCTGACTGGTCTGTGTGGATGCACGAGAGTCGCGCCCTGCTGCTCAATACGGTTTACACACAGCAGATGAAAATTGCTATAGCTCGACCCGATAGCTCTACTGGGCGCCTGCGTGAATTCACTCTGAGCGAGAACTACGTCGATGCGATGAAGGTTCATGCGCGCCTGCGGTTGGCACTCGCCGGACGCCGGCTAGCACTATGGTTCGAAGATAAGCTGTAGGTCAGCTCTCTAGGAAGCCGGCTTTATCGAATTCCCCCCGAGCTACCAGTTTATCAACGTTACGTATTAGGTTGTGTCCAGCCGAGTCCTGCAGACTCTCGATCGACTCCGGGTAAAACAGTACCGCATGTATGGGCAGGCTAGTATGCTGAATCGCCATCACCTTGCCACCTTCGGTTCTGGCGGTCATCCGCAGACACTGGGGAACGGTCTTCGCTACTAGTGAGTGCTGGCGCCCGGCATTGAAAGTCTCTTCGAAGCCAACAAAAATGACATTACCAGTGTCCTCATAATCTGTTATCACGGCAAAGACTGCGACAACGGATGGCCTAAGATTTTTCTTAACAAAAAAAGGCGGTGATTTCTCACCGCCTTTTTTAATAATCCAAGAGGATTAGAACTGCCAAAGAACCCTTGCATACCAGCGTCGACCACGAGGATCAAACATGGAAGTATGGTAGGCGGCTCTTCTGAACAGAGGCACATCTTCATTAGTCATATCAATTACACCAACGGTAAAGATCGAGGTGCTGTCGCCCCAAGCCCGAGTGTAATTATATTGAGCATCCCAAGTGCTGTAACTCTCTGTCTTAGACTTAGCATAAGACTTGTTAATTTCTGCACTATTTGGATTTGCCATAAAGTTATCATGACTCAAGACCTTAATAGAACCGAGGTGCCGATTAAAGATAGACACGCGATGGTTATCCCGATTCCAAGAAAAGTTTAGAGTACCCTTATTGTCTGGGACAGGCCTCACGATATTTTGTTCGCCGTCACCGCCGGCCGCATCCATCTCACCGGTAGCTTGAAGACCGAGGTCTAGACCCGGAATATCAACAACAAACCTATCCACGTGGGTGTAGTTTAGGCCTACAGCGAACGTTCCATAGTCGTTATCCCAAGTGTAACCAGCTCTCAGATCAATGCCTTGAACGTCATAAGTACCGGCATTCACAGCCGGTAACTCAAGCGTTACGCCCGCCGCATCAGCACTTCCAAAAAGCCTCTGCACGCCATCTGCAAAGTATAGATCTGGATTGACAACACAATTTACTCGCTCATCTGAATCTGCGCCATATTGAGCCGCCAACCCACTTGGTGAGCAGGGGGTGGCAGCACCGCTCGCATCTCTCGCATCAAGCGGCACAGTGCTGTTAAGCACATAGTTACCTTCATCACCAACCACCGAATTGAACCTCGCTATCTCTGGGTCAATTGCAGCCCTTGGGACTAGAGGCAATACTCGATCCTCGACCTCAAATCGCCAGACATCTGCTCCAACCGACAGCCCGTCAAGGCTTCCGCTTGGCGTCCACTGAAAACCAACGTTAAAGGTATCTGCGTATTCAGGATCCAGGTCGGGGTTCGGCCTGCCTTTCGTATAGAAAAAGTTAGCTTGCGAATTTGCATTAGTCGCTGGCAATAAACCCGCTCTAACCCTTTGATTTCTGAGTGGGTCTTGGATAGTAGCCGAGCTGGCTTCAAAAGCCTGATTTACTACACCAATGTTCGGTGCTCGAAAGGATTGAGACCAAGATGCACGAAGCAAGAGTTCCTCAACTGGGCGCCAGCTGATAGCCGCCTTTGGTGAAAGCGCGCTGCCAATGTCCTGATAGTCCTCATATCTGATGGCTAACTGCGTCTCCACGTTCTCAGCGAACGGAAGCGATAGCTCAACAAACAACGAGTTGATGGACCTTTCATCATCGAAATTGAAAATGCAGTTAGCACATTCCAAGTTATTCGTTATCTCTGAGTAACGCTCGGTGACAGGAGCAAAGAGGCTCTGGGGAAATGGCAGACCTGACATGTAGCTCTTAATCGGGCTGATTCCAGGCAAGTTAATCTCTGGCGCCCTACCTGTTGCTCTTCTTTTCCTGTACTGGAGGCCAGTCGCAAAGGCCGCAGTGCCACCAGCCATTTCACCTAGATCACCGTTAACAACCGCATCGATTACAAGAAGCTGATTCCTCTTATCCGCCCTATTAATCGTTGTTGACATCCAATCCACCAACTCAGGGCTATTCGCCAAATTAGGATCGGTCAACGAAGTTAAGTAAGGATTAAAGAACTCACAACCATCCCTGCCGTGATTGTTACTGGTAAGTGCAAGAGCATTATTATCGAAAGTGTTCAGCACATAGTTCGGGAACACCAAATCGAATAATCCGCCAAGCGGCGCAAAAGCGGGAATCGCCATGAAGTTGAGCTCGGAATTACCATTTGGAGTGCAGTTAGGACCTCCAAGCCCATTAAGTGCAAGCTCGGTCCGATCTCGTATTAGAGTGGAAACTTCTTGCTCTATGCTCGATTCACTCCAAGCAGCGCTAACGTCGAATTCAAGGTTTCTACCGAAGCCCTCAAAGTTGCCACGAAGGCCTGCCTGCACATTAGATTCCTTTTGTTCCGTTGGCAGCCCTTCAGTTCTCTCCGTTGGCCAACCAGTTGCTACGCCGCCACCGTACCACCCCTGCCCAAAACCGCCATTAGATGTAAGGTGTGGATTATTGGCGGATGGTGTTGCTGGCGCGTTTCCTACAAAAGTTGCCAGCGATCCAAGCTGAGATGGTGACCAGAAAACATGTAAGGTCCGCGAGAAAGATCTCCCATCCCACTCGCGAGTAACCTCTGAATCCGAGTGATTGAAGAACGAATAAAATTCAGCTCTCTCAGAAAACGTGTGTTCAAAAGAACCAGCGACACTATAGCGCTCCGAGCCATAAGTCATGAACTGATTGTCCATGTTATTTTCAGAACATTGTCCACTCTTACGAGCGTAGTCTGTGAATCGATTGTCTACATAGAAAGAGCCAAAATTACCGGAGCCAGATTCGCAATTGGGGTCAGAGTAAGCAAAGCCCTGCGTGCCTCCGAAGCTCTCTCCGATAGCTGCTCTTTCAGCCTTATTCTGCCCGGTCAATGCCATATCGAGGTAGGCAGTATTAAAACTCGCACCAAGGGGACTAGTGGGAGCAAATGCACCCACGCGGCTGTTAGATATGATCCTATCTTCGTCATAATACTGAGCATCCTCGAGTGCTTGAGGATCTCTCTCAAAATACTCTCCGGAAAGAACCAGGCGAGTATCTCCATCATTCCAATTAGTCCCCCAAATACCACTGATGGTATTTTCATAGGTGCCACCAGCTTCTTGGATACCTTGGGCATCTGCGTACAATTCAAATCCTTCAAAATCAGTACGCATGATAATGTTAACCACGCCAGCTACCGCGTCAGCCCCATAGAGAGCCGAGCCCCCGTCAGTAAGCACCTCAACCCTCTCGGTCATCACGAGTGGAATCGAATTTAAGTTAACACTCTCTTGCCCCGAGGCGGTTACAACCGCAGCTGGCACTGACCTTTTTCCGTTTATTAGGGTGAGCGTGGAGTTACCACCCAAGTTCCGCAAGTTAACTCCAGCCGTTCCTGTATTCTGAGAGCCAGCGCCTGCATTGGCTCCTTGGACATTAGTGTCCGAACCCTGATTCACCTCCAGGTTTCTGATCACGTCCCAGATTTGAGATGCTCCTTGTGCGCTAATACTATCGCGATCAACTACGGTTACGGGCGATGGCGCATCAAGTGCGCTGCCTCGAATATAAGAGCCCGTGACTACCACCTCTTCGACATCTCTGTCCTGAGCGAGTACCGGAGCCGATAGTCCTGCTAGGATTACCCCTATGGTAATTGCCTTGCGTCTACTAGGAAATTTGTTGCTCATACTTCTCCCCTTTTCTTTAAGGTAAATCTACTTATAAATTTTATTTAAAAGTCTGTAGATGCAGCTCTTATATCATAGCTTTAGCGACTACATCCCATAATGAATAACTCACTCATGTTCAACTGTCAGATTTTAAACCAGAACCGCCATCGTTACTAAATATTTCACACCCGATTTACCTTTATATGCCTTATTTCTCGGTGCTTGGGACAATTGTGTTACCATAATGCACATTTTGTTAAAGCCGCTCAATCCACGGAGGATTAAGCTCAATAAAAGCCCCAAAAACGGTAAATATGAACACTACAATTAAACTCTCGGCGCTAGACCAGTCTCCCGTCAAACAGGGCTTCAACCCCAGCGATGCACTGCAGGAAACTATCGAGATGGCACGACTGTGTGACCGCCTGGGTTTTCATCGCTACTGGGTAGCGGAGCACCATGCCTCTGACGCGCTGGCAGGATGCTCTCCAGAGGTCTTGCTCGGCAGACTGGGTGCAGAGACAACTCAGATTCGCCTGGGCTCCGGCGGTATCATGCTGCCCTATTACAGCCCCTACAAGGTCGCAGAGAATTTCAAAATTCTGCAGACGCTGTATCCGGACCGCATGGATCTGGGTGTCGGTCGCGCGCCGGGCACCGACCCCTTTACCGCCGCCGCCATTCGCTATGGTTCACGAGTTGGCGCAGAGCACTTTCCCAATATGGTCGTGGACCTGCAGGCCCTTCTCAATGATAGCGATCCGCGCACGCCGGGCATGGAAAATGCCCGCGCCTTTCCAAAGGTATTAATCCCGCCAGAGCTGTGGATGCTAGGCTCTAGCGAAGACAGTGCCATGTTAGCGGCTCTGACCGGCCTACCCTACAACTTTGCGTATTTCATCAACCCCAATATCAGGCCAGATATTTTCGACATCTATCGCGAGCGGTTCACACCGGGCCCTAATTTAGATGCACCGTGGACCTGTCTCACTCTTTTTAGTATCACCGCCGAGACCGAGGAAGAGGCGCAGCGCCTGTCCCGCAGCCGTGACCTGTGGTATTGCCGCTTACTGCAGGGCAATCCCGGTCCCTTTCCCTCTGTGCAGGAAGCACTGGAATACCCCTACTCACCTGCAGAGCTACGAACGCTCGAGGAAAACAGAGGAAAACGCGCCGTCGGCACCCCCGAACAGGTAAAAGTAAAACTGTTGAGCCTGGCCGAACAGTTTCAGGCTGACGAGATCATGCTGGTGACGATCACCCACGATAATGAGGCCCGACGCCGCTCTTACGAACTGCTCGCCAATATCTGGTAAGCATCGATTGCAGCCTCCTAGATTATTCAAACTAACGCGGTGGCTGTGCGAATGCATGGACTCGGCGTCCACAAGCTACTATTCTTGAATCAGTTATACTCACTTTAATTGCTTTTTTCATGAGCCCTATAATAAGAAAGGATCTAGCACCATGAGACTTCTATCTGCTTTATTGCTTCTCGCCCTGGCCGCTACCGCGCAAGCGCAACTTGCCACACCTAATCCAGCCGGCCTGACCTACGGCCATGTACACCTTAATGTAGTGGACATGGATAGACACAAAGAGATTTGGGTAGAGCACTTCAATGGTGTAGTGGTTCAGAAAGGGCCTCTCACTGCAGTGCGCCTGCCAAATATGCTCGTTGCCTTGACAGAACAGGAGCAGGAGCCGGCTCTGGCGATGCAGGACACCGTAATGGATCATTTCGGTTTCAAGGTCCGCAATATGGATAGCTTTCTCGCGAAATGGCGCGCAGATGGCCTGGAAGTCGGTCGCGTCTTTATTGGCGCCGAGGGGCAGACCAATGCCTACATCATGCTGCCTGGCAATGTGTACGTTGAGATGCAGGAAGATCAGGGACTGTCCGAAGAGATCACTGGCTACCACATTCATTTCATTTCGCCTGACTATGAAGAGATGCTCGCCTGGTACACCGATGTTTTCTCACTCGAGGTTAAGCCGCGCGGCACAATTCAGACCACCACGAATGCCCCCGGGATGAACATTAGTTTTGGCAATTCGAACACGCCGCGTCAGGCAACCCGCGGCTCCGCACTGGATCACATCGGTTTTGAGTTCGATGACCTTGAGGCTTTTTGCGATGAACTGACGGCAAAGGGTATTGAATTCGATGTACCGTTTCGTGATATTCCAGCCATAGGCTTAAAGATTGCTTTCATCACAGATCCCTGGGGTGGTTATATCGAGTTGACCGAAGGCTATGACGACTTCTAATCAGCGCTAAACCTATCAATCAGGGCTCATCATGAAGCGTCGACAATTTCTTTCCGGCCTTTCTTCCAGTGCGGCTGCACTAGCCTCACTGTCTGTGCCGGGCATCGCACTTGGCCAGAAGGAGCGGCCACGCATCACCGATATTCGCATGCATCGACTGCGCACCCTGGGTGAGACCGGAATTATGGAGTCTGCCTGGGCTCCGGGGCGCCCCTATATGCGCAGAATCGGCGGTGGCAGCTTCACCGAGATCCTGACCGATCAGGGCATAGCCGGCATCGCACCGGGCATGAATCCGGCAAACATCGACCGCATGAAGCAAATCCTGGTCGGCCAAGACCCCTTCGATAACGAGGCACTTGGACACCAGATGCGCTACACCAATGGCGCCGCAAATAATTGGAGAGACGTAGGCTGTATCGAGATAGCCCTCTGGGATATCGTAGGAAAGGTAGCAGGTCAACCTCTTTACAAGCTATGGGGCGCACAGAAAGACAAAGTGCCAGCCTACGCCAGCATGATTCAACTATCGACACCCCAAGAGCGGGCAGAAACGGCAGCAAAATTACAGGCTGAGGGTTGGCAGGGAATAAAGATTCGCCTTCATCACCTGGACATGAAGGAAGATATCAGAACGATCGAGATGGTAAGAGACGCTGTAGGCGATGACTTCACCATCATGACCGATGCCAATCAGGCACAGTCTAGCGGCATCTGGCAACCGGGTGTGCAATGGGATTTTACCCGCGCACTGGACACCGCCAGAGCGCTGAAGGACTTGAACGTGTATTGGCTCGAGGAACCCCTGCGCCGCTACGACTTCGACGGTCTCAGCGAATTAAATCGCATGGTCGACATTCCCCTCGCCGGCGGCGAGAACAATCAGGGCGTGCAGGAATTTCAGTGGATGTTAGAGCGTGGTGTCTACGATATTCTGCAGCCGGAGATATTGGTTACAGAAGGCGTACAGGGATTACGTGCGGTAGCAGCACTCGCGCTTGCGAATCACAAGCTGGTGATACCACACCACGGAGGCGGGCAGTTAGGCACGGTAGCGCAACTGCATATGATAGGAACATGGCCACACTGCCCGTGGATAGAGATACTCAACGACCCACCCATCTCACCCTATAGCAATGGCTTCGCCGTCATGAACAATGCGCCGATCGTGGATAGCGAAGGGTTTATGGCGATGCCCAGCGGCCCGGGCCTGGGTGTAGAGATAGATCGCGACCTGATTTTGGCTGACTAGGGCAGCATTGATCTGAACTTGCGCAGCATCACCTGCAGCGGCATATCTTCGCCGCGCCTGGCCAACTCCACACCTATCCAGCAACCCACATAGGCGACGAGCAACCACGTGATAATTCCGTTGTCGGCCCAGTAGCTAAACCACAAAAACGCCGTGATCAGATTACCAAGTTGATTCAACACCAGCTCAACCGCAGCGGTTACAAACCCGTGGTCGAAGGACTCGGGGATCGACGAGGGATTGAAGATGACTCGCAGCAGATCGCCGATCTCGATAACGGCAAATGTCCATAACCCCGCCAGCCCATAGAAACCGCTACCGAACCACATCCACTTCTCCATCATGTAGTTCGAGTTGCCGCCATGCTTCTTTTTCTTAAAAGACTTCTTTTTCTTCTTGACCTGGGCCTCGACAGATTTTCTGTCCGCGTTTCTACCAAGATCACAGCCATCTTAGAGCCAGGTGAAGATGATCCAGCTAATAATCACCTAGGCATGCCTAGCTCGATGATCGCTTCAAGGAGTAATAAAAAATCTATGACTCTTCCGGATGCTTAATTCGTATCTATTCGAATTGTGCTTCGATCTGCATGAGGCCAGCCTTGATTGCCCTACCCCATATTACGTTACCCTTGTCATTTAGATGCAGGCCATCCTCGATGAAAATATCGGTCATTACCGTGCCGTCGGATTTTAGAAAGGGCGTAGCCACATCGATATAGTGCACCAGCGGGTCGGCTTCGGCGATAGCCTGCAGGCGCGCACTTACCTGCTGCGCTGCAGGCCATACATCGACACGAGCCAGGCTGGGCTTGACCGAGAGCGCATACACACGAGTCTCGGGCAGAGCCTGATGAACTCTGGCCACAATTTCCTCAAACTGACTGACGATCTTGTCATTGGGCAGCTTGTACCAGGTATCGTTGTCGCCCTCATAGATCAAAATTGCGCGCGGCTTGTAGCTAAGAGCGACTCGATCCAGATAGTGCAATACGTCGCCCATCACGCTGCCACCGAAGCCTCGGGGTATTACTGAAAGAGGCGCAAGAGCTGCTGCAGCCTGACCGTTCCAACGCGCGATGCTGGAGCTGCCGGTCAGCAAGATAGCCCCTTCTGCTGGCGGCAACTTTGTATCTTGCGCCTCGAACGCGAGTATAGAATTCTCGAATCGGTTTGGATCCAGATTCTGCGCGGCCGCGAGCGAAGCGAACACTGACAACCCCAGAAAGAATATTGTCTTTACTGCACTATTGATTTCAATTTTTTTCATGGCTTCACCTTTTTCTTATTACTTTTTATTTTGCAAAGTTAACGCGTATGTTTCACTACAGGGTAGATGCTACTTAGGTAGTGTTCATCGGCTGCTACGGGTTGCAGCCTATACTTCCGCGAGCCCGCCCTGCCCAAACTCAACAGATCTCGGGCACACACCTAGGCGCCTGTCTCCACAGTGGTGAAGACCAGTTCTCTTGCCGCCAGCACCCCATCGGACTCAACATTCAATAAAAGATACGTATCTGTAGCTTCTTCCGCGAGCGCGCCGCTCAAGCTAATTGCCGAAAACAAGAGTAACGAGCCAAGCAATAGTGTTAGTTTTCTAGTCATGGTGTACTCCCTTCAGCTGCAGAGTCTTCTTAATAGATACTTTATTTTCTCAGCATACTACTTTCCGAGCTGCAGACACTAGTTAAGATCCGCCGCAAATTCCTTCAATTTATCGAGACTCACTATATCCAGCGCTCGCTTGTGTGTGCGCGTGAGATAGACCTTAGGCGCCATATCCTGCTCATAGGCCTCTAGCCAGCGCACGGCGCACAGACACCAGCTATCACCGGGGTTGAGACCGGGAAACCCAAAGTCTGGCATAGGCGTAGAGAGATCGTTCCCTCGAAATCGAGAGTATTGTAAGAAGCGTTCGTCTACCTGCACGCATACCGTGTGAGAACCCAGGTCTTCGTCGCTGCTGTTACAACAGCCATCACGATAGAAGCCGGTAATAGGGTCAGTACCACAGGGAACCAACTCCTCATCGAACACGTTTAACGAATCATCCATAGCTTCTCCTCTACCTTCTCAGAATCATAAACCAGCGACCGATATGCAAGACATTCGCAAGAGCGGCGGCGAAGTAAGTTAGCGCTGCAGCCTTTAATACCTGCCGAATCGCAGGCAATTGAGATGCATCCACGTATTCGCCTTCGACTAGCACCGGCAGTGCCTTGTTGAAACTTGCGTCCCATTCTTCAGGCAAAATAATCAGATAGGCAAAAGCACCGCCCAGCTGCAGCAACAAGCTTATGCCTATTAGCCCACCAATCGCCAGTGGCGTGCGCAGCACCAGAGCTGCAATCGGAATCATTAACATCATGACCACACCCACCTGATTCAGTCTAGTAGCCAGAGGCAGATAGCGCTTGCGCAGTTCAAATACTTTTTCACGGCGATAGAACTGAATCGCATGACCCACCTCATGGGCGGCCACAGCAATAGCGGTTAAGGATTTTCCGTTTAGGTTGAGCGGGCTCAGACGAACCGCCGGCCCCGATGGATCGAAATGATCCGTATTGGCCGCAGTCTCCTCGACCTTGATTCCTGTTAATTCGAAGCGCTCGATAAGGTGCAATGCCAGCTCACCCCCTGTGCCGGGTAGCCCTGCTATTTCTTTGCTGTGCTTGGCCATTACCCGGCGCACCCAGAAACTGGGCGCGTAGATCAGTATCGCCAGTAATGCACCTATAATCAGCAGAGGCATGTTTTATCTCGTTAACTAACGCGACTGAATCTGGAAAGTGGGCCGAAACTTTCTAGCCCGATTTGAACCGTAGTTGAGTCTTGGTGCTCCAGCTCTTTGAAGCAAAAATTGCATGCCTAGTTTTCGGCGCCTACTCCCAGTGTACCGTCGTTAATGCCTTAAAAATGCCCGACATTGCCGCCAATGGTTGGAACTCTGACGCCAACGTGGAACTTATCCCTTCGACTAGAAGCCGTTCAGGCTTGCATAGCGATCACGATGGAATGCCGCATCGCCAAGGAATTGCTGAGCTACCCGCGCACGCTTGATGTAAAAGCCTACATCGAACTCGTCGGTCATGCCGATACCGCCATGCATCTGTATGCCTTCATTGCTCACCAGGAAGAACACTTCGGAGAGTTTTGCCTTGGCCATGCTGGCAATCACCGCTATCTCTTGCGACGATTTTTCGGGGTCATCCAGAGCAGATAACGCGGCGCGCACGACTGATTTACACAGCTCGATCTCGCTGTACATCTCGGCGGCACGGTGCTGCAAGCCCTGAAAGGAACCGATCAGAACACCGAACTGCTCGCGCTGCTTTAGATAGACCAAGATGCTTTCGAAGACGGCTTGCATGCTGCCTAACATCTCCGCTGCTACACCTATTCGCGCGATATCCAGCACCTTGCTTAGGCTTTTAAAAGCACCATCCAAGTCGCCTAGCAGCGCCTCGGAGGGAACCACCACATCGCTAAACTGAACATTGGAAGAATTGCGACTGTCGACCATGATTGTGCGCTGAATGCTAACGCCCTCGGCAGCGGCATCCACGAGAAAGACAGACAGCCCTTGCTCGCTATCGGTCTCACCGGATGTTCGCGCTACGGTGATAAGTTTGTTTGCAATATGCCCATCGAGTACGAAGGTCTTGCTACCTCTCAGGCTGTAACCGCCCTCGACCTTGGTGGCTGTGGTAGCTACCCTGCTCGGACGATGAGTAGTGTGTTCATCGAGCGCCAGGGCTGTGAGTAATTCACCGGCGACGATCTGCGGTAGCAGCTGTTGTTTTTGCGTCTCATTGCCAAGCTCGAGGATGGCGGTAGCGCCGATCAACACCGTAGAGATTAGCGGAGAGCTAAGCAGCGTCCTTCCTGTCTCCTCCAATACAACACCTAGACCACCATGGCCAAAGTCGAAGCCACCATAGGATTCAGGCACTGCCATACCCGCCCAACCCAGTTCGATCATCTGCGTCCAGACAGCTTGGTCATAGCCTAGCTCATCTTTACTGTCGCGCAGTTTACGCAACAGAGAAACGGGCGCAATCTGTTCACAGAAACTCTTTGCCGAGTCTTTCAGTAGTTGCTGGTCTTCACTTAACACTAAAGCCATTTTCTAATTCTTCCTTACGAACATCGTTCTATATTGTCTTACTTATTTCTGAGCCATACTCAGAATATCGGGAAGCCCCAATACTCGCTTGGCGATTACATTCAATTGAACTTCCGATGTTCCACCTTCGATAGAGTTTGCCTTGGAACGCAGCCACTCGCGAGTCAGTTGTAATTCCTCGTCATTGAAACCTTCGCCTTCCCAGCCCAGGCCCTGACTACCGATTGCCTGCAACATTAATTCATAACGACGCTTGTTCAGCTCGCAGCCGTAATTCTTGAGCATGGAGGAAGTCGCGTTCGGCCCCTGCCCCTGCTTGGACTCTTCAATCGAACGTGTTGACGTATAGGCAAACGCGTCGCTGTCGATCTTGAACTGTGCGATCTGGTCACGCAGCACCGGGTCGGATAATTTCGCACTATCACCGCGGTAGCTCATCGCCGTACCTTCCAGGCTGGAGATAGTCGATGTAGTGCCGCCATTGTCTGACTGGCCCGAGCTTAGCCCAAAGCCAGAAATCATGGTGCGCTCATGTTGCAGCAGGCGCTTGGCGATGGTCCAGCCTTCGTTAAGGCGCCCAACGAGATTGCTTGCTGGCACTTTGACATCATCGAAGAATGTCTCACAGAAGGGCGAGGAACCACTAATCAACTGGATCGGTTTAGTGGAGATGCCCTCGCTAGCCATATCGAACAATATGAAGCTAATGCCCGAATGCTTGGGTACCTCGAAGTCGGTGCGCACCAGACAAAAAATCCAGTCTGCCTTGTCGGCATAGGAAGTCCACACCTTGGATCCATTAATGAGATAGTTATCGCCCTGTAACTCTGCCTTGGTCGCAAGGCTGGCAAGGTCCGAACCGGAGCCCGGCTCAGAATACCCCTGGCACCAACGAATCTCTCCACGCACTATCTTCGGAATATGCTCCAGCTTCTGTTCATGACTACCATATTCGAGGAGCACGGGACCCAGCATACTAATACCAAAACTGGTCAGCCCGGGTCGCGCATTGATACGCACCAATTCCTCTCTCAGTATTATTGCCTGGTCTTTGTCCAAGCCACCACCACCGTATTCGGCGGGCCAGGTCGGACAGGTCCAACCCTTCTGCGCCAGGCGCTCTAACCAAATTTTGCTGTCGGGATTGGTGAACTCGGCGTTGCGGCCACCCCAGACGACTTCTTCCTGAACCATCGCTGTGCGCATCGAATCAGGACAATTCTGCTCCAGCCAGGTGCGAGTTTCTTCTCGAAAATCTTGTAGGGACTGCAAGGCAACCCTCCTCTGTCTTAAATGACTATCTAGTATCAAAATTTCAGCATTCGCTGAGGACAAGCTTAGCCTGTGACTAATACCTGACGCCCTTGAACCTTCCCCGCCTTCAGATCTGCAAGTGCCGCGCCGGCTTCAGACAGCGGCCGTTCGTGAATATCGATAGGCGCAATCTTGCCTGCGCGCACTAGCTCCATAAGCTCGGCCATGTCTTGAGGTGTGCCCACATAGCTACCCTGAATAATGCGTGCATTCATCGGAATAAAGGGAATCGGAATATTCAAGGCACCACCGTACAGACCCACAATCACTAGCATGCCGCCTTTACGCAGACAGCCTAGCCCATAATTAACAGAAGCTTCGGCTCCAACAAAATCCAATACCGCATAGGCACCGCCTGTAACCTTACGCAAGGCTTTCGCCGTCTGTGAATCAGATGAATTAAATGTTCGGCTAACCCCAATCTCTTGAGCAGCCTGCAGCTTGGCATCGTCGATGTCGACTACTATTGGATCTATTCCCATCGCAGAAATCGCGATCTGAATAGCCATCATGCCGACACCGCCGGCGCCTATAATAACTACGGCATCGTCTGCGTGAAGATCGCCTACCTTCTTAAGTGCGGCAAAGGCAGTGAGTCCGGAGCAGGCATAGGTGGCCGCTAGGGAATCGGACACGTCTCCCTTGTCGAACAAATAACGACTGTGAGGTATAAGAACGTGGTCAGCGAAACCGCCATGAGCCACGATCCCCAGGGCGCGACCGGGGGTACACAACTGCTCCTCGCCACGCATACATGCCGCACATTCTCCGCAACCAATCCAGGGGTAGACGACGCGTCGATCACCAATCTGAACACCCTCGGCATCGGGCCCAACGGCAACTACTTCGCCAAAGATTTCATGGCCTAATACCATGCCTTCGCGACCTACCTCGAGTTGCTTGCCATTACCAAGATTGAAGACGCCGTCGTGCATGTGTATATCCGAATGACATACACCGCAGGCAACTGTCTTGACCAGCACTTCCGTGCCCTGAGGTACCGGCGTTTCCAATTCAACTTCTACCAGAGCAGCACCGGGCGTTGTGGTTTGATATGCAATCATATTTTCTTCTCTTCAATAGATACTTAATAGCAAAGGATGTAATCAGATAGACTTATCTGAACGCGCTCTATCCGTTCTCGCACCCCCATTCGGCGAAGGTCTTTCCTTCTTTCGCTAACTTTTCCAGTAGCGGCGCCGGCTTCCAGTATTGCTCGCCATACATATCTCTGAATTCGCAGATCTTGTCATAGACATTCTTCAAGCCTACATGATCGGCATAGTGCATAGGTCCGCCCTTGGCTGCCGGGAATGCATAGCCAAACACGTACACTACATCGATATCACTAGGGCGCTGCGCAATACCCTCTTCCAGAATCAATGCGCCTTCATTAATTAACGGATAGAAACAACGCTGCAGAATCTCTTCGTCTGAGATAGTACGCTGCTCGATTCCTAACTTCGCCGCTTCTTCCTTGATCATAGACTCTATCTCAGGATCGGACATGCGCTGTCGCGTCTGCGGGTCGTACTTATAGAACCCAGCTCCAGTCTTCTGTCCGTGTCTGCCCATCTCGACCAGCAGAGTGCCCATGCGATACAGCTTGGGATCGTCTGGCAGGTCGGTGCGAGCCTGCCGCGCCTTATAGCCAACATCCAAACCGGCGAGATCGCCCATAGCGAGAGGGCCCATCGCCATGCCAAATTTCTCCAGGGCTGAATCCACCTGTGCGGGAGTACAACCGTCCATTAGCAGCATCTGCGCCTCGCGGCCGTAGCCACCCAGCATACGATTACCGATAAAGCCGTAACACACCCTCGAAAGCGCGCAGACCTTGCCGATCTTCTTGCCTATCTGCATGGAAGTCGCCAATGCATCGTCGGCAGTCTTAGCGCCGCGAACGATCTCCAGCAACTTCATCACATTCGCCGGGCTAAAGAAATGCAGGCCCAGTACATCTTGTGGTCGACTTGTCGCCTCGGCGATGGCATCGACATCCTGATAGGAGGTATTTGTTGCCAAAATTGCACCTGGCTTACAGACAGCATCCAACTTCGCGAATATTTCTTTCTTTAGATCTAAATTTTCGAAGACAGCCTCGATAACCAGATCGACATCGTCAAGATCTGCATAATCTGTGGTTCCCGAGATTGTGCTGATCAACTGCTCCATCTTGTCCGCAGGGAGCTTTCCTTTCTGTACGGTAATCGTATAGTTCTTGCGGATTATATTCATGCCACGCTCAAGCGCTTCATCGTTAATCTCAAGCATGACGACCGGAATGCCGACATTCGCGAAACACATGGCGATACCACCGCCCATGGTTCCGCCACCGATGATAGCCACCTTCTTGATGTCGCGCAGTGGCGTATCTTTAGGCAGGTCTTTAATCTTCGCCGCCTGGCGTTCCGCAAAGAAGATGTGACGCATCGCCGCCGATTCTGGCGAGGTGACCAGTTCGCGAAACAATTCACGCTCGCGTTCCAATCCCTGATCCATGGGCAGGTTTACTGCCGCCTCGATGCAGGACACAATCTTGTCGGGCGCGATCTGCCCGCGCGCACGCTTGGCTAACTTCTTTCTGGCCGCATCGAAGAAACCAGGCTCGATAGTAGCCGGGTCAATAGTGATGTCACGAATGCGCTTCAATGGCGCGCCAGACTCAAGCAGATCGGTGGCATATTTTATCGCGGCTGCCTGCAGATCATCGCCTTCGACGACCTCATCCAACAATCCCATGCTGTTTGCTTTCGCTGCCGCAACAGGATTACCACTTGTGATCATGTCCAGTGCCACTTGCACACCCGCCACACGTGGCACGCGCTGTGTTCCACCCGCGCCCGGCAACAGGCCTAACTTAACTTCTGGGAGACCCACCTTCGCTGACGCGATCGCACAGCGATAGTGACAGGCCAGAGCCACTTCAAAGCCACCGCCCAGTGCGGTGCCATGTATTGCCGCTATCACCGGCTTCTTCGAATTTTCGATTGCCCCAAGCACCTCAGGCAAGCCTGGCTCCATAGGCGGCTTCCCAAATTCGGTAATATCTGCTCCTGCGATGAAGGTACGACCTTCGCAGCGCAATACGATAGCCTCGGAGCCGTCTTCCTGCGCCGCGTTGACTGCATTCAATATGCCTTCGCGTACGGCCTGTGAAAGCGCATTGACTGGGGGGCTGTTGACACTGATGACACCAATATTTCCTACTAATTCATAACTCACGACATTCGACATGTTTAATTCCTGTTTACTGATTTACGTGTAAGGAGTACTGCTGACTATTTTTCAAAGTAGACGTTATTCGACTCGCTCAAGAATCGCCGCGACACCCTGGCCGATACCAATACACAGACTGATAGCTGCATAGCGTCCGCCGGTTCTTTCCAGCTGGCGCATGGCGGTGATGGCAATTCTCGCGCCAGACGCACCCAGGGGATGGCCCAACGCTATGGCCCCACCGTTAGGATTTACGCGGGAGTCGCTGAAGTCCACTTCCAACATCTTGAGACAGCCAAGCACCTGCGAAGCGAATGCCTCATTTATCTCGATGATATCCATATCTGCAAGCTCCAGATTTGCTCGCTGCAAGGCCTTGCGGATAGCGAATACCGGGCCCAAGCCCATGACCCGCGGCTCAACACCGGCAACGGCACCAGCGATGATGCGTACCCGGGGTTTAACCGAATATTTTTCGCCTATGGCTGCACTACCCACGATAAGCGCCGCCGCGCCATCGTTAATGCCGCTGGCATTGCCTGCTGTGACTACACCCTCTGCAGCCAAAGCGCGCAAACCACCCAGAACCTCTAGCGTGGAAGAAGGGCGCGGATGCTCATCGGCATCGACTGTGAGGTCAGGTTTCTTGCGGCCCTGAGGCACGTCTATGGAAACAATCTCATCCTTGAAGAAGCCATCGGCTCTTGCCGCCTCGTACTTGGACTGAGAAGCCGCCGCGAAAATGTCACTCTCCTCCCTGGTGATACCTAGATCACTGGCAATATTGTCTGCAGTCTCCGGCATCGTATCGTTTCCGAAGGCAGCCGCGTAGGCAGGATTGGTAAACCTGGCGCCTAATGTACTGTCCGCTATCTGCTGCCCGCGATCGAACGCGGTATGCGCCTTCGACATGACGATAGGGGCTCTGCTCATCGACTCAACCCCACCTGCCAGAAACAACTCACCCTCGCCTGCCTTGACCCCTCGGGCGGCATCTAGAGTCGCCGCTAGCCCGGAGCCACATAGGCGATTCACTGTCAGTCCTGCCACCGAGGTTGGCATACCAGCTCGGAGCAAGGCAAAGCGCGCAACATTGCGGCAGTCCTCTCCAGCTCCATTGGTATTACCCATGATGACATCTTCATAGGCAGCAGCTTCGAAGGCATTTCGCTCGACGACAGACTTAATTGCGTGAGCCAACAGGTCATCGGGGCGAATCGGAGAAAGCGCTCCTGCATGTCGGCCGAAGGCGGTACGACCACCGTCATAAATAAATGCATCGCGCGGAGAATTATCGGGCATGTTCACACTCACTCTGGTTATTAGCTTGGGGAGATTTAATACAAATGGAATAGCGTAGGTTCTTGCTGCCTCGCAGCCTTTAATCTTTCTATTCCTACCATTCTTGCTTATCGCTGAGCTTTCTTAGTAGTAATAAGTGCCGGTAATACCAGCCTTCACGATATTGGCCCTGGAATCCCCCAGAAACCACTGCCAAGCCTCGGCGTTTATGCCTGAAAATACCGGCACCACTAGCGCGAGGCCGATCATTCTAGCATAGCAAATCCACCTAGGGTATTGGGCCAAGGTCCAGTAATTACGGTGCATGCAGTCGCTTCGAATAGACAAATATGCTAGCTTAAAGCGGATAGCAGCTGAGCCTTGGCATGTGCTTCGATGTGAGCGCATCATTTCATCACCGGCTCAGGATTTTGCTCCACCATTAATCAGGAATTCAGGCAAATATTCAATGATACGAGACCCAGAAACACTCAAACAACTAGTGGATTTAATCGAACGCTTCGTAAGCGAGAGATTGATTCCCGCCGAGAACCAATTGGCAGAGGAAGCGAAGATGCCAGCCGGGCTGCTTCAGGAGATGAAGGACCTGGGCTTATTCGGCCTTACCATTCCAGAAGAATACGGCGGCTTGGGCTTAACCATGGAAGAAGAGATCCTGGTCACCATTGCCTTGGGTCATACCTCCCCTGCTTTTCGCTCGATTATAGGCACTAACAATGGCATCGGCTCGGCAGCCATCGTATTTGCCGGCACCGAGGAGCAGAAACAAAAATACCTGCCCAAGTATGCCAGTGGC